>VFQP010001878.1_pt1 | contig 25508 bp, 40 predicted proteins | sample 3512351 | NCBI WGS metagenome assembly VFQP01 (sample SAMN10412372, study PRJNA504923) | tailings metagenome | isolation source: Relicate 1 Philex TSF1 revegetated site | place: Philippines: Tuba, Benguet | collected 2017-08-29
TATGCCAAGGGGGAGTGCACATATATGCCAAGGGGGAGTGCACATATATGCCAAGTATACACACAGTATACACACAGCATGCACACAATACATTCCATGCAATGTCTTGTTGCTCGAATACAACAACACACACACTATGCAACTTTCATCGACGGCAATCGCACTGCAAAGTCAACGCAATGTTTGACCAATGACAGGCAACGTTTGACCAGACTACACATGAGACATCACCAAAGCCAACACATGTATGCACATGTATTCATCTGCATGGCATATCACAACACCAACAGTACAACAGCAGCAAATCAACAGCAACCACACATACAAGCCACATTATGAAACACAGCCATCACCATCCATCCCCTCACACAACAACCATCCCCTCACACATCACCACCACCACACAAACCACCACCACCACCAAAAACACCCCCCCCCCCCCTCACAAAGCACCAAAGTATGTGGCGGGCAAGTCCGGATACACAGGCAACACAAACGTCGTCACCGTGGGGTTTTCCACTGCAATATCCACCAACACAGCCTGCAGTGCCCTCAACCCTGATATAGTAAACCTGGGACGCACCCCACCCAACCCTTCCAACCCAATGATTGCCTCGGCAACCCCCGCCAACTGGGGAGTCAAGATGGGGGGCCCGTCTGGGGAGTACAGCCTCTGCAGGCCCACCAATGCAAGCAGGTCTGCTCCACCACTGATGGATTGTTCAGGCGACGTCCATCCCTGTTCTTCTGCGAGTTTCAGTGCTGCGGCATTGCCCTTGGAGCTTGGGGTGTTGACCGGTGTACAAAATTCCTCATACGTAGCAGGGCCCCCCTTGGCGTCGAGGGACCCCACCAGGTTGAGGACGTTGTAGCAGGTGCCACTTTTACAGGCCCCCCCCTTGATGGCCAAGGGGTTGCTGCTGGCGTTGCCTGCACCTCGAGCGGCAGAGGCCAGGAAGAGGGGGTTGAGGCCGGTTTTATTGCCGGCATCCATGATAGCGCTGACTATGGTGTCTGTGTCAAAGCCGGTGCCTTCCAAGAGCTGTTATTTTTTTGGGGGGGGGGGTGGATATTTTTGTGTGTGTATTTTTGTGTGTGTGTGGCTGGTGTGTTTGTGTGTATAGTTTTTGTGTGTATAGGTTTGTATGTGCAGTTTTGTGTAACAATGTGTACCGAGATGAACTACAGCTGGGAACATTGTATGCTGCTGACATGCCCACTCTCATTGTCTTCCCCCCACCATCCCATCATACAACAACACCCCATGACACACGCCATGACACACCCCATGACACACCTGCAGCACCTCCTCCAGCAGGGTTCCATTCTCAGGTGTGAAAAACAGCGGCACACCTAACAATGTGGGGGATGTGGCTGGGTTGATGAGGGCACGTGGGTCACTGCCAAACAGGTCTGCTTCTTCGGCTTCACACCCTGATAGGGCCTCCGATGCATTGTTGAGGAATACCTTTTTGTGTTTGGGGGGGGGGGGATGTGAGGGGAGATGTGGGGGAAATGTGGGAGGAAATGTGGGGGGAAATGAGAGAGGAAATGCGAGAGGAAATGTGAAAGACAAATAAAAAATAAAAAAGGTACCCAAACACCCCAACACCCCAACACCCACCAACTCCACATACCACGTTGCCATTGGTCGACCCCACCCCATCAAAAAGCACCACATTTCGAATCAAAAAGGGTGCCTTTTGTGCTGCCTGTGCCGCTGGGCTATTGGGGTTGGTTTGCCTGCGCATGGCAGTCACATAGCTACGGTACCCACCAAAGGGGACATCCCGGGCATAGGTGTCCAGCCACTCGGTACAGGAGGAGTACCAGCGGGCCCACAGGACCTGCCATTCGGTTTGACTGACAGTGGTGACTTGAGTTTTTAGGGTTCCTGATGAGGGTTGGGTGTGTGTACGGTGTGTAGGGTGTGCGTATTGTGTGAATGGTGTGTTGTGTGGAGTGTGTGTGGTTGGTCAGCATGCAAACAACGTAATCCATGTACACATAATTGGTCCGCATTCTCACAACAATCTCTATTTCCACAGCATACCACACCCACAACAAGTGACGCACAACACCATGTACACACACCAGTACACAGCAACATGCACACACCCAGTACACAACCACCCCAGTACACAACCCCAATACACACCCACATACCAGCATCATACGCGCGCTGCAGTGCTAAAGACGTCTCGTTATCAAACTTCCCCGAGGGCGTTGCATAGTAGTGGCCAAACCACGCGAGCAAGGCCTGCAGCTGTGCGACCTCAAGGCTGGAGGAGCCGGGGCGCAGTGTGGTGGTGAGATTTGGCTTGAGTGGTGATTGATTGTAGGTGAGGTCACGCATGCGGTTGATGAGGTAATCACTGGTGCCATCCACCTTGCTGTGGGGGGGAGAGGGAGAGGGGTTGTGTGAAATTCACATACAGCAATATCTAATCACATAAAGCAACCCCCTCTACCCGTCACAAACTCTCACAAACTCTCTTCACAAAAACCACCCCACGCTACCCGTCACAAACTCTAATCACAAAAACACCACCCCCTTTATACGTCACACAAAAATCCCCCATACAATGTTTCTGTGCGCAGAATCTGCAGTCCAGCCACTGAGTCACAGATGTCCTCCACTGTGTATGCAGCATCAGCACCACGCCGACGACCCTGTTTGTTTTATATAATGCAGCATGATTCCATATACAATACACCATGAGTCCCTATACAATACACCATGATCATCATCCTACGCAGGATAGGGTGTACCCCACCCCCACCACAGCACCCCACCCCACCCCCCACAACAAACACACCTCACGAATCACCGCAGCAGCCCACGTCAACCCAGACACATCCCCCTTGGCCAATGACGCATTATAAAACGCCTCCCCAAACCGCACCACCCGATTGGCCCCCTCAATCACCGACGTAATATCCTGGAGTGTGGTAATAGCGGTCCCACCATTCTCCCTTGCCCACTGCATAACTGCCTGGGCTTGCGCTTTTGCTGCTGGATCGGTGGTGTTGCCCAGTGTAGCTGCCGCAGAGCGAATGACATTGTTTTGATACCGAGTGAGGTTGGCTAACAACGTCGAGACACCAGTCAACACTTGGTCTTGACTGAATGAGTCGGTTTGTGCACCTGCAGCACCACCCTGTGATCGTGCCGTCGCGCGGAGATTGGCTGCCCACTTCTCCACCGTGGCACGCTGCTCTGGCGTGAGATTGGGTGAGACGAGCTGCGCCCGCTCATACCCCTGCTGTAACAATTTATTTTGCCCAACCAACACATCCTGTAGGGAGTCGATGCTGAATGCAGCGGTACCCCCGTTTTGCAGGGCAGCACGGGCGAGTGCTTCTGCTGCATCGGAAAAGGGCTTTCCAGTGCTATCGGAGGAGCTGTTGGTGGTTTGCAAAAGACGCCGTCGGCTGCTGGATGCTTCTAGTTTTTGAAGGAGTTTTCGACCGGCGACGGCACCGGTGGGTGGGGCGGTTGTATTGTCTTCGAGCAGGTTGAAGGACAATTGGAGTTGTGATTGGACAATGGCGTTTTGCCCGATGCGAACCTGTGGGGAGTGGTTTGTGAGTGGTTTGTGAGTGTGAAACAAATACAACCGTGTGTGTACCAAAGAGCACACAAAACATACATCCACCCTCCACAACACAAACCATATTTCACCATTCCACGCGCAGCCACCATCCTCAATTCCCCAACACACACACACAAAGAAAAGTGGACAACAAACAAACACAACATACATTTTCTGCACCACGGCCATCAAAGGCACGCGACCCCCCATTCTTCTGAATCTCAGCAGCAAAGGCTTTCAACCAAGACACTGGACTTGACAATGCATCACTGCCAGCATATGAGAGTGCTTCGTATATAGCATCAAGTAGTCCATCCTTGCCTTGTAGGTACTCTTGATACTCTTCTAGGTTGCCTGTGTGTGTGTGTGTGTGTGTGTGTGTGTGTGTGTGTGGTGTGTGTGTGTGTGGTGTGTGTGTGTGGTGTGTGTGTATATGGGTGGATTGGTGTAGAAGAACGGGTGGAAACAGTGTGCATATCAAGCATGACAACCCTCTACACATACACATGGTGGTATACATACTACACACCATGGAGCCACCATATCGATCCCAATACACACCCACCCACACATACCATCTTCAAAATCACCACCACCCAGCAGACGCAAGGTGACGGGGTCCAGTACACCAGAGTAATTGCCAGCTATGTTGTCCAAATCATCTAAAAAGTCATAAAATGCATTCTGTGGTATGTGGTATTGGGTGTGGTGTTTGGTGTTGTTTGTGGTATTGGGTGTGGTGTTTGGTGTCATGCAAGTACATGTACAAAGAACATACCTCATTGCCCGACCCACCACCCACACCGTCTCCCTCACAGTTACATGCACGCCCACATACACACCCACATTCACACACACACCCGCTTACACCCCCCCATACCCCCCCACACACATTCACCCACCCACCTTGGCATTCTCACTGAGGGATGGCTCCCCATTGATCAACCGAAACCCTCTCAATGTAAGCAAAAATGAAAATGCATCGGTGATATTTGAAACGCCAGTCAATGGGCTTTTGAATTCTACACCAGGTGGCAATTCTTCTACCCAGGAGGAGCGAGATGCTTCACTGAAATACGTATCAACCTCTGTGGGTTTTGAGCAGTAGGTGTGTGTGTGTGTGTGTGTGAGCATGTATGATGGTGAGTGTTTCGTCCAGTATACTCGGTTGACCATGGTCAACATGGATGAGGCATACAGATTGTACATGTTGCGTATGTGTCACTGCTGCTGCCAACACACTGAACAACAACACGCTACACAATGTACCTATCTGCACATCCTGAGGTTCGATCCCTTCGTCGTCCTCATTACTTGGCCATTCTTCATCAAATGTAAATGTCCCTGGGTAACGCCAAAGAATCTCTACAGGACCATCAAGGTCATTACCTATATGGTTGTACGAGGTTGTGATATGGCGGTTGTGCACGGTTGCACCCGCCCATGCACCCGCTATCATCACCTACTGTACCTTGTGCAGCAAGGACCCTTCCATGGTGGTCACTCGATGCCCTGTGAATAAACGGCGTGTGGCAAACAACAAGTACGCACGTGGGTTCAAACAACCCGGACGATGCATCTCTCACAAGCCGGAATCCTCGTACGTACCGCAACGTAGGTGCAGTGAAGCAGTAGAGTATACACAGCGATACCGCCGTGCGCAGAGAGCAAAAGCGCATGTTCTTGAAAGGGCTTGGTGTGGTCATGGGAGGTTGACAAATAAACGTCAAAACACGCCCAGTGGCTGCTCCAGTACAATGCTAGTATCTGTTGTGCGTAGACTATGCTACCACAGCGTTTGTTATGGCTGCGTGGGACGTGTGCAACCTTCTGGTAGGCGATTTAACGTCATGCCCCACTTTCTGGTAGAAGGTGCGGGTTGGTTGTGTTTTGCTGTGATCAAGATGTACAGCCGATGACAATGCAACGTTTGACAATGCTACGTTTTACGAAAAAAAATCACGTGAAAGAAATTGGCTGCTGGCCGAAGATGGGGGGTTTAGGTGCATGTACACCTCTATCCATCAAGTCCACTACCGTGTCTGATCGCAGCACTGGGCTCACTTCAAACTTGTTGGGTATACCTCACTCACGGTCACCAAACATGGGCGTCTGCTTGCGCTGCATGGCATCCAATCCAATGCCAAAGTCCTCGCGCACCATAGAGGATGCCTGCAACCATGCCTCTTCCTGCAAGACGCTCTCCAGGCCCCCAGGCCCCTCTGCTCGCCTGCGCAACACCGCCACAGTGTCCTGCATGCAGGTGGGCGACACCGCCGCCATGCGCCGAGCAAGTGACAGTGCAGCGTGCAGCACGCCCTCGGGTGCATCGTGTGCTTCACTCGCCAAGCCGATGCGCACGGCCTCCTGACCCTGAATGAGATCTCCAGTGAGCAACAAGCGCGCCGCGTGCTCGTGGCCCACCAATGCCGGCAACAGCTGTGTCGCCCCAAACGCAGGGCACATGCCCAGCTTGAGAAAGTTGAGACCCAGCTTGGCAGACGTTAGAACAATGCTTTGGTTGTGTGGGTGTACAGGTAGGGATGTTTGTCAATCATCCGTTTCTTGCACCCCCCCCCCCCACACACATACCGTACGTCACAGGCCATTGCCAAGCAGAGCCCCGCACCCACCGCATGCCCGTTGACCGCTGCAATCACAGGAAACGGCAACGTCCGCAACGCCAAGTAGTTGTCATAAAATGCACGCATGATGCGCCGGTTGCTGGAGATGGTGTCGCGTGCACGTTGTGCAAGCCAGGCATAGTCACCCCCTGCGGAAAACGCACGCCCACTGCCAGTGATGACCAGGGCACGCACGCGCTTGTCGTCTGGCAAGGTGCACAAGAGGGACTCGAGGGCGTTGCCAACAGCGGGGGTGAGTGAGTTGAGCGTGGCCTTTCGGTTGAGGTGCACAATGGCCACACCCGTGGGGGTGTTGGTTGATGGGTCCACATCGTGTGCGAGCAAAACTGCTGGTGGGTTGCTGTCGTTTGTGTGCACGGGATTGCTGTTGGAGAATGGGCGAAAGCCTGACAGAGAGGAGAGGATGCTGTGACAATGATGACGATGAAGATGCAATGAAAGCTGAGCAAAAGATTTTAGGCCTGCTAATCCCAACATAGTTTTCTGCGTATCCTGTTTACCAACAACAACAAACTTGACAATGGCTTGGACAACTTTGCAAACGAGGAAAAAACACCACCAACACACCATCAACACACCACCCCTCATTTAGATGGTCTTGTCTCCACTGCCCTTTTCCTTCTCCATTGCATGGGACACACTCTTTGCTGCAGAATCAACAGCCTCACGAACTTTGTCCGCAGCACTCTGAACAGCGCCCACAACAGTGTCCTTTGTGCTCTGTGCGGCCTGGGCTGTGTTGTCCTTGGCAGCAGTGAAGGTCTCAGCTGTTTTCTGTTTGGCCGAGTCCAGCGCAGAGGCAGCCTGATGCTGTGTCTCCTGTGCCTTGGCTGAAGCGTCATCTGCAGCGCGATCAGCCTGTGTGATTGCGGTGTGTGCGTGAGGGGGGGTGTTCCACACACACACACACACACACACACACACACACACACACACACACACACACACACTACCACATACCTTTTTGCTCAAATCATCCGCAGTGGATTTTGCACTTTGTTTGGTGTCATGAGCAGCATGTTGAGCCTGTGTGAGAGAAAGCCAGGTTGATTTCAGGTGTGCTTTGCACAAAAAAACAACAACGCACTGCCGATGTCCCCCCCCCCCCTGCCTGCTGCGAGAGCTGCTGGGTTTTATCAGAAATCGTATTCTTTGCCTCTTGGCTCTTGGCCTGTGCCTGTGGTGTGTGAGAGAGATGATTGCATGTGCTTTCTCTCACCTCAAAGCCACCACCATCATGCATACCTGATCGGCGAGGTTCTGAGCATGCCCCTGGATATCCTTGCCAGCATCGTGTGCAGCAGCCTGTGCGTGGTCGGTTGCCTTGGAAGCCTCATGCTTTGCGTTGTCCTGTGGGAACAAGGGTGGTGACGTTGGTGATGCAGGGCCTGCATGATGATGGTATGTTTCCAGCTGCATACCGTGTTGCTTGCCATGGTGATGCGTTTATCAAGGTTTGTATCGCAAAAACGTCGTAGATTACAATGTTTGTTGACGAAACAAAACGCAATACAAATTGTAGAAAAAATCGTCCTGCAGGCACCGTGCGCTGTCAGCTTCGCTCTTCCTCTCTGCCTCTCAACAACAACAACACATGCTGCGCATAGGCACGCCCATCACACACCTTGTCCACCTCGTTGGCAAACAAACGTTCATCATGCACTTTCCCTACCATCGTCTCTCGAGGTTGATCCACAAGGTCGGCACCTGCATCGGCACCCCCCTCTTCCATGGACGATGGTGGGCCACTTGACACGTGTGTGTACATGAGGGGCTGCTTTGTTGCAGATAGGTATTTGTACATCACATCTGCACGTTGCAGCTCTGCATCCACCTGTGCGTTTTGAGGTGACACGTTCTTGTGTGTCTGTTCTGTAAGCATGGCAGTGCATGGACTTTCATACAAAACCTATGTACCTCTGCAGCATGCAAGCCCTGTAGCAATGTTTGCAAGGGCTCACGCAGCTCCTCCAGTGCATCCGGATGGTCTGCAAACATGCATGTGGCTGCCACCACTGCCCTCACAATCACAGTGGAAGAGAAGTTTGACACAGCGCAAGAGGATGCTGCTACCGTGCAAAGCAGTTGACTCACAACCTCCACAGCAAGTGGACGACGTGCATACATAGCAGCCCACAGCACCAAGGATGCTGCGTGAGAATAATTGCTATTGCTGTTGGTTGTGTTCCCATCATCATGTTGCGCAGTATGGCTGTGTCCTCCACTTGTGTCCTCCACATGAGTATTGATGCGCTCCAGCACAAGGGACACACATGTGTTGACTTGGTCAGCGGATGGTCTGTAACGCAGCACCACCACATTGGCTAGAGTACGTGCAAGCATGTTGACATCCTGCTGCTGTGAGATTGTGTGTTGTATTTGTGCCTCCAGCGCCCTGTGTGTGGGTGGAAAATGTGCAGTAGCACACACACAAATACACCCTTCCAAATAAACCCAAAATACACGTACGCTGCGGGCAAATCAACATGGAACACCGTGACTGGCTTCAATACCTTCCCCAACTTGCCCAACTCCACCAACACCCTTGTCAAGTGCTCCACCTGCTCCGCCGTACACATGCCCTCTTGTATCAGCGCAACCAGCCGTGGCCCCACCACCCTCCATGGCATAACCTTGCTTGATGGCACATGGCCCAACGCCACCCATCCAGCGAGCAATTGTATCCAAGTGGATGGCGTACAGAGCTCTACCCTCTTTGGATGCTGCAGGACTGGTGCAGCAAGCGTTTCCATGTGCACACGGACAGGATCATTTTTTTCACAACTGAGTATTTGTGGCACATGGGCAAGCGCATGAAGCACACGGGCCAACATGTTGGGAGCCATGTGTGATGCCTGCTTGTGCAGGGCATGTGCTAAAAGGTCAAGATTGATCCATACAGGGAGCGGCGTGTGGGAGGTGGTGGATATAGGGGTTGATTGAGGTTGGTCGTTTTTGTCCGTCTCTTGTGCATACCAATGCACACCCCCATGTTGATTGTGTATCATGCAGCTGCCATTGTAGCTGCCATTGTAGCCGCCATGTATGCAAGCCAGTGACTCCAGAATTGAGACCAGTGTCCGAATGTCGACACGGTCGAGGGGCTTTAGAAATATCAATGTTCCCCATTCCCCATAGCCAAACCCTAGCAGCCATCGGTCCAACACAGGATTTGGTGGTGGTGGTGGTTGCTTGTTTGGTAATAACTGGTTCAGCGCATGATGTTGGCTATCTTGCTGCTGCGGGTTGTTTGCATTCACTGCATGCCCCATGGACTCTGCACCGCCTATTGCTTCGGCACGGGTGACGCAAACCAGTTCTGCCATCAACTGGAGCACCCATCCCAGCTCACTTGGTGAAAACTCGTGCATGTGTACATGAATCAATGTTGCAATGTCCCACCAGGGCAGCTGCATCCAGCCCTTCAGTGAGTTTGCATCCTTGGCCACAGAGTTGGCTTCCTTGGCCACACGCATGAGCATGGCCAGTGCCTGCACAAACTCAGCCACATGATGCTTGCTGTCTTTGCTGTGTATGCTGTGTTTGGTAAGGCGATGACCAACAGCTGTGCTCCTACTATTCCCAGCGGTGCCACTACTAACCCGACTACTAGTATTGGCCAACTGTCGCTGGCCCCACGCACCACTCTGCACGTTTTCTTTCACTCTATCTCCTCTCCCTGCATCTCCTCTCCCTGCATCTCCTCTCCCTGCATCTCCTCTACATATATACTCCTCCAGTGCCTGCTGCACAAATACATCCACTGGCAGCGACACACTCTTCCACTGTGCATACGCCCAGAGAGCCTTGTTGACCGCATCGACATCCAGCGACGTCACATTCAACGTCAGCGCAAGCGCACAACGATCCACATCCGCGACAGGCGGTGTGGCGTACCCCATGCCCACAAACGCATGCAGCACGTGGGCCAGGTCTGCAGGGCCCATGGTGTGGGCCCTGGGAGTGAGGGCAACAGGGCGGGGCAGCATGCCCATGGTGGCCCCCCAGAGATCGTGCACCAGGGGCCTGTCGGATTCTATGTGTTTTTTGGCAGGAAATTTGCTCCATTTGGTGATAATGGCAACCAGGTGTCCTGGTGGGATGGAGGGGTCTTGGCAGAGTCGAGTACGTATGCTACAAGCCACCAGGTCACGCAAGGGGGGGTGCAGTGGGTGGCTGTTGGCAATGTACTGGCTGAGGACATCCGCAATGTCATGTGCGCACGCTGGTGGACGGCGGTGTTTGGGGAGGGCGATGCGACGATGTGCTTCGGTGGTGATGGCTTCCAGCATGGCGGCGGAGCGGGGTTGGCGGGCGCGCATTGCTGCGAGCAGCAAGGTGCAGTCGGAAACGTGCTGGACTTTGGTGGTCAGCTGGGCGGCATTGTGATGTGTGTGCTGCAAGAGTGCTTGCAGCTCGAGGTGGTTCTCTTTGTGCGGGGTGGTGGGCGTGGATTGATGATGATGGCCCTGGGTGGTTGACCATGGTGGATGGGTCGCTGTGGTCGCGAGGAATGCTCGCAAACGCTCTTTTATAAGCCTATCACGACGTATTGCGGACAGCAAGAGCATTATGGCGGACGATTGCAGATTGCACTGATCTGGCCATCTGTTTCTGCTGCTGAGGACATATATGCATAGGGTATGATACAGGGTTTGTTCACAGAATTACAATGCACAGTACACAGTAAAGAATTGGAATACACAATTGAAATACACGTTGACAAAAAAAAATATACATATATATATATATATATATATATATATATATATATCATAGCCTTTCCCGCAACCCAACATCGTCCCCATACAGCTTGGCCAATCGCATTGCTTGCTCACGCTGTGCATCACTCAACACCACACCATGTGCAAGGCGCACAAGTGCCACCTCACTGGGTGTGGAATGTGCCACCTCGGCCTGACCACCATGTGCATCTTCCAAGACCCCCCCCGGCACATCCATGGCATCCTCCTCCCCTCGCACATGCAGCCCATGATGATGCACTGCCCGACCGTTACCACGACCTGGTGCTGGTAGCCCATTGGGGCCACTCACAGACAACCCACCAGCACTGCTTGACGATAGGGAGCCCCGCATCACCCCACCAGGGGGGCGATGGTCCACGCCATGGGGTCTCGACAGCCACACAGAGAGCTTTCTGTGTATGGGGGCACTGCTGCTTGATGTGTTGGTGCCACTACGCAGGGGTGTCCATTCACATGGGAGGGTGTCTGTTGCAAGCTTGGGAAACGTGGTGAGGCGGTGGAACAGGCGATATGGTTGGACACTGACAACTTGATATTCAGATTCCAAACCCTGTGTTGGTGTGTGTTAAGGGTGGATGGGTGTATTGTGTGGGTGCATTGTATGGGTGGATGGTCTGTCCTGTGGTATCAAGTGCTGCCAAGTTGCACAACAGTGTGCCGAGGGAAAACACAAAACACACGCACAACAGCAACACTGGGACCCCCCCCCCGAGTCAGTCACAACCGACGGCACCTTCATGTGTATAGGTCCCATGTACTGTACCCACAATGCAGTGGCATCTGTTGCCTGACCAGCACCAATGTACATGATGGGCTCCCACTGAGCAGCAGTGGTGGTGGTGGAGGTGGTAATACTGTGACCTGATACTCGTGATGCTGTGGAGTGCCCTGTGGTGTGTGATGATGAATGTGCTTGTTGTGTGTGTGTGGAATCTGTGGTATGTAGATATGGTATGTATGTGCATGTGGTATGCATATGTGGTATGTATGTGTGGTATGCATGTGTGGTATGTATGTGTGGAATGTAGGCCAAACAACCCCCACCCCCAACCCCCACCACCAAACACCCACCCACCATGAACACCACCACCACCATCATCATCATCATACCAGAGCGTCGGGGAACAGACACCTGGGAACCCTGCACACCAGTCACAGACCCCCCCACCATACGATCATGACTGTGCTGTGCAGCCATGAGAACAGCAACACTCGGGAGTGTTTGCTGTACACCCTGACTTTCACCTACCCCATACGCACCACCATTCCCAACCTCAGCATGCACAGGATCAGGCTGCATGATGATAACACCATCACCACCACCACCACCACCACTCCTACTTGTCGATAAAGACATGCTGGGCAGTGCCTGTGACAATTTCCCCCACATGGTCAACCCATCCTCCAACCCACCACCACCCGAAAACGTTGACCGTTCCACTGACGCGTTGACCGGAGCGGTTGCGTTGACCAGGGACTGGATTCGTGGGAGGGTGGCAATGGCATGCGGGAGGGGATGGGTAAGCATACATAGTGCATTGGTGTGCTGCACAAGTATTTGACCAGGGGATGCACTTGCCATAAGTCGGGCTGCAAGGTTGGCTTGTGTACCAAAATAATCAGCATGCCCTGTGCGTATGTGGTGTGTGTGTGTGTGGATGTGGAAATACGTGCATATGCAGAGATGGTGTGTATCACGGACAGTGCGCATTGAGTAGTATGTGTTATTTACTGCACACACTATGCATGTACACCATTCCCTACACACACCACACACACATACATGCCACACACATACACACATACACGCATACAACCCCCCACAAACACACCACATACCAGTATTCAATGGCTTGCGCTGTGCCGCCAACCCCCAAGACACACCACATGACACCTGCAGCCCCCTCCACACCACCTGCTCAGTGGTGGGGTCGAGTGCCACCCCACACCCCTCCCATGCAAGCACCTCAGTGGGCCATTCAAGTGAGAGACAGCCTACTTGGAGGGCACAGCAAAACTCAAGTGCACGTTGCAGGTCACTGTGTTTTTGTTTGAGGTGGTTGGGTGGGGGAGGGGGGCGGTACATATGTGTATGTGGTGTACATGAACAAATGATATGCATACACAGCACCACATACACAGCACACACAGTACCACATGCACACAGCACCACAAACACAGCACAATCAAAAACAGCCCCAAAACACACCTACCTGAAAGCCAGGGTAAACTTGCCAGGTTCCGGACACTTGCACTCATACCCATCAGATAGCAACAGCAATTCACGTACAAGTGCCTCAACAAGCATAATTGACTCAAAATACGCCACCAGCGTTGACCGTTGACTTTCTGTTGACCGTTGTTGACTGTTGGTGTGTTGTGTGTTGGGTGCTTTGGGGGATACTACTGTTGATTCTCCTTGCATTGCTGCTTTGACATGCTTGGGTGTGTGTACCTGTGTGAGTGTGTATGCTCGTGAGTATATGTGCATGTGTGTACGTGTGTGTGGTGTTATCTATGTGGTTTTGTGGTTGCATGACCACTTCCTAAGGCCCCCCCCCTTCCTAGGCCCCCCCCTGCCCCCCCCCCCCTTTCTCTCTTTTCTTGGTCTACCCCCCCCAACTACAGCCCCCCAATTTGTCAACCCCCTCACCTTGACAAAGCAGATGGCCAGTGGCTGAGAAGGATCCGGTGAGTCAAAGTACCCCTTTCTCAGTTGTCTGCCTCGTAAATGGGGAAACCGACGCATGGCAAGTGACTGTGGCAGCATTTGTACTAACAGGTGTTTGTCCAGGTGTGTGCCTTGTGGGTCAGACTGGGGGTCATAGTAGTGGGGAATCGCAAATACACCAAGGGACAACATCTGTGTGGGATGTGGAGCAGTGATTGGTTGGGGAGGGCGGTGTGGGGCATGTGGGTTGGTGGATGGTCAATGGTTCATGATGGTCAATGGTTCATGATGATCAATGGTTATGAAGGATGATGCTTGACAACATGATCAACAGATGTGACAAAAGATGGTCAACGTATGGTCAACGTATGGTCAACAAAAAACCGACACCCACCCTCACACCCACCTGTTGATTGGCTTGCACCTTGCCCTGCAATTGCCCCCACACAGGCTGTGTAATTGCCACCTGCCCACCATGCAGGGCAGAAGATACAGCCATAGCTTCCTGTACCCCAGTTCCCACATAGGTCACATCAGCAGGCCACAAGATGTCAGATCCCAACTGCTGAGGTGCTTGGGTTGCATGAGACCTGTGTGGGGGGGGGGAGGTGTGTGTGGAGGGATTGGGAGAGAGCTGGCAGTGTGTGGCAATGACATACTTCAGGTATGATATGTCATGATGTACTTGACACATGATGGTCAACACGTGAAGGTCAACACATAATGGTCAACACATGAAAGTCAACACATGATGGACAACACGTGATAGTCAACACCCCCTGCCACCCCTGCTTTCGATTCACCATACGTATACTTTCACACATACGTGTACTCTGACGACAAGTGTACTGCCATGGCAACCCGAGGCCCAGCAAACAACCTCCTGCCATCCAGTGCATACTCTTCCGGCCCAAATAAATCGGGATACAGTGCATTGAAATTCTTCCATCGAGTGAATAGTAATGCAAGTTGTGTCAAGTGGCAAAAGTGAATGGCATCTAGTGGATGTTGGAAAGCAAACAACATGTGACCATCCTGTTGTTATTTTGTGTGTGGATGTGTGCGGTGGGAAATGTGTGTGGTGCAAATGTGGGGCCATGATGGTGGGAAGTGAGTGGTAGTATGTACGAAGTATGTGTGTTGATCATCTCTACATTATCAATGATCATGACAAAACACACACAATCTTCCCACACACCATCCTCTTACACACCACCTACCCATGGACACCCCCACCCCCAGCCACCCCCACCCACCCACAACCACCCACCTGAAATGTGGAGCTCACAGCATACCCCCTAAACTCCATAGCACCCACCACCAGTATGTCTGCTGCCCTCATAATAGCCCATGCAAATGATGGCTGATAGTGTACGCTGTCTTGTATACTGTCATATGTAATGTTGCCATCCTCCTGTGTGATTGATGACATGGGTGGTGGTGTGAAATAATGAGTGTTGGTGTGAAATAATGAGTGTTGGTGTGTGATGATGCGTGTTGATGTACTGTCTAGCAATTTGTCATAACTCACAGCAGTGATACCATGTGCAAGGGTGTGTAATGTCACTTGCAAACATCCCCAACAACACAACACCTTGGCCGACAGCAAGTGCCCCATCCCACGTCCGTCTGTCCTACACCGCCCCTCCACCTCATCATCCGAGGAACCCCCTGCTCCCCCTGCGGAAGACACCGAGGGACTCACATGCCCTGTTTCCTGTGATGCAGCAGATGACCTTCGAGTGGATATGCCCCTCATGGAACGCACAGAACGCCTGGCAAAACCCAGGGTCGTGCGGGGGGTGTCTCGAGACCGGACAGAGGCCCCCCCCCGGGTGCTTCTGTCGGTCACCCCCATGGATTTTTCGTCAGGCGTGGCAACAGTGGTGTTGGTTGACAGTGATTTTTGAGAGGTGTGTGGGAGGGTGGTGGGGTCGGTGGGGTGATGGGGTGGGGTGGAGTGACGGGGCGTGATGAGTTGGTGTGTGCTCGGACCACCTGGGTGTGTGTGGACAATCGCTTTTATAAAACAGAAACAAACAAGATACATCCCCAGCGAACACAGCCACACCCATGTATCAAAACAACAGCTCATACATTTACACACATCAGCACCCACACACACCATGAAGCACGCCATCAAGTGCCACACGCTTGCCACTCATCAACGACAGCATACTCCGCTGCACTTGGGCCCCCCCGGGCCCCTCATTCCCAGTCGCAGGGTACCCCCCCAGGGTAAGCGCACTATCCTGCTGCTGAGGGGGGCCCTTTTTGTTACGCCGGATGCTCGTAGTGAGTCCCCCACCCCCCTTGGGCCCACAAAAGATGGGAAATCCACTGCTGGAAAAGGAAATAGGCAGGCAGGCAGTCAATGGTCGGAAGAACCCCATAGCTGCAGTGGTGAGGGTGTGGACAGTGGATGGCTGTGGTGCACGCAGGTCAATGCGGGCTGAGACAAACACCAGTGACTGTGTGTGGGGGGATGTTGAGGGGGAGGATATTGTTGTGTGGAGTAGGTGTGTGTGTATTTCATTGTGTGTGTTGTGGGGTAGGTGTGTTGTTGTGTGGAGTAGGTGCGTTGTATTAATCATACACCTACTCCACACCAACTCCACACCAAGACACATCCAAAACACACCCAAAACACACCCAAAACACACCTTGTCATTTCGTTGTGGTAGTGCTTGTGGTGCCGGTGGGTAGGTCACATGCAACCCCCGACCAGGCCTCACACACGTTATCTTGCGCAGTGGTTGTTCATGGTCGGCATAGTGAAAGGTGCGCAACAGGGGATGGGACACCTGTCCTCGTATCTGTGTGATGGGTAGGGTGGGTTGATGATGTGTGGTCAAGATGATGGGAATTGTTGTGTGGTCAGGATGAGGGGTGTTTTAGTGTGTATACACCATCTGTCAAAGCACCCCTCACGCAACAATACCCCACCCCCCACCGACACCCTCATATATACCTCATACACCCACTCTGGTGGTGTGTTGGGCACGATTTGAAACAACCCCAGTTGCCTAACAATGGGGAAACTAGCAGCTATACATGTTTCCACATCCCTGACTCGTTTCCATGCTGATTCACTGAGCAGTACCTGTCCCCCAGTACCAGAATCTGCGAGTGTGTCTATGAATGTGTAGGCTGGGCCCTGTATGCCAATGGGGTTGCTCCTGGGTGTGTTGGGAGGAAAGGGGGTGTGTTGGGGAAAGGAAAGGGGGTGTGTTGGGGAAAGGAAAGGGGGTGTGTTGGGGAAGGGTTTTTTTAAGAGGGGAGGACATTTTTAGAAGGTTCACTTTGTGGGTTTGAGAGAATTGAGAGCAAGGTGGAGGGAAACACACAAACACAGAGGGTGGAGGGACACACACAAACACAGAGGGTGGGTGTACACACTAGAACAACAGCAAAGCACAACACAAGGGGAATGCCCTCAAACAACCCCCTCCCCACCCCCCCACCATCACCCACCCCATCCCCTCACATGCCCACCCCCCACACAACCACACATACGTGCATGTAAAGCTCCCCCCCTCTGCCCAGTGTATACCCATTCTCACACGGGGCCCTGCAAACGACACCACCCCATCAGGCGTATACACCCGACCGCAACTAGGCAGGGCATATACTCTCTTAGGCCAGCTCGTGTGGAGTAGCCTGTGCTGCACTGCCACAGCCCACTTGATGGCGGCAGAGGCAGAGAAAAACACGACAGTAAAGGAATCGCCCCGGGTCGATATTTCTATGCCGTTGTAGGTTGCGAGGAGCTCCCGGAGTGACTGTTGGTGGGGGTGAGGGGGTGTTTGTTTGAGGGGGTGTTGTGGGTGGATGGTGTGGATGGATGGTGTGATAGCCTGCATGCATGCACATGGTGTGTGTTTACCATACACATCATCACAGTACCTACATATACATCACAGTATCTACATACACACAATATATATCACATGTACCCATACACCATCACATCCCCCCAAGTACACACATCCCCCCCCCCAATCCCCCCAACCCCCACCTGATCATGTGATCGCTGCACCTCCTTGTATGTCTCCGGATCCGCCTTGGCAGCTGCGGTGGAAGCTTCCAGATCAGTCACCACAATTGCCACCGCCTTGAGATCCTCCAGGGTATCATCCACTGGCACTGCACCCCGGGCAGCATCGGCCGACACCCCGCGGAACGCCTCTTGCTGTTGTGTCATCGCCTCGAGGGTGTCCTGCAGCATCTGCATCTGCTGTTGGTGTCTGTACTGGTCCCGCCGCTCCTTTCTCAACCTACGAATGAGCAGCCAGGAGAACAGCAACAGGCTGGCCAGTACAGGGAGGCCGATACCCAAAGTCAACCCCAAAAGTAAATCGATGTTGATTTGTTCACTGTTGGAATTGGGGTCGACCAGGAGGAAAGAGGGTGCCATGGAGACAGTGGTGTAGCCGGCAGCATTTGTGCCATTGACCATCACAAAGTAAGAGAATCCTACTTGCAATGTGGATTCGATGTATTGGGCATAGTAGTTGTTCAGGGTCATGTTGCGTATGACGATGAGGTTGGATACGGTTTCAAGGGATTGCCTGTGTTGTTATTGTTTTGGGGGGGGGAGCGGGCAGGGGAGTGTGTGTGTGTGTGTGCAGGTAGGTATACACATGTGTATGTATACACACCCTCTTTGTATCTCTCATTCCCTCTCACATAGACTCACACCCATCCACCCACACAAAGCAATACACACACACACACGTGCATACATAGACACACACACACGTGCATGCATAGACACACACACACGTGCATGCATAGACACACACACACACACATACAAACACACGCAACAAAGCAATACACACGCACACATACACACACACACAACAAAGCAATACACACACACATGCACACGCTCACACACAACAAAGCAGCCATGTACTCCTACCATGTGCTAGGATCAGAATTGCTTGCTCCTGTACCCATATACACTTGTGCTGTGTAGGAGCAGCAAGGAACACCATCCACCTCATTCCATGGTACAAAGGAAACACTGTGAGGGTGAGGGCGATGGTAGAGGTGGTGGTGATGGTAGTGGTGGTGGTGATGGGCGTGGGTGGTGAGGGTGGTGACAGGTGTGGGTGGTGATGATGATGATGGTGATGATGGTGGGTGTGTACAGGAACGCAATTGTGCAAGATGGTAGGGCATGATGATGGTGGTGATGTACATAAAGCACACAACACACACAACACAACACGCAAGGAACAAGAAAAGTGCACGTACACATGCATCACACACGCTACACACTATACATGTACACAAACACAAGCACACAAGTACACATACGCTGCATAGGAGGTGTTGTACTGCTCTGGCTGGTTGCTGTTTAATTGGGCAGTGTTGAATACAGCACTTGGCTGAGGACCGGCCACCACCACCTGATGTGTGATGTTCACAGTGTGTATGTGTAGTGTGTACTGTACATTTCAAGCAAAAACATGCGCATAATGACACATGTGACACACACACACACACATCTAACACCCACATCCACACCCACAGGACCCCCCCCCCCACCACCACCACACACTCACACACCGTCCCAGGGTCAGACATGTTGCTTGAGCTCCGTGAGGGACACTTGGTATTGTACACAATCATTTGAATGATATACGCCCCCGCCTCCAGTTGTGCCTGATCATCCCTCTCACCAAAACTGAACGTGGCAAGGTTGTTGTTGGAGTCATTGGGATCTTGTGTGACTTGAAATGATGGGAGAAATGTTTCTCCCTCAAGTTGACCAGGGGTGGGTTGACTCAAGCTGTGTATTTGTGTGTGTGTTGGGGGGTGGGGGTGGGGGGTGCACGGTGTATGGTGGGTGTATGATGGGTATGCGGTGGGTGCAAGATGGAGTGTCATTATGATGATGGAAGCGCATGAACAGCCAAAATCACCACAGGCAAAATCACCACAGGCAAAATCACCACAGGCAAAATCACCACAGGCAAAACCACCACCTACTTTTTCCCTGGGTTGTATGCCCCCAGAAATTGACTACACGTCTGTTGCCTTTCAGATACAGCACTCGTATTTGACTGGATTCGAAATTCATACAGCAAATCTGAGAGAGTAATATTGGTCCCTTGTTCTATTGCCCTGAACTCCTCTTCTAAAAGCCAATTGGAAAAATTGAAATTGATAGTGGCATTGGGGGTCCACAGGGAAGGGGCTTTGATGCTGGGGGGGATAGGAATGGTGTGGCCGTGTAAAAGGGATAGGAGGGGTGGCATGCATGTGCACAAACGATCATTTGTGTTTGTGGGGATGTGCGTGGTTGCAGAGGATGTGGGGGTGCACGCACATGGTCAACATGGTCAACATGCAAATGGTTCACAAGGACATTATTTCATGCATAATCAATACAACACATACCCATAACAAGGTGGTGGACATATTGGCCTGGTTGCTATACAACACAAATCTCCCTCAAAATTGTTGTTGAACACAATCTGTGTGTGACATATGCGAGTGAGATGTGACATATGCAAGTGAGAAACCCGTGTGGGGGGATGCTGTACCTTGTTGTGTGTATCTGCATGGAGTATACTGCACAATGCATAATACATATGCCGGAAACACACACGCTGTTGGATACACGCACATATAAACACCCCAATGACTCCCCACATTATCACTGCAAACACACTCTAACAAGCACACAAGTACACATTTAGCATACCATGGTGCTGCTGACATATGACACCTGGAACGCTGATGTGTTGCGCCCATCCTCTGCCAATGCACTTAAACAACTGCTCTGAACACCACAAACCTGTGTGAAATAAAGAATACATGTTGTTTAGGTGCATATGCATACATCCAACATACAAAAAACACACATCAAACCCATGCTTCAAAACACCCACACACCACACCCCCACACATTACACACCCCCACACCCCCACACATACTCGTGGGTTGTCTGCAATGATAACCACCAGCGGCACCTCTGCATCTACACTCGCAAACCTCCTGCACCACTCTGGGGGTATGGACCCCTGCAGATTGTTTCTTGACATGAGTGCTTGTGAAAGGATGGGGAGCTTGCCAACAAAGGTGGGGAGGGTGCTGTTGAACATATTGCCTGTGATGTCAACTGCCTGAAGTTGCACCATGGTGCTCAGTGCTGCATCTGGAAACGTACCACCAATCCTGGTGGGTAGGTTACATAGGGGGTTTATATAGGGCATACATAGGGGTTGATATATGCAATGGTTTTCATGATTGTGATTGTATGTGCTTGTGATTGTATGTGCTTGTGATTGTATGTGCTTGTGATTGTGTGTATTGAAAAAGAAATGTATGCTCAACAAATGGATGCACAACACTCCTGGTGGTGCCACCTGTGCATCATCATGCGCCTTCACACGGTCTACATACAACCACCTCAGCACCCCTGTGCCAACACCCTACCTGTTGTTTGCCAAGGAAAGCATCTTGAGCTCTGTGAGGTTGGCCACCATGGGGGACAACCACCCACTCAACTTGGACCAACCCCTGCCCAGGAAGATCGAGCGCCATGACAGGTCCAGTCCATACACGTGATCCCCCGCAGCACCAGTAGGACATGGGTTGTAGCGCAGGTTGACCACTGCGTTGCTGCAGTTGCATATGACGCCTGTGGGTGTTTGTGTGAGTGTTCAAGGTGTGCAATTATCCACTACATCACCATCAACCCTACACGATAGCATACCAATCCAGGTGCCTGGAAGGGGCTGACAAGGGTCGACATTTGGATCCCACGTGTCAAGGATGGTGCCCGAGTTAATTCTGGCTGGTTTCAATGCATCTTTGATTGACAACAGACTTTGGGTTTCCAAAGACGACAAGCCTAGCTGTCCCTGCACTGTCGAAACTAGCAAGGACACTATCAAGGTAACTAGGCACAGCACAATGGCTGGCTGTCGCGTGTCATAAGCCATCGAGACGTATGGCTTCCACCATGCTGCACAAGTTTCGTATATAGGGGTTTACAACATGATTGGGGTTTTGCATCAAAGGCAGTGTTGCAATACTACTTTACAACAGTACACATGAAGACACAGTTACCCCATCTTACACTTCCCGCTCCCACCCACGCCATGCTGTGAACAACACAGGCTCACTTGTACGCCTTGACCTCATTTTTGGTCTCACCACCCTCCATCATGCACTTGATGTTCTCCACAGTAGTGTTGGCAATCTATGTGTAGGTGTGGGGGGCACAGGTGTTGGGGGCAGTGTGTAGGTGTGAGACAACCAAGGTGACTTGGAAACCATGCCTCACCCACCCACACATACATTGGTGAGTGCCTCCTCCGTGAAGAATGCAGAATGTGGGGAGATAATCACATTGGGATAGTTTTTGAGCAACGCAAAGCGATCATCCCACTGCGTAGGTGTTGGAGTGGTGGGTGCGGGTGATGAAGCGTGTCAGCGGTGGAGCGGGTGGTGTACCATGATCATATCTTATTCTTGTTGTTGTTGACCATGCAGGCAGACAAGCATCACACACTCCCTACATAGACACACCACAGCGCATGAATGTCACACAAAACTAAACCCCTATGTACCTTTTTCATTCGCTCTTCAATGGGGAGGTCAGTGTAGTCCACAAAGAATAGGTCATCTGGGGATGGGATATGTAGAGTACATAGTGGTGTTCATGATGGTGAACATGGTGGTGTACATGGTTGTGTGCATGGTGGTGTACATGGTTGTGTGCATGGTGGTGTACATGGTGGTGTACATGGTGCTGTATAGGGTGCTGTATAGGGTGCTGTATAGGGTGGTGTACATGGTGGTGTACATGGTGGGGTACATGGTATCAGATTGGTGGGGTACATGGTATCAGATTGGTGGGGTACATGGTATCAGATTGGTGGTGTACATGGTATCAGATTGGTGGGGTACATGGTATCAGATTGGTGGGGTACATGGTATCAGATTGGTGGGGTACAGCTAGTTTATTGCACCACATGCATGTACAAATGAATGCACAGCACAACATTGTCGACATTGTTCTGGTGACACCATGATCATCATGGTTGCATTGTCATGATGACACTATACGCACATGACAAGCAATGGTCATCATGGTTGCATACAAGGCCTACCCACGGTCAACCAACACCTACCCATGGTCAACCAACACCTACCCATGGTCAACCAACACACCTTCGTGTTCATACACGTCCATAGCCAGCCCACCAATTTGCCCATTACGTAATCCAGCCAACACTGCATCTGTGTCCACCAACCCACCACGACTGACATTGATGAGCAGCGTACCCTTGCGCATTTTGTTTATACTGTATGTATATTGTGTGTGTTTGTGTTTGTGTGTGTGTGTGTGTGTGTGTTTTAATTTGTGTGTTTTTGTTTGTTTGTTTTCCGTGTATGTACATCCAAAGACACACATACCATACAAATACACCATCAACCACAGCCCATACCCAACACATGCAACTCTCCCCAAACCCCTCTTCCCAAAGCCCCCTCTTCCCAACCCCTCTTTCCCCCAACCCCTCTTCCCCCAAACCCCTCTTCCCCCAAACCCCTCTTTCCACCCCCCCTTGTCAACCCAACACCATACCGTTCTTCATTGATCAAATGAAATGTGTCTTTCAGTAGTGGTACATGCAGTGTGATGACCTGGGCATTGGATATGGCTTCATCAAGGGACACATATGGGACACCAAGCTCTTGTACCTTGGGATTGGGATACGGATCATAGGCAACAATATTGCAGCCCAAACCCTGTTGGAGAGTGTGGGTTGTGTCTCACGAGAGGAGTGCGAATGAAGATGTGTATGTGGGGGTGGGTGGGGGGTGCGTGTGGTACTAGTGGGGGGTGCGTGTGGTACTAGATTTCATGGGTGGCAGACCATCAGAAAGCATGGTGAAGCACAGCATCAAAGAAAACAGTCGCGCCTCAAAACAATTACACTGCACAAATACCGGTTGCAAAACACACACAAAATACCCCACCAACACCAACACAACAACCTGCAGGATGAGCACTGCGTAGTATCCAATGGCACCGGTGCCAAGCACCGCGACTGTCTTGCCACGCATCTCAAAGCCAGTGAGGCCAGAGAGGGTGTAGTTGCCCTCACGAACACGGGCCACTGTTTGTGGGATTTTCCTGTGGGATGGTGGGATGGTGGGGGATGGTGGAAACCGGATGCGAGTGTGTATTTTCCCCAATCTATATAGGGGCATTGTCAAGGCCCCAACTCCTGGGAAGAACAACACCCTCAATACACCTGTTGAGTGCCATCATCAGTGCAATTGCCATTTCCGCGACCGATGTGGGCGAGTAGGTTGGCACACGGCATATGCGCATCCCAGCCTTTTCAACAGCTTTCAGATCCACGCGGTCAAAACCTGCACAGCGCATGGCAATGTATTTGATGCCCAGCTTGGCGAACTTTTCCATCACCTGTTGTTGCGCGGTGAATGTTGATGAAGTGGATGATGGTCGTCCGCCATGGAAACCCCTCACCTACCTCTGCACTACCACTGTCATTCACAAAAAGCACAACAGCATCATGGCCCCTAGCCAGTTCTGCAGTTGCAGGTTCACAGCGCGCCTGGAGTGGGTATTAGGGTAACTGATCTCTTTCAGAGGGTGGTTGATCAACACAAACGTACCTCAACGTATGTGCTCCCCGGAAATGCCTCTTCAATGATCGGAGCCATGTATTGCTTCACATACAACTGGCTGCTGTATACAATGACCTTGCCTGGCATGTTGATGCGAATGGGATGCGCCAAACGACTATTCGCCCGAACGATTTCTTCTTGTGTTGGCGCAGCGCATGTACAATCAATACAATCAACAAAGCATGCACCAACAGAAATTGAGCACAGCAATCACGACGGATATTTTTTTGAAAAACCCGCCCTGATCATCAGTGGCATAACAGCAAACCCTCTCGCCTAGCATCTTCACCATCGCATACAGTACCACCACCTGATCCATCTGCTAGTACCACGCAAACCAGCCATCAGAGCCGATCCTGCATGCAGCCTGGCAGTACCTTGCCAGTAGGCCACCAACCGCTCCCTATGAACGCGGAGACACAAGATCTACACGAGATGCAGTTGTACGTGTTGTGCGTGGAAACCAACAAAGATGGGGTAACATGGCACATGCCTGGGACTGTTGATGCGAGCTAGCACCGTTTGCTAGCACAGCGGCATGCTTGTGTGACATTATAAAACGTGCTGTTGGATTCCCACGCGCAAGCGATGAGGATGATGGCCTTGCGCGTTTGAGTTGATGGTGATGCTCTCCAACGGCGTACCGTGCTGCACACTCCACCCCATCCTTGCAGTGGAAATCTAACACATACCTACCGTCTCTCACACACACAGTACGGAAGCTATTTTGCGACGACCACGGAGTGCAAGGCCCGTACATGCAGAGCAACGACCCTTTCCACGGCATTTTGCCCAGGCCGATGATACCGATGATGAAGACTATGTAGTGCGTGCCAATCAGCGCCGTCGCTCGACGGGAAGGTGAGTTTGATGGTGGTGGGCATGCTGCATGGCATTTGATGGTCGTGATCTGCATGTGGACCTTCCACTACCCAGGTCTGCGCCTCTGCCCAAACAACACAGCATGCCTGTGCGTGACGAGGCTGGGCGATTTACAGGGGTGCGTCTCAAGACTGCAGAGGAGCGTGCCCGCCGTGAGGGTGGTGGTGTGTTTAAAACCGCAGCCATTGAGGTGCTGCGCCAGGAGATGCGATTGATGTCCACTGGTACTGTTTGGGGGGGGGGGGGGGGGGGGGGATG
>VFQP010001879.1_pt1 | contig 25507 bp, 23 predicted proteins | sample 3512351 | NCBI WGS metagenome assembly VFQP01 (sample SAMN10412372, study PRJNA504923) | tailings metagenome | isolation source: Relicate 1 Philex TSF1 revegetated site | place: Philippines: Tuba, Benguet | collected 2017-08-29
AACAGGTAATAGTATCAGTGGTGTCATGACTGCACGTTTGATGGAGCGCTTAAATCAACCAAAGCAATCAAAGTGATGGCGAGCTCAGTACCTGCCGAAAACCTTTGATTGTTTTAGCGTAATCATCGGTTCCAAAAATGGCTGAACCAATCACAAACTCGTTTGCGCCTGCTTTGGCAATTTCACTGATATTTTTAAGAGAGATACCCCCATCTACACAGATGGCTAAATCTTGATAACCATGGCGAAGTTGACGAATTTTAGGGATAACTTCAGGGATAAGTTTTTGTCCACCAAATCCTGGATTAACCGTCATGACCAAAACAAAATCTAAATGATGGTGACACCAAGTCATGTACTCTAAAGATGTTGCTGGATTAAAAACTAACCCAGCTTGACATCCTAAGCTTCGGATCAATTGTAAACTGCGGTCCAGATGTAAGGTGGCTTCTGGATGAATACTAAGACGTGTGGCACCAGCATGAGCAAATTGTTGGATTAAATCATCGACTGGTGTGACCATCAAGTGCACATCAATGCATAAGTTGGGAAATCGTCTTCGCAATGCCTCACAAACCAACGGACCATATGTCATATTGGGTACATAGTGATTGTCCATCACATCCAAATGAATGGTTTTTATCCCTGTTTTTATCACCGCATCCACTTCTTGTCCCAGTGCCATGGGATCTGCAGCTAATAAAGAAGGAAATATTTGATAAGGCTCAGCGTTAAGCAAAATTAAACACCCCGTTAAAGGTTAGATTTATCGATAGAATTTGAGTGTTTTTTCCGAAAACATTGACGGTACTGTTGACTGTTGTTAGTTCTGATGGGGTGATAACCGTGTATTTAGATGTAGGTGTATCCGCTTTTGTTGCCCAATAACGCAAATCCAGTGAAAACCAAGTAAAATCATCCATAAAATAACTCAGCCCCGCAATAGCTTGTCCTGCAAGCGTTGAACGTGTTTGCCAAACTTCAAATATTTCCCGACTGTCATTGGTTTCGCTGGTATTTATCTGTACGCGATAAAATTGCAGTGCGTTTTGTACATACGCATAACCAATTCCAATCCCCACATAAGGCACCACCACGGAATAACCGTCTTGGCTTGGAATAAAGAAATCGTAGAAGGCATTGATCATCCCAGCGCCAGTATTGGTGTCGCCTTGTATATGAGGATCAGCGGTATTTTCAACGTTGTTATAGGTAACAGAAGCGTTTGTTAGTGAAGGTGTTACAAATGGACTTGTTAAACTTAAATCATTGATGGTTAAACTTTTGAAGTGATTGTTATTGTAAAAAGCTTCGATTTCTACGCGATAATTGGTGCAAAATCGGTATCCCAGTTCACCACCAACAGCACCTAGCACAGAGCGAGAGATACTACCGGATTGAAATGAAAGCGAAGTATTGGGGCCTGTAAAAGAAACTGGTTGAGATAATGTAAACGAGCTTCCAGGGGAGTCACTGACACCAATAAACAGTCCGCCGTAGTTTCCATCCACAGGGTTTAGCGCCAAAACATTCATAGAAAGGCCTGTTAACAAACAAAAACTCAAAGACTGAGATATGATTCGATTCATGTCATGCTCTATTTATAATTATTTTCGTTGAAGCGATAAGTGGCGCCAACCGTTGCCATCTGAACTTGGAAGTTGTTTCCAAAGGCGAACAAATGATTGGTCCCAACGTAACGATATCCCACATTTAGAGAGTAGTTTTCAGCAAAATTGAAGCTGATCCCAGCAGTTCCCTGATATGCAAAAGCAGAACTTTCGGCCACAAAATGGGTTTGTAGCGACGGACCTGTAGCGTTTAGGATGGATTGAATCCAACCATAACCCAAACCAGCGCCTATGTAAGGTTGTAAAGATGGTGCTAATAGGCCGGGAAAATCATAATACACATTCATCAAACCTAAAATTGCTTGGTTATAACCGCCTACGCCAGTTTGTTGAACATTGTCGATACGAAATTTTTCCGTATTACCTTTGAGATAAGTGATTTCACCCTCATAGCGCATGGGGTTACTTTTAAAGCCAATCGCGCCACCAGCGTCAAAGCCTGACTCGTAAACAACATGATTGTATGTCAAGGAGTTGTTTGTTTTGCTAATGTTGCCGGGGATGTACGCATACCCCCCAAAAGCATGAGAATACCACCCATCAATAGGGGTTGCGCTGTATGCTAAGCAGGGCGTGAGTAAGACCCCAAGCATGATTTTTTTCACAGGATGAATCAGACGTTTCTGCGAGACGTCTTTGTTGGATAAGTCCTTATCAGTTATACAAATCTTCATGATATTTTCAACCGGATGATTAATAATTAGATTTTTAACTCTTACCCCATGTTAACGGGTTAGATTGAATTTGCAAGCGGTTTGTCAGAGGGTACCGCCAATCACGACCAAACGCACGCGATGTAATTTTGACACCAGGCGGGGATTGATAACGTTTATATTCATTACGAACGATCAATTCGATTACACGCAAAACGGTTTCTTTTGGGTAGCCTTTTGCAATCAAGGTCGATGCGTCCATTTGTTCCTCAATATAACCCTCAAGTATTGCGTCTAGCAAACTGTATTCAGGTAGACGATCTTGGTCTTTCTGATTAAATGCTAATTCAGCGCTCGGAGCCCTGGTTAATACTCTTTCTGGGATAACAGGTGATAAGCTATTTCGGTAACGAGACAGTGTATACACCATGGTTTTATAAACATCTTTCAGCACAGAAAATCCGCCACACATATCACCGTATAATGTTGTATAACCAACCGCAGCTTCACTTTTGTTGCTGGTAGACAGTAACATTAAGTTGTTTTTATTAGATATTGCCATGAGTAAAATCGCGCGAATACGCGCTTGCATATTTTCCTCGGTGATGTCAGGTGTGTGATTTGATAACACGGGATTTAATGTGTCGAGCAAGGCTTCAAATGCGTTTTCAATTGGCAGAATTAGATGTTTGACACCTAATGTTTCAATTTGAGTTAAAGCATCTTCTTGGCTCATGGTCGCACTGTAACGAGAGGGCATATATACTGCCGTGACGCGTGAAGGTCCCAATGCATCCACGGCCAGAGCAAGCGTCAGTGCCGAGTCCACACCACCAGATAATCCTAATAAAACACCCGGAAATTTGTTTTTATTGACATAATCACGTAACCCGCAGCACAACGCTTGATAAATCAAATCAGGCTCTTCTTTGTGATGCGTTAACAACGGTAGGTTCTCTGTATCTAGCGTTTGTATGCTTAGGTGAGTGAATGTTTCATCTTGATAGTGCATGCTTAAAATTGACTCGGCAAATGCAGGTGCTTCGGCATAAATTTCGCCTTTTTGGTTTAAAACTAATGAGCGACCGTCAAACACCAGTTCATCTTGGCCACCGATTTGATTGACGTAAAAAGCAGGTCGTTGATTTTTTGTATAGTGTCGCAATTTTAATAGGCGTTGCTCGTGCTTCTGTTTAACAAAAGGAGATGCATTAATGATAATAAGCCCATCTGCTTCTGCTTGGAGAACTGCTTCTGCGGGACCTGGCTGCCATAAATCTTCGCAAATGATTAAACCAAGTTTGTAACCATGGATATCAAACGTACAAGCTTGAAGCTTACCTGCTGTAAAATACCTGGCTTCATCAAACACGCCATAATTGGGTAAATGATGCTTATGATATTGTATGATGAGATGTTTTTGGTAAAACACACTGGCAGAGTTGAAACGTTGTGTTTGGTGGCGAGAGGGATGTCCGATAACGACGTGGCAACTTTCGGTGCACTGTTGTATCGTTTCTAGTGCGGTTTCAACTTCTTGCATGAAACTTTCTCTAAAGACCAGGTCTTCAATTGGGTAACCGGTCAATGCAAGTTCGGGAAAAATAATTAAATCATGGCTAGCTTGATACTGTTGAATGAGTTGGATCATGCGTCTAGCGTTGTCAGCAACTGCGCCGACAGTTGGGTTGATTTGGGCCATCAACAGGCGTAACGATCCTTTGGTGGTATGAGCTGCCATGCGAACATTCTGTTTATACGAAGATTGGTGTATTATATATGTCGAAATGCTTGAAGTATAGACTGTCTAGGTCCTGAGCTTGGATGGTTTTGGTATTTACAATGAATCATGTTTTTAAAAGATGAGCCTTTCCCCTTAAGTTAGTCTAGAATCGCTCTTTTAAGGAAGCTTATTGCTATTGCCAACACCCAATATGGACCCGCTGTCGTTATGTTAAAAATTGCATTATCTCAAATGACCCAAGAATTTGATCCGATAGCATTGGCAGCAGGTTTACAATATTTCAACAAAGGTCATGTGTTAAGTATTCGTTTAAGTGATGGTTTGTTACTTGGGCGAGTAAAAGGACAAACCGGTCAGATTTATAACATTCACATTGATTTGAAAGCATGGCCAAGTCAACCCGCAACATGTCATTGTGCTAAGCGTTTGCAATGCAAGCATGCAGCAGCTTGTTTTTTTGCATTACAGGCAAGAGAAAATTTGTCTGTGGTCAAACCAAAGCGAGAACCTGAGATTGCTCGCCTATCTCAAGATAAAACCTGGGCACCCGATTCAGCTGATGTGATGGATGCTGATGCAGTGATGTGGTACTCCGAATCATTCGAGCAAGGACATGATTTTTTTGCCTATCAACTGGGTATTTTGATTGATAATAAGCCAGTTAATATTGTTCCAGTGGTTGTATCGTTACTTAAGCGTTTTGATTTGCATACATTAGAAGGTTTACCAGACGAAGAGCCCTTATATGTCCCGTTGGAAAATAATCAATGGATGCGCCTAGATCTGGGCCGAATTAAACCACTGTTGAGATTGTTACGACACGTTGGTCTTAACGAATCTGATGAACAAACCGAAATACAGTTGCGACGCTATCAATTGGCTTTAATGCGCGAAGCAGAACAAGCTTTTCGTGCCAGTCGTGCTCGCTGGTCTGGAACAGAGCAGATACGTGAAAAGCTTGCAGCATTGGGAGCAATCGAAACATTACCTGTCGTATCTCCACCCAAAGGATTACGTACTACTTTACGTTCTTATCAACATCAAGGCCTCAATTGGTTGCAATTTCTGAAAAACAACGGCTTTGCAGGTGTTTTAGCTGATGATATGGGGCTTGGTAAAACCATCCAAACATTGGCGCATTTGTTGCATGACAAAGAGCGGCATTTATTAAAACATGCTAGTTTAATTCTTGCCCCAACCAGTTTGATTTGTAATTGGCGCGATGAGGCGGCTCGTTTTGCGCCAGATTTGAAGGTTTTATTGTTTCATGGCGCTGATAGACATCACATTGATTTCGATGATTACGATGTTGTCATTGCGACATATGGCTTGCTGCAACGCGATAAAGCTCGTTTTTTAGCCTACGCATTTGATTATTTGATTTTAGATGAAGCGCAACTGATCAAAAATACCAGAACTAAAACCACACAAATTGTGCATCAATTACAAGCAAATCATCGTTTGTGTTTGACTGGCACGCCAATGGAAAATCATTTGGGCGAGTTGTGGTCCTTATTTCACTTTTTAATGCCAGGCTTTTTAGGAGATGCGAAGCATTTCCGACAGTTTTTTCGTGGTCCGATTGAAAAACATCATGACATTGAACGTCAAGCTATCTTACATGGCCGAATCCAATCTTTCGTACTGAGGCGAACTAAAAACCAGGTAATGGAAGAGTTGCCACCCAAAACAGAAATGAAACATATGATTGCGTTAACCGGCGCTCAGCGTGATTTGTATGAAGCAATTCGTTTATCTATGGAAAAAAAGGTACGAGAGGCCATCGCGGATCAAGGCCTGGCTCGTAGCCAGATGTTGGTATTAGATGCTTTGTTAAAGCTACGTCAAGTATGCTGCGATCCACGTTTGTTGGCACTACCGGAAGCCTCTATGGCACATGGGCACTCTGCCAAGTTGGATGCGTTGATGGTGCTTTTGGATAATCTGGTAAGCGAAGGTCGGCGTGTTCTGGTTTTTTCACAATTTACGTCCATGCTAGCCATCATTGAGGATATGCTTAAAAAAAGAGGCTACGATTACTTTGTTCTGACCGGACAAACTAAACAGCGCCAAACCTTGGTGGATAGATTTCAAGCGGGCGAGGTGCCTATATTTTTAATTAGCTTAAAAGCAGGTGGTGTCGGTTTAAATTTAACCCGAGCCGATACGGTGGTATTGTACGATCCATGGTGGAATCCTGCTGTACATGATCAAGCTGCTAGCCGTAGTCATCGTATTGGTCAAAAAAATCCTGTATTCATCTATCAATTTATTGCACAGGGTACGGTGGAGGAAGTGATGTTGGAGATGCAGGCAAAAAAAAGAGATCTATTTAATAGCGTTTTTGCCCACCAAGCTGAGTATGAATTTGGTTTAACTGAAATCGATTTAGAACGATTTTTTGCAAAAATGGATTAGACTGTGTTGACAATCTAATTTCCCTTACCTTACACTGCAAACCCTAAAGGAATAGTCCAACAACTCTGCTTTGAAATCCCCCTTGTGGTGTTTTCAACATGATGCGTTTCAAGGAGAAACACGTGTCATTATTATCATCAAAATCCAAGAGAAGCCTTGGTGTCGATATTTCTTCAAAATCTATTAAAATCATCGAGTTATCTGTAAAAAATCGGGTTTATTGTGTTGAGCATTATGCGATACACCAGTTTGATAAACTTATTTTCAATGGAGGTGGCTTGATTGATGACGTTGTCGTGATGAATGCCATGGCACAAATGCTCAAAAAATCTAAATTTGTGAGTAAAACCGCTGTATTAGCCGTTCCTGATTCGTGTACATTGCGCAAAGTGATTGCCGTGAGCCCCCATTTAAATGCTGAAGATCTTGAGGAATTAGTAACCATTGAAATCAATAAATTATGGCCTCACGCAGCAGAGGCGCTGAATTTCGACTTTCAATGGTGCCAAGCTTTACCACAAGATTCTGCGTTGCGCGACCTTGTGCTGATTGCTTCCAGAAGTGATTTTGTCGAGCAGCGTTCGCAAGTAGCTCAACGTGTCGGTTTACGAGTTTCGGCTATGGATATAGAGTCCCAAGCATTATACCGCTTGTATAAATTGCTTCATTTTCAAAGCCGTAGCCTCATCGGATGGCTTCATTTTGATACGCTATTTTTTGATGTGTATATCTTTGATAAAGACACGACGGTTTTTACACATCGCGAAGCTTTAAATATTGATTTTAATCGAGATAAACAAAGTGTTTTAATTCAGGTTCAACGTGTTTTACAAGTGTTTCAAACTTCTTATTCTATAGAAGCTTTATCGCCTTTTGTACTATCACAAACATCTACTCATGATACATGGACATCCTTGCTAATGACTTGTCTCAACTTAGATATCATTCCCTTTAATCCCTTTGAACAGTTCTCTTTTGCTAAATCTGTTGACCGTGATGCTTTCATGCATCAAGCAGGTGACTTTCTGATTGCTTGTGGGCTTGCTATACGTTTATGAATATTAATTTACTCCCTTGGCGTACAACGCTAAAAATTCGCCAAGCCAAACGCTTAACCTTTTATGTGATGTGCATGTTGAGTTTCATGTTGGTTATCATGGTGACAGTCGAGTATCGTGCGCGTCAAAAATTAACTTACGAGACAAAGCGCCACGAGCAAATTGAACATGATTTGACAAAAAAAATGGCTTTGTATCGAAAACAGTTACAAGCCCAAAGGCTCCATGTTAAGTCAACAATCAGACATTCCGAATCAAAAACAAACAAAAATGAACCACTACTCCTGAGTGAGGCGATACAGGTGAATTACGCAAAGGCTGTGGAATTGGCAGCGCTGTTAAAAGATCCGGCAAATGGGTTTTTATCAGAGAGGGGCTCTCTAACAGCTGACCCTCGTACCAATGTTATTTGGGTACAGGATAACCGACAACAACTTTTAAAATTTAAACAAGTGCTTCGATCGTTCGATGTACCCAGTCGACAGGTCCTTATTGAAGCTCGTTTGGTAAACATGAGTCAAGAATGTGCTGAGGATTTGGGTGTTCGCTTTGGCTTATTGGGTGATACATCGCCAGTATCGTCAGACTCCAGTACTTCTCAAACACCATCTTCGGGTCATCATCGTCTAAATGTTGACTTGGGCGCTATACCCTTGGAAGCAACAGCAGCAACCATTGGTATGGCTATTGCCACGATTAGTAAAAATGCATGGCTAGATACCGAGTTATCGGCATTAGAAAGTGAAGGAAAGGCCGAAATCATTGCTAGCCCTAGACTGATAACAACCAATCAAGAACCTGCTGTGATTGAATCAGGCGAGGATATTCCTTACCAAGAGGTCACAGCAAGTGGAGCGACTTCTGTGTCTTTTAAGAAAGCTGTCTTAAGCCTAAAAGTTTTGCCACATATCACGGCAGAAAGAAAATTAATGATGGCATTATCCATTAATCAAAACTCAGATTCAGGACGTCGAGTTCAGGGCGTGCCAATTATTTTAACCAAAGCCATTGAAACCAATGTCTTGGTGCATGATGGTCAAACCATTGTTTTAGGCGGGATTTACAAACAAGATCAGCATCACAATCTGAGTAGGGTGCCCTTTTTTGGCGAGATCCCGATGATTGGTGGATTGTTTAGGCGAAAACAGATGCGAACACATCATGATGAGTTATTAATTTTTATTACGCCAAAAATTATGGTGGATGGAAGAGAGAAAATATAAAATTAGGGTGTTTTCAGTCCTGCGCGTGGTGTATAATAGTCAATGGGTAATGAATTCAGCTACATTTTTCCCCAACAACCATAAAAATAAGCAAAATTCCGAATTAGTGTATGGAGTATGTGAGTAAAAATGAGTATCGGTAAAGTACGCAATATTTTTTTGATAGGCCCCATGGGTGCAGGTAAAAGTACTATTGGTCGTACTTTGGCAAAAGAGTTAAAACTTGAATTTTACGATTCTGACGAAGTCATCGAACAACGTACTGGCGCGGATATTTCTTGGATATTTGATGTAGAAGGTGAGGAAGGTTTCCGTCGGCGTGAACAAAAAGTAATTGATGAATTAACTCAAAAAAGCAACATTGTTTTAGCTACCGGTGGTGGTGTGATCATGACACCAGAAAATCGCAACGCTTTGGCAGGTAGAGGTATTGTGATTTATTTACGCACGTCCTTACAACAACAATACGAACGAACCAAGCGAGACAGCACAAAACGTCCGTTATTAAAAACAGATGACCTAGAAGGCCGTCTAGAAATGCTGCGTGATGAGCGTGAGCCATTCTACGAAGAGTTAGCTGATGTAAGCTTTGAAACAGATAGACTGACAGTCAAAGCAGTAGCAAATAATATTATCAAATACATCTACGGCGAGAGTTAATATTAAGCGTGTGGTTTGTTGCCATGATAGTTGTTGCTTGCGACAAGCCACAGTAAGCGTGAACTGAATGACTGTCTACTAACATGATTGTTTGATTTCTTGCGCCGAATAGATTCATTCTATTGGCAAACAGGATTGGTTCTGCTCATGTATCCTCTTCGAATGGATAACATTATGTTGACAAGCACTGAGTTACGCATCAAATTACCTTCTGCTTCGTATTCTCTCTATATTGCACCAGATTTATTCGACAAGCCCGAAGTTCTTCAGCAGCAAGTTCTTTCTAAACAAGCATTGATTGTCAGTAATGAAACCGTCGCACCACTCTATTTGGATCAAGTTCGTCAAGCACTGTCTCACATTCAATGCGATACCCTGGTACTGCCAGATGGAGAGGCCTATAAAAGCCAGCAATCTTTGTTCTGTATATACGATGCGCTGCTGCGGCATCACCATCATCGAGACACGACGTTATTTGCTCTAGGTGGCGGGGTGATTGGTGATATGACTGGGTTTGCTGCATCAACTTATCAGCGTGGTGTTCGTTTGGTGCAGTTACCAACAACATTGCTTTCGCAAGTAGATTCCTCAGTGGGAGGTAAGACCGCAATTAATCTGCCTCAAGGTAAAAATATGGTTGGTAGCTTTTATCAACCCCACGCTGTGATCATGGATCTCTCTACATTAAAAACGTTGCCTGAACGAGAATTATCTGCTGGATTTGCGGAAGTCATTAAATATGGCATGCTGGTTGGGGGTGATTTTTGGCAACAACTATCCAGTCACATTCAACTCATCCAAGCCAAGCACCGTACCTCTCAATTTACAGATGAAGCTTGGCGGGCATTATCATACCTGATTACCCAATGTTGTTGTATCAAAGCAGATATTGTCAGAGAGGATGAAAGAGAGCACGGTCGTCGTGCTTTATTGAATTTAGGACATACTTTTGCGCACGCTTTGGAAGCCATCACGAATTACGAGCGTTGGCTACATGGTGAGGCGGTAGCGATAGGTCTTTATTATGCCAGTGTATTGTCTCACAGGCTTGGATATTTAAAAACTTCGGATGTTGATAAAGTGAAAAATTTGCTACATCAAGCTGGTCTGCCTTATCTCATTCCGCAAGACATTGATCTGGATTGCTTACAGACCTTGATGTGGCAGGATAAAAAAGTTCAAGATAACAAGCTCCCGTTTATTGTCATAAGACGCTTTGGCGATTGTGTGCTCGAGCGCGGTGTGACCAATGAGCAGATTAAATCCTTATTGCGGGAGGTTTCCGCTGCATTTTAGAGAATAAAAAGGGGTATTCATGAATAAAAAATACATAAAAAACTTTTTTAAGTTGACGGAACAAAATCTGTTGGGCCATCAACTTGCTGCAAATGAGATTTTTGATGATAATATTGAATATGTATCGCCATCATCAACGAAACGAACAAAGTGGCAACATGCTTTGACGCCGATACAATATGTTTCTCTCTCTATGGTCATGCTTTTCTGGGGTGCTTTTTTGTTTTTGTTAATCAAACCTCAAAATACAGAAACAAGCAGAACGTCCATCAGACCTGTAATATCTCATCATATTGAAGAAATACAACAAAAACCGCAACGGTTAACCAGCGTGATTCCTTCTTATCGCGATGGCTCAAAGCGACAATACATGCAACCTATTTCTTTACGACGGACAGATAGACTTTTTATCGATCCAGAAGTAGAGGACAATCGATACGCTGAGATTGAGCCTACCGTAGATAAAGTGATTGTTACACCAAAGTCGTTTGGATAATTTAATGGACTTAAATGAAAATATTAGCAGATGCTTCATTACCTGAGCTACAAACTTTTTTTAAAAAACCTTTTGAACTAACTTTGTATAAGCATGAAAGGGAAATTCCTGACCTGATTGTTGGTCAAGATGTTTTGCTTTGTCGCTCTACATTGAAAGTCAATGCTGATTTGTTAGTGAATTCAACAGTACGTTTTGTGGGCACAGCGAGCAGCGGTATCGATCACATTGACGAGGACTATTTACGAACGAATGGCATCACGTTAATCGATGCCAAAGGGAGTAATGCGCAGTCTGTGACAGATTATGTGTTAGCTTCTGTTGCCTATTTACAACAACAGCATTTACTTTTAGGCAAGCAAGCGGCAGTGATAGGGGTTGGGGCTGTGGGGCAGTGTGTTTCAGCTTCGCTAGAAAAAGCAGGATTTCAAGTTATTCTTTATGACCCTCCAAGAGCGCTCCGAGAGATTCATTTTCATTCCGCATCGTTACAACAAGTGCTCGAATGCGATCTGTTGTGTATTCATGCCAACCTACATCATAAAAATCCATTCCCAAGTTATAATATGTTTCATCAAGATCATTTTGCTCAATTAAAAAAACAGGCTGTTATCATCAATGCTTCTCGTGGCGGAATTTTGAATGAAGGGGATTTACTTTCCTGCCCTTCATCACCGATTTATTGCACCGATGTTTATTTGAATGAACCAAATATTTCGGATGCTTTGATTAACTATGCGACATTATGTACACCGCATATTGCGGGGCATAGCATAGAAGCCAAACGTCGCGCGGTAATGCAGGTTGCTGGCGCTTTATATGGGTACGCAAATATTCCATTTCCTGTGCCTCAAGAGCCAGTGGTGATGCCGCCAGATCTACCTCTAAATTGGCAGAAAAAAGCATTGTTTTTATACAATCCACAATTAGAAACTCAGATGCTAAAACAGTCGGAGGATAGACCCGAAATGTTTCTTCGATTAAGACGATTACATCAGTTCAGACATGATTTCAACTGGATCAAGTGATAGACATAACGCTATACTGAAGTATGCTGAATTGTTTGTGTTACCGGACTAAATTGAAATCTGCTGTAAAAGCATGGAAAGTTCTGTTATCTTATTGTTTGTTTAGCATCACATAAAGCGCATGCCAGTCTCAAGGAGAGTTATCATGTATAAACATGTGTTATTAGCAACGGATTTTGATGATGTAGGTATCAATGCCGCACATAAAGCTAAAAAAATTGCAGATGAAAATCAAGCCATTCTGTATTTGGTGCATGTGGTTGAACCTATCCCCGCTTACGCTTATCCAGGATTTGCCGGATTTGCAGAAGTAGAGATCTCGATTCGTGAACAAGCTGAAAGAGAGCTCATTAAGTTAGCGGACAGTATTGGTGTAGATAAAAAGCACTGCTTATTAGAATTTGGTTCTATCAAAAATGAGGTCTTGCGTGTTGCTCACGATTATAAAATAGATCTCATTGTTGCTGGTAGTCATGGTAAGCATGGCTTAGCATTATTACTGGGTTCTACAGCCGATGCTATTTTACACGCTGCTGATTGTGATATTTTAATTGTAAGACCAACAAGTAAATAATCAAAGCAAACTGTTTATAAACATTGCTCTCTCCATTTGTGTTCTTTGGAGAGAGTGGCTTGACAGATTAAATCCTGAGAGCTACCTGGTCGCCAGATTCAGTCTTCATATTTTTAGAGTTAGACATGCAGTTTTTTCGATCTTTTCATGATAACGCCCCGCTCAAGCATGGCTGTGTCGCAACAATTGGTAATTTTGATGGTGTTCATCGCGGACATCAGGCTTTATTGAAGCGCTTACGAGTTGAAGCGGATCGATTAAACCTTCCTCTAGTGGTGATTATTTTTGAACCCCAACCACGAGAATTTTTTTTCAAACATTCAGCACCGCCGCGTTTATCGACGTTACGCGACAAATTAGCGTGTTTTCGTGAATGGCAAGTGGATGGTGTATATTGTTTACGCTTCAATGAGGCTTTGGCTGAACAATCTGCAGAAGATTTTATACAAAACGCTTTGTTTGGGCATTTAAACATACAATACATGCTTTTAGGAAAAGATTTTCGTTTCGGTTACCAACGCCATGGGGATGTGGCATTGTTGCAGCGTATGACTCAGGGTACAAATCGACGTGTTGATGTGTATCCTGATGTTCTTTTAGATGGTTCACGAGTTAGTTCGACACGTATTCGTCATGCTTTGCTAAACGAAGATTTGGAACAAGTAACGGAATGGCTAGGCCGGCCATACAATTTATGTGGTCGAGTATTACATGGACAAGCCCTTGGGCGGCAGTGGGGTGTACCAACGGCAAATATCGCTATCTATCATAATGCATTTCCTTTGCGTGGTATTTACTGCGTAAAAGTAAAGCGAGTATCAAACATTTTTCAATCAGCTGTGGCGTATATTGGTCAACGCCCAACCTTGGATAATGGTAAATGCATCCTGGAAGTACATTTACTTGATGTAAATGAATCGCTCTATGGTGAGCGATTACAAGTTTTTTTCTTGCACAAATTGCGAGATGAAGTAAAATTTGCATCTTTAGATGCGATGATTGAAGCAATCCATGTAGATGTTAATAAAGCTAGAGACTATTTCCAACAGTTCCCTGTGAATTTGGATTGAGGCTAGACAAACACTATCAACGCAATGACTTGAGTGATTGACATGAGTGATTATAAAGACACACTGAATTTACCCAGCACCGCTTTTCCGATGAAAGCAAACTTACCTGAACGCGAACCTTCTATGTTGGCGAATTGGCAAGCACAAGAAATTTATGCTCAGTTACGAAAGTTACGTCATGGTGCTAAACGATTTATTTTGCATGATGGCCCGCCTTATGCCAATGGACATTTACATTGTGGTCATGCGTTAAACAAAATTTTGAAAGATTTTATTGTTAAATCTAAATCAATGAGTGGATATGATGCGCCCTTTGTTCCGGGTTGGGATTGTCATGGTCTACCGATTGAATTAAATGTAGAAAAAAAAATAGGTAAGTCAGGTGTTCATGTTGATCCAACAACATTTCGATTGGCGTGTCGAGAATATGCCTCCAGTCAAATTGATATTCAGCGTGAAGAGTTTCAACGACTTGGAGTTTTCGGTGATTGGCAGCATCCCTACATCAGTATGGATTATCGTTACGAAGCCAATATCATTCGTGCATTAGGTAAAGTTATTGAAAATGGCCATTTGCATCGTGGGTTTAAGCCCGTGCATTGGTGTATGGATTGTGCTTCCGCATTGGCTGAGGCAGAGGTTGATTATGAGGATAAAACATCTCCTTCCATTGATGTTGCCTTTATTGCAAAAAATCCTGAAAATTTTCTTGCCTTGATCAAGCAAAAACTATCAGTTAAGCCTGTTATTGTACCCATTTGGACGACAACACCTTGGACTTTACCCGCAAACGAGGCTGTTAGTTTACATGCAGATTTGACATATAGTTTGGTAGAAACATCTAATGATTATTACCTGGTTGCTGAGGACCTGGTTGAGTCTGTGATGCAACGCTATGGGTTTACTGCTTTCAAAACCCAAGGCACTGCTTTAGGACAGGTGTTCGAGGGCTTGATATTACAGCATCCCATCAGCGAACGTACGGTTCCGATTGTTCTTGGGGAGCACGTCACTACTGATGCAGGCACAGGTTGTGTGCATACTGCGCCCGCTCATGGTCCAGATGATTATTTAGTTGGTCAGCGTTATCAGTTACCGTTAATTAATCCTGTATTGGCAAATGGGTGCTATGCACCAGATGTAGGAGAGCGTTTAGCGGGGCTTTTTGTCTTAAAAGCCAACCCAGTTATTTTGGATATGTTACGAGAACGCGGTGTGTTGTTACACGAAGAGATGCTACAACACAGTTATCCTCATTGCTGGCGGCACAAAACACCAACGATTTTCCGCGCCACACCACAATGGTTTATTTCTATGGAAAATCGCGATTTACGTAACCAACTGCTACAGCAAATTCAACAAGTAAAATGGATGCCTGATTGGGGTAAAGCTCGCATCGAAAAAATGATTGAAAATAGACCTGATTGGTGTGTTTCAAGACAAAGAGCCTGGGGAACCCCAATGCCGTTGTTTGTACACAAACACACCCAAGCCCTACATCCCAATACGGTTGAGCTGATAGAAAAAATTGCACAGCGTTTTGAAAAAAAGGGTATTGAAGCTTGGTTTGAGCTTGATCCAACTGAATTTTTAGGTGACGAAGCACACGATTATGAAAAAGTGCCGGATACATTAGATGTCTGGTTTGATTCGGGTGTTTCTCATTTTTGTGTTTTGCGCGATGACGTTTATGGTCTAGATTTTCCTGCAGATATGTATATTGAAGGCTCAGATCAGCATCGCGGTTGGTTTAACTCTTCTTTAACTACTTCAGTAGCTATCAATGGCCAAGCGCCGTTTAAAACAGTTTTGACACATGGATTCACAGTGGATGCGGAAGGTAAAAAACTATCCAAATCCAAAGGAAATTATGTTGAGTTGGATAAGTTGGTTCATCAATATGGTGCGGATATTTTACGTTTGTGGGTTTCATCCAGCGATTATCGAAATGAACTGACAATTTCTGATGAAATTATCAAGCGTAACGCTGATGTCTATCGACGCCTACGTAATACGGCTAGATTTTTGCTTGCTAACTTATTTGACTTTAATGCAACGTCTGATCAAGTGGATGCTGCAGATTGGGTTGAATTGGATCGCTACATTGTTCAACGCTGTCAGGCATTGCAAGCAGAAATTTTAACAGCTTACGAGCAGTATCAATTTCACGTCATTTATCAAAAAATTCATCATTTTTGCGCGATAGACCTAGGAAGTTTTTACTTGGATATTATCAAAGACAGACAGTACACAACGCCTGTTGATAGTAAAGCAAGGCGCTCCTGTCAAACAGCGATGTATCACATTATTCAAGCTTTAACACGTTGGTTAGCCCCAATTACATCGTTTACAGCAGAAGAAATTTGGCAAGCTATTCCTGGTTATCAAGGTGGTTCGGTGTTTTATGAAACTTGGTACCAAGATTGGCCAGATACTCAGCCCGTGGACATGCAAAAATGGCAACGGATTCAATCAGTGCGTGATGAAGTGAATAAAGCGTTGGAGACACAACGTAAAGCTTCCATTGTTGGTTCGAGCTTAACGGCCGATGTCACCTTGTTTGTAAAAAACGATTTGGAGTCATTGTTTAACCAATTTGGTAACGAAGTTCGCTTTATACTCATGACGTCTTCGGTTGATATCCAGGCTTGGGAAAAACGAACAGAGGATGCTTTGATAAACGAAGAGTTGGGTCTTGCTGTGTCGGTTAAAGCGAGCACAGCTGAAAAGTGTTCAAGATGTTGGCATCGTTTGGATGATGTCGGCCACAATCTCGAGCATCCAAGTCTTTGCTCTCGTTGTATTGATAATATAACTGGTCATGATGAGCAGAGGTTATTTGCATGAAAAAAAAATATGCCATATTCATCTGTCTCATCATGTTACTGCTTGATCAGGCAAGTAAGTATTGGATGATGCAACATTTAATGGCATATCGTCCCAATCCCATATGTCCGATGCTAAATTTTACCTTGGCGTTTAATTCTGGTTCTGCGTTTAGTTTTTTGAGCCAAACCGGTGTTTGGCATCACTGGTTTTTTGTTATCTTTGGTATCAGCATGAGTGTGCTGTTATGTCTTTGGTTGATGCGTTTGCCAACACATGCTCGAACAGAAATCTTAAGTGTGAGTTTGATTTTATCTGGTGCAGTGGGTAACTTAATTGATCGTCTAAGATTTGGTCATGTGATTGATTTTATTCAAGTTTACTACAAGACCTATTATTGGCCAGTGTTCAATGTGGCTGATAGTTGTATTTGCGTTGGTGCCTTTTTGCTGTTTTTGAGTTGGGCACATGATGCTAAAGTGGCTTCTAAAGTTAATAAAACCTAGTTTTTAGCTCACTTAATCTCAGTCCTATCAACGTTATCCCCTATATTTTTTAATTATAGAGGAAATTAAATACACAGTTTAAGTAGTGGTATTTAGTCTACGAGAGCGGAGGCTTCAATACGTTTTAATTGAGCAATTTCGGGATTTAACAAGCTAACAGCTGCCACCGCAGGCAAATTGAGAAAAGATTCTACGTTCTCCCATTCTATTTCAGCTGGAAACAAACGTAATAGCGGAAGATATTTATTTAAAATGGTGCACAGACTTAAATTTGCTGGATATACTCTGACATTATGATAACCCAAGGCTACAGCTGACATGGCTTCGGAGACAGTTGCGACACTTGGTAGGTAGTTGATGGAGTACATGGAGGCTGTTTGTGCAAGGGTGGGTAAAAAACCAGGGCTTGTCATAAAATGAACGCCAGCTTGATGACAATCCTCAATTTGTTGGCTATTCATGATATTGCCTGCACCAATGCGTAAACCGGGGAAATCAGTCAGTACTTTTTGAAATAGGGTTGGTTCGGAGGAGTTAATTTCTACGACTGAAAAGCCGGCCTGAACCACATGTTTGAGCTTATCAAACAGAAAAACGTCAACATCAAGTGAAATGATGATTGATTGCGCGTCACTTATCTTATCAAACATATGGTATCATCCTATCATGTATTAACAGCTCATCTTAAAAGAAGCGGTCGTGTGTTGCAAGTTTTTTAGCTTATGCAACATTTGGATCTAGCTTGTTCGTTAGCTGTTTCATCATATATGGCCGATAAAATTTCAACCTTTTCATCGTTTTTTATATCATCGTTTAGTTTGAGTGCATTGTAACTGACACCATTACTTTGCAACAGAATAAAAATGGGTTCACTGGATCTTGTTTTAGATTGACTGATATAACATTGTGTGTTTCCTATTTCATGTATCATCACAATGTCACGCTTGAGCATCTGAGCAAGAGCATGAATTTCACTTGATGGGATGTGTCTTAGGTTAGGTGTTGAAATATCGTTTAACCATGTCTCAAAAGGAAGCATTCCATGCGATTCTATTTTTATTTTATCTTGATAAGTTGATGCATGTTGGCGTAAGTATAAAACCAAATCATCACGCATACTCCAGGGACATGGCTCGCTCAGGTTAGCTAATGCAAACTCCAGAGACTCATAAAACGAATCGTTTAAATCTAGACTTGCTATTGATGTGAAATATTTTTGATAGTTCGTCGAGTCGCAGCGTGTTCCTCTGTCAGTTGACGAGTTTTGAAAAAACTGGTTCCTGCACCTGAGTGGTTGCAATTTATCTGGATGAATGATAGATAACTGGTGAGGATTTTGGGATCTTTTGCTTCGACCATCAACATGAAGTGTCTTTGATGTAACTGTTGAAAAGAATGCATCTTGCTTTTGGCTTGAAGGGTATATTGTACCGCCAGGTTTTCTTATGTTCAAAGCCAATGCCCATGTGTGGTCATGCGCTGAGAGGATTGGAAATTTCATTTGCTTGGATATCAGGGGTAGATTAATTTTATATGTTTCGCTCAATAATTCATAGATAGCATCAGCTGCTTCAAACAATGGTTTGAAATTTTTCAAATTTGGGCTAGTTGATTCGAGAAAATCAGCTAATTTAATTCGTAACTGATAATCATCTACTTCCAAAGCTAAACTTTTTTTTGTGGTGTTTGACGTTCTAAATGCAGTCAGCTGTTCAATGTCTCGTTTTAATGTGACCGCTTTACTTCGGAGAAAAATCACTAGATCTGTCACAGATATTTGCATCTGCTCTGTTATGTTCTCCGTTAAATATAACGGCGTGCTTAATTCAATATATTGAATGGGACATTGCTCATCTAATGCAACAAGCAGATCATCATGATAAGCCCACATTGCATCGTTATTTGTTAATGCTTCTAAACGAGTATCCATGTTTAAAACTCCAATCGACTCTGTTGTTCTTGTTCTGCGCTTTTCTTTTCCATCATTTGTTTTGAAATCATTTTTTCTTGCAGGCGCTTTTGTTGTAGAGAAGCATCTTTGGCAAAGAAACCTAGCATATGTAAATAGGCCCTTTGCATCAGTTTGTGCGAAAAAAAAGATTTCGGTTTTACTTTAAGAAGAGGTTTTAGGCGACGTGTTTTTTCTACCACAGCTCGCAATGTCTTTCTTGATGGACGTATACGAAAGTGATGTTGAATGCCATGTTCGTTCTCATCTATTGCTTGTCTACGAAAGCTTGGTCTGGGGCAACGGTTTAATTTTATCATTTTTTCATTAAACTCACGTTGCAATTGATTTGCTTGCTTTTGCTCTTGTTGTTGATAAAAATTTTTTTGATTCCACACGCGTTTTAACATGTTTTGTATGCGTTGTGCGCTTAATTTAAGCTGGTAAGGGCTGGGCATATTGTTCCCCTTGTTGCCATAATCTTTTCAGTATAGCAGTTATTTTTATTAATCAAGTTTCATTTAAGCCATAATTTGTATTAAATTTGAAATTTATGCTGGAAATGTGATATAAAATGTTTCTATTTTAATCTTTCAAGGTGATGCCATGTATCGTCGCATATTGATTTGTTTTTGTTGTCTAATTTTCAGTCTTGTTGCTCACGCACAAGTTTCTCAGCCAGTGCAAATCTCATCGAGTGAACAAGATACAATCCAAGTTTTTCAAAAAGCATCGCCAAAAGTTGTCTATGTCCATCGCATGACACAAGTCGTAAATCGTGTGAATCAGTCGATGTACGTTGTCCCCGCTGGAACAGGATCCGGTATTATTTGGGACAAGCAGGGCCATGTTGTGACCAATTATCATGTCATTAGCAAAGCTGATGCTTTGGCGATAACAATCGGCCAAACGACAGTGCCGGTAAAAGTTGTTGGCGCTGAGCCTAGAAAGGATATTGCTGTGCTAAAAATTGAATCTCCTAGTGTTTTAAAGTCACTATCGTCTTTTGAGCCTTTCGTTATAGCGCCGATGCAAAATCTAATGGTCGGTCAGACGGCTATTGCGATTGGAAATCCGTTTGGATTCGATCACAGTTTAACAAAAGGTGTTATTTCTGCTTTGGGTAGACGGATGCCAGGAATAGGGGGCGTCTCCATTCATAATATGATTCAAACAGATGCTTCGATTAATCCAGGTAATTCCGGTGGTCCACTGTTAGATAGTTCAGGACGTTTGATAGGAATGAACACGGCTATTTTTTCTCAAACAGGTTCTTCCGCTGGTGTTGGTTTTGCAGTACCTGCCGATGACATCACACGTGTCGTCACTCAAATTATTCAACATGGTCGTGCGCAACTGGCTGGCATAGGTATTCAACCGGTGAATCCAAAATTAGCAAGAAAACTTGGCGTAGAGTCAGGTATTTTAATCGCTGAAGTTCTGCCGCATACGCCAGCAGCTTCCGCAAAATTAAATCCAACTGTGAGAGATAATTGGGGACGAATTCATCTTGGAGACGTGATTGTTGCGATTAATGGCCAGCCTGTGCCAGACTATGATACATTATACAACATACTCTGTGATGTGAAGATTGGTCGTGAGATTACTTTAACTGTGCAACGGGATGGCATGAATATCTATCATCACATGAAAACCATTGATATTGCAGCCAGGTGATGCAAGCTAAAAAATCAGCGATGCTCAGGGGCCGCTTTACACCGTTCAAAAGGAGTTGATATCGATGCAACAACCACTACACATCAATACCCCTCTGGCACATTCTCAATTTCTTGAGAACACGATTCACAAATCTGTTTATTTTAAACTAGACGCGTTACAACCTTCCTCATCATTTAAATTACGCGGAATAGGTCGTTTGTGTCAGCAGTATGCCAATGAAGGCGTTCATGAATTTATCGCGTCTTCAGGTGGAAACGCAGGGATTTCTGTTGCCTATTGTGGTAAGCATCTGGGCATTCCAACGACAATTTTTTTGCCTTCAACCAGTCATCAATTATTTGTGAACGAGATACAGTCATACGGCGCTCACGTTGTGATAGCAGGCGATGTGTGGGACGATGCACATCTGGCCGCATCGGAGCACGCAAAAAATAACCATGCGGCCTATATTCCGCCATTTGATCATCCGGTACTTTGGAACGGACATGCAACATTGATTCATGAAGTGGATGATGCTGGCTTACGGCCGGATGCAGTGATTGCTGCTGTTGGCGGCGGCGGTTTAGCTTGTGGGATTTTAGAGGGCATGCATCAGCGGGGATGGCATCATGTACCTTTGATTGCGGTGGAGACAGAAGGTGCAGACTGTTTTGCTCACTCTATTCGAGCAAAACAAATGGTTACTCTCGATAAAATCACCAGTCGTGCGACCAGTCTCGGCGCCAAGCATGTCGCTCCAAAGCTAATGACGTGGTTAACTCAACATGAAATTCACTCTGTGGTGGTGACTGACAGTCAAGCGGAACAAGGTGCGCGAGCATTCGCTAATGATAAGCGGATTTTAGTCGAAATTTCAGCGGGTGCAGCGCTATCATTAGTTTATGGCAATCATCCTATTTTAAAGCCTTATCGTACCATCTTAGTTGAGGTTTGTGGTGGTGTGAATGTTTCATTTTTTTCACTACCACCAGCCGACTTTTCATCATTCATGGAATAATTCGCGTCCAATCAACATGCGTCTGATTTCGGAGGTGCCTGCCCCTATTTCATAGAGTTTTGCATCGCGTAATAATCTGCCAGTTGGATATTCATTGACATAGCCATTACCACCTAAAATTTGAATTGTCTGTAAAGCCATTTGTGTGGCTTTTTCTGCTGTATACAAAATCACACTGGCAGCATCTTTTCGACTGACCCGTCCCTGATCGCAAGCTGATGCAACGGCATACAGATAAGATCTGGAAGCATTTAATTCTGTGTACATATCGGCTAATTTTGCTTGTATCAGCTGAAACTCGCCAATAGGTTGATTAAATTGTTTACGCTCTTTGACATATGGTAGCGCCACATCTAAACATGCCTGCATGATACCGACAGGGCCAGCTGCCAAAATGGTTCGCTCATAATCGAGACCGCTCATTAAAACTTTTACACCTTGATTGAGCGATCCTAGAATTTGTTTTGCTGGCACGAGGCAATCTTCGAATACCAGTTCGCAGGTGTTCGAGCCGCGCATGCCTAATTTATCTAGTTTTTGTGCCGTTCGAAAGCCAGGGAAATCTTTTTCAATGATGAAAGCTGTGATGCCTTTACTGCCTGCTTGTTTGTCTGTTTTGGCATACACCACCAATACATTAGCGTCAGGGCCATTGGTTATCCACATTTTGTGACCATTTAGAATATAATGTTCACCTCGCTTTTCTGCCTGTAGTTGCATGCTGACCACATCTGAGCCTGCATTCACCTCACTCATGGCTAAAGCACCAACCCATTCACCTTGAATCAGCTTGGGTAAATAAGATTTTTTTTGCTCTTCTGTGCCATTAAGATAAATTTGATTGACGCAAAGATTAGAGTGTGCTCCGTAGCTCAAGCCTACCGAAGCGCTGGCTCTAGAAATTTCTTCCATTGCTATGGCATGTGCTAAATACCCCATATTCGCGCCACCATAAGATTCACTTACAGTAATGCCTAGTAAGCCCATTTCTCCAAGTTTACGCCATAAGGCATGCGGGAATAAATTTTGCCGATCAATTTCTCCTGCAATTGGCGCGATTTCTTGAGAGGCAAATTGATAAATACTTTGGCGTAATTGTGCATAAATATCATCTGGATGATGTTGTAAGCCATGATACATATTGAGATCCTTTTATCGGTTCGATCGAGCTCTAAGAACGAAATGATGACTAAAATTGAGATGATTGTAAATGCAAGAATAGTTGAAGGAAGCAACAAATTATCTCTGCTCAGATTGAGGCATTGTTATAAGCTGTCGATTTTGATTTAGAGCAAGGCAAAAATTGTTCGAGGAACACTGTTTGCATCAAACCAACCATGACCACATAACATGTTCTGGTTCAGTTGTTCTTTGGGGTGCATAGACAATTTTATCTCAAGGTTTTTTTTTATGACCGATATGAGACTCTAATTCTTTGAATGTTTTTTGGGGCTTTTCTTTAAAAAAATGGTTTCGAGACGTTTTTGCCTTAATTGGATGATATTCTGATGTGGTATCGGTCAAATACTGTTTGATGGCAAGAGCTCGAGAAATTTTACTAAATGTACTCCCTTCTATTTTTGGTTTAGACGAAGCCCCTTGTCCACCTGTTTTTCTATTCAACAGATGACCAATAGATTTCACCCCCTGCGTAATTTGGTGTGTTAAACTTTCGTCTTTGGTTGATGCAATGACGGCAGTATCTCGATATTTTAATTCTTTTTCCAAATTTTGATAAAGCTCGCGTATAAATTGTAATTGTCGATACTGTTCTTGGCTTAAGCCTAAAATCGTATGAGCCATTTGAGATGCTTGAGATTTTAGTTCTTCAATCAATTTTTGTGTTGTTTCAAGAATGGCATCAGCTTGTGCTTCGGTCATCAATTCTTCAATTTGTATTTCTTTGGGAGGTGCTATAGGTATTGGAGAGATAACGGCAGTTGATGCTGTTATTGTTTCTGGGATGATAGTTTCAGCTATATCTGGCTTGCCATCGCTCCTGCTTTCATCAGTCGTTGTTGGGTGAGACAGTGTGTCATCTGCGATAGATTGTCTTCTCGAGGACACATCTGTTGATGTCAACTCAGTAGCGCTCACCCCTTTTGCTTCTGTCGCAGAAAACTCGGGTGGGGTGGGTGTGACTAACACAGTCTTTGACAATGTCTCTACTTTTTTGTATGTTAGGGATATATCTTCTAGTTGACCTGGTTTGTATTTAATTTTTAACTGTTTAAAAATTAAATTGTATGTATCTGTTGCGACCTGGTTTTGTCGAGCAGTTTCTTTTTCGTATTCGCTGCTTTTCCCTAGACTATGATCTTTGTATTTTTCGAATAAACCATCAAAAAGTTTAATTGCTTCATTTTTTAACACTTCATTATCTTTATCAGAAAAATATATTGTCATGATTTCGGCATAGAGAACAGCGTAAATCTGTTTCTTTTTTGTTAAATCTTCGCTACTTCCACGTGCAGCAAAGGCAACTCTTGCTTCATTAGCAATTCGTTGGACTAATTCGCTTGTGGCATCATAACCTGCTCTCTTCTTTTCAGTCGTATGCTGCATATTCAATATTGGTTTGTTTTCTTCAATTAATAATAGCATATAATGTATATTTTTGTTTCAATTTGTTATTATTTTGATTTTAAATAATTTGTTTGTAGGGATCACCCATCCCAGCGATTGTTACCTTACATATTGTCCGCTATAATCCAAAGTCTTGATTACGGGTATGAGTGCAAGGCATTTCCAGTGCGTTTTTGCGATACTGCATGGTACAAGAGGTACTTGTTTCAATGGATTTCATCGGAAAGTTTCTGAAGAGAGCATCATGAGAGATGCTTCGAAGCGCAGAGCCTTGCTGCACACGCTGTGATATCACTACGTGAGGATTCGAGCACCAAAGCGGCGAAGAAAAATGCCTATTCAGGAGCGTTTTCGAAGGAATCTAATTTATTAGAATATCCGAAATTTGCGTCTAATCCTCTGTTTATAGCGGTTGACACTAGACTAAATCATTGGATACGGGAGAATGTTTATGCCTATTTATGAGTATCAGTGCCAAGGATGTCATCATCGTTTTGAGCAAATTCAAAAAATGAGTGATGCACCGGTGACACTTTGTCCTAATTGCAATCAAAATCAAGTTCAAAGACTGATTTCAGCTGCCGGATTTCAGTTGAAAGGCACCGGATGGTATGTCACCGATTTTAAAGACAAAGGAAAACCAAAATCCCAATCATCCAAAGATGAGTCATCTGCTCCTTCGAGCAGCGAGACGGCTTCAATGCCTTCAAAAGAAGCGAGTACTCAAAGTGAAAAGTAAATCATTACGGAGTTATTTATTAGCCGGTTTGATTGTTTGGTTACCGATATTGGTGACAGTGGTGGTGGTTCATTTTTTGATTGATTTATTAGATGGAACGATAGCACTGCTACCCAAATCATATCAGCCTGAGCAATTATTTGGTTTTCAGATTCCTGGATTGGGTGTACTGCTTTCTTTAACCTTATTACTGGTCACCGGTATTGTAGCAACCAATATTTTTGGTCAACGGATTGTTGCTTGGAGTGAGGCGCTATTAGATAAAATTCCTTTGGTGAGGAGTATTTATAACGCAGCCAAGCAGATGAGCCATGCAATTTTTGCAAACAATGGTCAGGCGTTTCGTAAAGTATTGATGTTTGAATACCCACGTA
>VFQP010001881.1_pt1 | contig 25485 bp, 20 predicted proteins | sample 3512351 | NCBI WGS metagenome assembly VFQP01 (sample SAMN10412372, study PRJNA504923) | tailings metagenome | isolation source: Relicate 1 Philex TSF1 revegetated site | place: Philippines: Tuba, Benguet | collected 2017-08-29
GTATTCCTGATGGGCTGCTGGCCGATATACGCCTGATCGTTATAGTCGTTTTCCAACAAATAACATCGGGGAAAAAACATTTTTCTGCGTTTTAAACCTCGCGGTTTCGGCTCCCCGCTATGCTAGTTTTATTCCAATAAACAAAGCATAGCTTATGAACGATGTTCTTCATTACAAGGGCTATTACGCCTCTATCCATTTCTGCGCGCAGGAAAATATTTTCTTTGGAAAGATCACCGGCATTGAAGCGCTGATTCTTTTTAATGCCCGTTCCCTAAAGGATCTCAAAGTCGCTTTTATTGAATCTGTGGAAACCTATATCGCGGACGAAAAAGATCTTAATAAAACCAATCCCGGAACCGGAGATCAGGCGGATATCAATAACAAAATCTAAAGATACCGGGCAATGAAGTTTACAGATGAACAGCAGCGGATCTTCAGGTTTGTGAAAGAGGGAACAGGGCATGGAATAATTGATGCGGTAGCCGGCGCTGGCAAAACTACCACTATCATGGAATGTGCACGCCTGGTGGAAGACAAAACATCGATCCTGTTTTGCGCATTTAATAACAGTATCGCTGGTGAAATCCTGCAGCGATTTCATCGGCTGGGCCTCAATGATGTGACCGTAAAAACTATTCATTCACTCGGCAGACAGATCCTGATCGATAATAACTTATCCGGAGAGCCCTGGAAACTGCTTGATAATAAATATCAGGATATTCTTGAAAATAAAGAAACGAAGAAAAAGATCCGGCCATTTATAAAAAAGATACTCCAGATCAATGGATTTTTAGCAGGGGATATTGATAACAGGAACAACTTCGCGGCGGGAAATATGCTGTACCGGATCAATACCCGGCTATTGGAGATCAATCAGAAATTCAGGGCTACTCTAACCGGCAATACTGCCCGGGAAATAGAAGAGCTTGCAACTCATTTTGGTATTTTCTCCGGCTCAGAAGTAAGAAGAAAATATTTCGGCGAGGAGATTGCCGCTTATTTCGAATGCCACCAAAAAATCCTCGATGCAGGAAATATGCTGGCCTTGCAAAAGAAGATCATTGACTATACAGACATGCTCTACCTCCCACATGAATGGAAGCTTTACCCGGCCAAACGATACCGGTTCCTGTTTATTGATGAGTGCCAGGATCTTTCAAAATCTCAGTTTGCTGTGGTTGCTAAGTTTGGAAAGAAAGATGGCAGGATACTGGCCGTGGGAGATCCGCAACAATCGATCTATGGATTTACCGGCGCCGACATACATTCATTTGACAGGGTAAAAGAATATACAAAAGCAAAATTGTTCCCACTAACGAGTTGCTTCCGCTGTCCTCAAACGGTGATCCAGCTTGCACAGCAGCTACGTCCCGATATCACCGGTTGTAAGCCTGACGCAGGCCTGGTAAGTTCCCTTCATTTTGATGAGGTGACCGGCAATGCCCGGCCAGGCGATCTGATAATATCACGGCTGAGAGCGCCGATAGTACTGCTGATCTTTGATTTTATTGATAAGAACATCAGGGTTAGAATACATGAAGATGAGGTGAAAGAGATCATCAGTGAGATCAGAAATATCTTCAAGCAGGAAGAAGTATTAACTCCCGTTGCGTTAATACCGGGAGGCTTTGAACGGTTGAAGACAACGGTTAAGAGGCGGTGGGATTTCATCATTGAGAAAAATGCAGCGCGGATCACGCATTCCGTCGAGCGCGAAATCTATATCAGGACAGAAAAAATGTTTCTGCATAAGAAGCTTGAATTCCTGCATAAAAAGTATATCCAATGGGAGATCAGAAATGCAAGTGTCAACGATCTGTTGCTGAAAATCAGGGACTATGTTTCTGAAACAAATAACCCGATCAGGCTATCAACAATACATCGTGCGAAAGGATTGGAAAACGAGCGGGTTTTTATTCTGAATTATGACGAGCTCCCGTATTACAGACAGCATCAGAAGGATTGGGAGCGTGCGCAGGAAGCAAACCTTAAATATGTGGCAATAACCCGCGCGCTGAGTGAATTATTTCTGGTTGAGAGCAAGCGGACGGACCTGATCGAAGATAACGAGAGCCTGTTTGATAATTTTCCATTTTATGGAGACGATGTTTTATAAAAATCAATGATTAAAAAATACCATTCCGGTTTGCATCACTGAAAATAAAATCGGGATAACCAGCAATAGACCAGTGATTAACCTTAGTTACAGCATCAGGAAAAACAGGCATTACTGACAACTTTCTGTGAAAGACCCCGAAAGAATACTTCCGGCAGCAAATGGATATAAACTCGCCGAAGAAGATTTCTTTTGCCTAATATAAATAAGGCCAGTTTAAAATATACGCATCGGTTTTTATAACAAGACGTTACTGGTTGAGTGTTTACGCAAAAATCTTATCCGTCATGAACAAAAAGATAACTAAGCAAATGGGGTCAGTTGGCTTGCTGACCGGAAAATTGAGTCCTTGGTCATAATAACATATCTGCCACCGGATTGAGGCAGAGGCCGAATTAAATATGACACGGTTTAGCGGAGGATGCGGCTCAGAGAAACTCTTGCTTAGTTTATTCTAAAATCTTGCGTCCTACGATCTTTCAAACAGCTAAACAGTAAGCAGGCGGAGGCCCTGAGTTAGGCATTCCGGTCAAGCGTGTAATCTCTTTTCTATAAAAGCTATTTGAAGCATAATGTAATCCGCTCAAAACAGACGACGTTGTACTAAGATATTTATCTGTATTACCTGAAAGTGTTATTTCAGGTCTCAGAAGTTTTGCGATATTTACGCTGTGATCAATAACTGAACGACTCGGCAATCTATCGAGCCATTCTCTGATTCCGGTGATGACGATTAATATCGTTCAAGGATCACAATTTATTTTCCGAATCTTTTGAACCCCATCCTTCCATTTTTCCTGACTGATTTCCAGTAAAACCAGGTATTCAATCATTTTGTCGAGTGGACAGACTGATTTTTCCATCTTTCGATTTGCCGACAGGTTGATCGATCGTTACCTATTCCTATAAGCCACATTCCGATAATTCACTTAAACCCTTCGTCATGAAAAAGATTAACCAACTCTGCACTGCTGTTTACTTTATTGCTTTTTTCTCATTTCTTACCGGATGCAAAAAATTTGATGATATTGGTCAACCTTATCCTGAAGAACAATTAAAATCATGTGGGATAGAAGAATTTGTTTTCACAGGAACTCACAGAGACGCGGATACTTTAAGGGTCAGCTACAATAGTGCTGGCGATCCGACAAAGATCACGAGAACCAGCCCATCAACCGGATATCCAAACTATATTTTCAAGTATAAAAACAATCGGCTTTCTGAATTCATTGGCGTTTATAAGAATGGGGTTTCAACAGAAGTATGGCATAAATACATTTATGGCGCAGGCGGGCTGGTGTCCGTTGATTCCGTATATACATTTGCACAAATCGTAAACGGTAAGCCGCATGAAGCCATAGACCGCTATGCAATTACATTTAATTATGACAGCCGTGGGCGGGTCATTTATGAAAAATGGACTTACGAAGATGGATTTACTTATGAGATGACCTATGAATACGGGGCCGATGGTAATCGCGTTGGCGCCAGTTACGGAAATAAAGTTTCATTCCGTAGAAGTAATAAGATCTGGATGTTCATTGATAGGGATTACAGCGTCAATGATCACCTCAACAGCAGTGATTTCAACTCCATGATGATGCCACAGAGTATTAATCTTGGCCTTTCACAGGATGCTTTTCTCGGCAATTATTACAGCGTTGCAAAATTGAAATATCGTTGCCCTTAAATCATTAAATGCAGCCTGTATTTAAATCGTACAGGCTGCATTTAATGATATTTTAGTCCATTTTCCTGTTCCCAGGTGTCAGGATCTTTCGCAACGGAGGAGCTATTGATATTGTTCTTTTCTAAAAACTATAGCCAGCTTTATTATACTTACACGAATGCGCTCATTCCGGTTATTGCTCTTCCAACGATCAATGAGTTGATCTCTTTTGTTCCTTCATAAGAGTAGATGGCTTCTGCATCGGCAACAAATCTCGCTACGTTATGCTCCAGCAAAATTCCGTTGCCGCCCATCACTTCACGCGCGCGGCTCACAATATCTCTTGTTCTCAACGAACAAAATACTTTGGCCAGTGAAGCATGTTCATCTTTCAACATACCCTGATCCTGTAATTCAGAAAGACGGAACACCAGCGATTGCATCGCGGTAAGATTGGAGAGCATTTCCACCAGGTGGTTTTGTATCAACTGGAATGATGCAATAGGTTTTCCAAACTGTTTTCTTTTACGTGTATAATCCAACGCGTTTTCATACGCGCCGCGGGCTGTGCCAACGGCCATCCAGGCCACACCGGCGCGGGTCATTTGTAATACACGGGCCGTATCTTTAAACGAATGCGCATTTTGTAACCGGTCTTTCTCTTCAACCAGGCAATCCTTCATAGTGATCAAGCCGTTCTGTACAATCCGCAAAGCCATCTTGCCTTTTATCTTTTCTACCTCAAACCCCGGAGTTCCTCTTCTTACAAGAAACCCTTTCACCTGGTTATCTTCCACATCTCTTGCCCAGATGATCGTTACATCAGCAAACGGTGCATTACCGATCCATTTCTTCTGACCGTTCAGCAGCCATCCATTGGCAGTTTTTTTCGCAGTTGTAGTTAAACCTCCGGCTGCACCAGAGCCTACTTCCGGTTCTGTTAATCCAAAGGCGCCAATGATCTTCATTTCATGCATGCCCGGCAACCACTCCTGCTTTTGCTCTTCAGATCCGCACATATAAATCGACCCCATCGATAACCCGCTTTGCACACCAAAGAATGTTGCGATAGACGCATCGATGCGTGCCATTTCCATAGCAATGATCCCCTCCATCAGAAATGACTTACCAGGACAGCCATAACCCTGGTACGTAACGCCGCATAAACCCAGCTCTGCAAATTTGGGGATCACTTCATAAGGGAATTCATCATGCAACCAGTAGTTATTCACGATCGGCTTGATCTCTTTTTCCATGAACTCTCGCACTTTCAATTGCACAGCACGATCTTCTTCATTCAGGCGAAGATGTATTTCATAAAAATCACCATTGATCGGTGGAAGTTCTTTTTGCCTGCCTTCTCCTTTCATCATCTTCATCAAACCTTTTAACTGGTTATCATCCAGTTTTGAAAAGGTATTCATTACTTCCTGCAGATCTACTTTCTCAGAAAGCTTACTCAGCTGGTTAAAGTCAATTTTTCGAAGAAGATTGAACGTGTTTTTGATCTTTGAGAATGTTCCCATTGGTTAACATTTTAAGGAAAGAATCCTTAAAGTTAACTAAGAGTTTAAAGGGGTGGAAGAGATAAAAAGAGTTTTTTTGAGCTATAACTTGTTTTATCGTTTTCTTATCAGGTGCTTATACGGCAAATAATGATCTGGGGGTGATTACATGGGAAACTTCGATAGTGTTTGTTGCATTTCCCTGGATCGTCTGGAAATTGAGGAGGCACAATTGAATTTGTTTGATAGCGGAATCATGATCCTCAATTCTGCGAGGCGCATTTGTTTGAATGGTCCGCATGCTGAGATCAGAAGGTGTGGTGCCCGGTGTCATGATCGTTACATCTATTCCGAATGATTGCACTTCGACGGCGAGTGATTCCAGTATGGCGATCATGGCCAGTTCGGTTGCACGGTAAATACCGAGTCCGGCACCATTCATTCTTCCAAGAGAAGAAAGGTTGAAAATATGTCCTGAACGTTGTTCCTTCATATAAGGCAACACAGCTTTCATCACATTCAATCCAGAGAAGATGTTGATCTCAAAATTGCGGCGGATCTCTTCATCTGAAAGCTCTTCTATGTTTCCGGCAAGGCCTTCTTTGTCCGCATTGATCACTACATCAAGTCTTCCGAATTGCTCAACGGCATCATACGCTGCCCTTGAAACAGAATCTTCATCGCAGAGCTCTATTTCAAGTATCAGTAAATTTTTAATATTAGCATTGGACATTCTCCGAAGGGCCTGAATATTCTCCGCAACGGCAGCCACCTTTTGTCCCTGTTTAAGTAATTGTTTTACCAACGCGAGTCCAAAACCATGACCCGCCCCCGTAACAAACCAGATCTTTTCCATGGTCAATTATTTTTTTGTTCAAACAAAGCTACTTTCATTAAAGACCTTTTCCGTTGTATACTTCAAACCAATGCTTGCAAAATTCAAACAGTTTTTTATCTGGAAAGTAAAAAGCCGCCTAAGAAAGTATTAAGAAGAATCCCGTATTTTTATTTATACACCCAAACTAACGGAAACATGCACGATACTTTTAGTGTCTATATTATTTTATTACTGGTTATTCTATTCCTGGTGATGCTGGCCCAGCGGCTGAAGATATCCTATCCCATTGTGCTTGTATTAGGAGGTTTGGCATTAAGCCTCATCCCGGGCTTACCTGAGATCAAGATCGATCCTGATCTCATCTTCGTCATTTTTCTTCCGCCTCTTTTATATGAAGCGGCCTGGCATACTTCCTGGAAAGAATTCTGGAAATGGCGCCGTGTGATCGCCAGTTTTGCCTTCCTGATCGTTATTCTTACCTCCTGTGTGATCGCCTTTGTATCCAGCAGTCTTATTCCTGGTTTTACGCTTGCATTGGGCTTTTTGCTTGGAGGAATCATCTCCCCGCCGGATGCAGTGTCTGCTACGTCGATCATGAAGCAGATCAAAGTCCCCCGCAGGCTTGTTACAATCGTAGAAGGAGAAAGCCTGCTGAATGATGCGGCCAGTTTGATCGTATTCCGCTTTGCGCTGGCTGCAGTTGATTCTGGTGAGTTTATTTTTAAAGATGCGGCGCTTAGCTTTTTTATCGTGATCATCATGGGAATAGCGACCGGTATTGCCATCGCACTTGTATTTTACGCGATCCATCGCTGGCTACCTGTTACGGCTAATATCAATACGCTTTTAACGCTGATTGCCCCCTATCTGATGTATATCGTGGCGGAGCATTTACATTTCTCCGGCGTGCTGGCGGTAGTTAGCGGCGGACTTTTTCTTAGTATCAGAAGCCACCGGATCTTCGATCACACTACAAGGCTAAGAACGGAAAATGTTTGGTCGGCGCTCAGCTTTGGTCTGAACGGTATTGTATTTATGCTGATAGGGCTTGAACTTCCTGTAATTATTGCCGGACTGGGTGATATCAGTAAGTTCGAAGCGATCAAATATGGTCTGATCATTACAGGTGTATTGATCGTAGTTCGCTTGCTGTCAACGCTTGGAGCCTCCGCCTTTACGGTTGTTGCAAGCCGTTTTATCACAACCGCAGATAACAGACCGGGATGGCGCGGGCCGCTGATCTTCGGCTGGGCGGGCATGCGCGGCGTAGTGTCATTGGCCGCAGCGCTTTCTATACCTGTTTATCTTACGAATGGCCAGGCTTTCCCGCAACGAAATCTCATCTTATTCATCACCTTTATCGTCATCCTTATTACACTCGTCTTCCAGGGACTTACGCTCCCTGCTTTGGTCAAGTGGTTAAAAGTTGAGGACAAGGATGCAACTGTTCCAAGAGAAAGACAGGATACGATCGTGCAGAAAAAACTGTCCCTTGCAGCATTAAAAATCCTCGATGGAAAATATGCGGATGCCGTTGTTAAGGATGAGATCCTGCAAAGCATCAAACTCAAACACTCCGGCAATGTGAAGCTGTTTGAAGGACGGCTTGCGGAACAGTCAGTCGACAGAAAGATCACCGACGAAGAGTACCGGAAGATCATCTCAGAAGTGGTAATGGCACAGCGTGAATTACTTCATCAACTGAACAGGAAACAGGAAGTGGATGAAGAGATCATCCGGAAATACAATGCCATCCTTGACCTGGAGGAAGAGAACTTTAGTGTTCGCTTCAGTGCGCATCATGAATAGATGTTACACCAATACGGTCCCCTTGTAACAATAATCGATTCTTATACCCTGAAAGATGACGGCGTATAACTTGTCTGCTTTTTAAAAAAATTATTGAAATGAGCCGGCTCTTCAAACCCGAGGCAATACGCAATCTCAGAGATATTCCAATTCGTATGGCGGAGCAATGCCTTTGCTTCGCTCACCAGTCGTTCTGCAATATGTTCTGTTGTTGTTTTACCGGTAGTCTCCCTGATCGCACGGTTAAGGTGGTTCACATGCACCGCAAGTCGCTCAGCAAAATCACGTGCTGATCTGAGCTTGAATTGCTGTGATGGTGACTCTATCGGGAATTGTCTTTCCAGCATATCTGTAAATACTGCAGTTATCCGGCTGTTGGCATTCGGATGCTGATATAAATTTTCCGAAGGTTGCAATTTCATTGCCTGGTGAATGATCTCCATCAGGTAATTCCGCAACAGATCAAACTTGAATGTATAATCCGAGTTGATCTCGTCCAGCATCTTATCATAGATCGCGCTTACTTTTTTATCCTGCTCCTGGTCGAGTACATAAGCAGGCTTGCCCCCAGGAGTGAACATAGGAAGCTCAGCAAAGTTTCGTCGCACGTTCGCGTCAAAGAATGCATCCTTGAAAATGCAGAAGTATCCGTGATAATCTTCGGACATTGATTCGAATGTATATGGCACGTAAGGATTAAAGAACAGCAGCGTACTTCCGCTGATCTCAATGCTTTTGTCGGCATAGTGCAGAATACCACCACCCCGGGCAAGACTTACTTTATAAAAATCACGTCTGGCATATTTCGGCGGAGCGCTATGATGTTTGGCATTTGCTTCTACTTTGAACACATTGAAGTGTCCCATATCTTTTTGAAGTGTATTCGGCAGCCACTCACATTTCTGCCTGTAGAAGTCTTCGATTGTTTCTGTTTCGGGCATAATAAAAGAATTTATACATAACCCACGATCTGCAAGAGTTACAATATTTATACAAAAATAGAACCGGGAAGATGTTGTTACCTTGCAACAATCAAATCATTCCTTACAAAATTCAAACAAGGAAAAGATAGAATAGATGAATGATTTTCTTAATCACATGAAAATCACCCCCTTCACTCAACAGATTGTTGATTGGCTGCTGGCTGGGGTAATATCATTAAGTTGAAAAAGCACAAAGGATATACTGGCGTAGGGTTCCCGCAGATGGGCGCGCAGATTCGCGGAATTTGTCTGCAATAGGAAACTGATCCGCGTATCTGCGCCTTGATCAGCGTTCATCTGCGGGAACCTTATGCCTGTCTTATACAAAATGCGCTCTCAATAGTATGGGCTGATCATAAAGAAGATCACCACCCCTGTAACAGCTACATACAACCAGATAGGCCAGGTGATCTTAGCCAGTTTGCGATGTCCCGGCCATTCTCCGATCTGTGCGCGGTAGGCTGTATAAAGAATAAAAGGAAGAATAACACCTGCCAGAACAATATGAGGAAAAAGTATAATTCTGTAAATCGTTCTCAATGACCCCACGGCGGCAATCTCAGCAGCATCAGCAACTCCATCATGATTAATATCTCCATACACAGATTCTCCTGCAAACAGGTGATGTAAGATATAGCTTACCAGAAAAAGGAAAGAAAGGACCATCGCCGTCATCATCAGTTTTTTATGCAGCAGGTAACGCTTGCTTTTTACAGCGATCAATGCTGTTATCAGCAACACGGTCACCAGCGAATTGATCACTGCATTTGCTTTTGCAAACAGGTGAATGTCAAATCCGAGATCGACTTTTACCTGTACACGGGAAAGAACTGATACGGCGATAAAGACGATCAGTGAGAAAGTGATGATCAGTAAAGAAGCCCTTTTATCATTTCTTTTCCACGCTGGTGCTAGCATTGTTATTTCTTTTTTTGATGATGAATATCAGTAATCCCACTCCGATGATGGCGGCGATGAATGCAACGCCCATGATCTCCAGCTTACCTGCCAGGAAGCTTTTCCGGTTCGGATCTTTTTCCATATTGAGGAAAATGATATCGTTGGATAAGCGGGCAAGATCTGCTTTATCAAGTCCGTGGTAATAGCCACGGACCTGGCGGTTGGAATCTATGAGTACAAAATAGTCAGAATGAACGAAGTTGGTATCAATACCCTGTCCGTCGATAGTGCCCAGTTTCATTTCCTGGATGGCCATATCATAGATCGTTTTACGATCACCTGTCAGCAGCCACCATTGTTCCGGGTTGATCTGAAAACGGTCGGCCCATTTCTTTATCTGCTTTACAGAGTCTCGTTCTGGGTCAATGCTAAAGGAGAGAAAATGCAGGAAGTCTGGCGTCTTATCTCCCACGCGCTGAGCATTGGTGATGGACGTTTGCACCCATTTCATATTGCGGGTCATTGGCGGACAGATAGTCGGGCAGTGCGTGAAGAAGAAGTCGGCGACGATCACCTTGCCTTTGAGTTTTGCCCAGGTCACGGAATCGCCCAGCTGGTTTACCAGCGAAAAGTCCGCGAGCTTACTCCAGACAGTATCAGTTTCCTGTTTGCCTCTAACCGTTTTGGTTGTTACGGAATCGTAGTAGTAATGACGTGGCATGTGGATCGCCGAATCGCTAAATCCTTTCACTATGAAATAGCAAACGAGCGGCAAAAAGGCCGCGAGAAGAATGGCGTATAGGGCAGTCTTGTTCAAAACACGTCGTTTTAATGAGTCAAACATCACACAGAGGTCCGCGGCCGCAAAATTACCCCATTTTGGGGTTACATGGACAGAAGGAGAGGATTTAATTGAGGAGACGTGAGGGCGCTCTCAACGCATTATTGACCTTCTGTAATTTAGGGCAACTATCAATTTATCTGGCTGTCATCCCGGCCCCCGGATCAAAGTCCGGGGAAGGCTAATCAACCTAACGTTTGACGCAAATTTAAAAACTGCAAAAGCCGGGATCTCCCTCAATTGGTGGAGATCCCGGCTCTGGCTTGCAGTAAGTTCGATAGTGCCATAGATTAGCCCGGCCGGGACGACAGCCTGATAAATCGCTAACTTAACGACATTCCCCGGCGGGGATGACAAACCTTTACCCGGCCAGACAACATCATATCCATAATGAAAATGTTTGGCAGGAACCAGGAAATATCGTCTCCATCTGCAGTTCTCCTAAACACAAAAAAGCACCAACCATTACGATTGATGCTTTTCAATATTATAGACTAAACCATTACTGCTTTCCTTCTTTCGGAGCTTCTACTTTGTGCTCTTCCACTGCATGATGCGGCTTCGGCATAGTGGTCTCTTTGAAATGAGGATCATAGTCGTTTCTCAGGTTCTTGTAAGAATTACCATCGATAATGAACGCTGCGATAAACCAGATAAACAACAGCAGCGGCACAACGATCGTCATGATCATATTGCGGATCTCGTCACCCAGGTGCATGAACACCGCTACGATGTAATAAGCTTTCGCAATTGTCAGGATACAAACGATTCCTTTGAATGCGAGAACCAGGAATGCGCTTGGCTCAGGTCCTTTGTGAATATTATAGATGATCAGACCAATGATCAATTCAATAACCGTGATCACAGAAAGAAGGATCGTCGTTTTCTTTACCTTCTTATAAAATTCCGCGTCAGAGGTATGGTGTGTAAACGTTACTTCTGATGATGCTGATTGATGTTCCATTCGAAATCCTTTTATTGATAATGTTGTAATTCAAAAATCAAAAGTAAAAAGTAAAAACTTCTCCCCTGTAAACCTCACCAGCCAGCATGACTGATAATTTGAATTTTTACTTTTTAATTTTTACCTAGATCAGGTAGAAGCACAAGAACACAAATACCCAAACCAGATCTACAAAGTGCCAGTACAGCCCCGCTTTCTCGATCATCAGGTAGTGGCCTCTCTTCGCAAATACATCACCTCTTGCCATCAGCAACATTACAATGTTGATCACCACTCCAGAAAATACGTGGAAACCGTGGAAGCCTGTGATACCGTAGAAATAACCACCGAATGCAACAGGTCCTTTTTCACGGATATGATGCTCCGCAACATTCACCATATTCAACAGCTGATCTTTTGGTAAGCCCAGGAGTTGTTCATGAGTCATTGTATTACCATGTTGCTCGTGTACGAGTTGAGCAAGAGATTGAACAGATGAGTTTTTCAGTGCCGCGTCGAGAACCTCACCGTGAACCAGGCTACCCCATGGGTTTACTGTTGTAGTCTGACCTACCCACTGAATCTGTCCGTCGATCAGTGTAGCGTGTGTGCCCGTGATCAGGTGATGCCATTCCCATGCCTGGCATGAAAGGAACGCGATACCACCAACGATCGTCCAGCCGAGCCATTTAACAACCGCTTTCTTATCATTATTATGACCAGCATGTACAGCCAGTACCATCGTTACCGAACTGATGATCAGGATAAAGGTCATAACGCTCACGAATGCCAGCGGCAGGTTCGCATGTCCTGCACCAGGGAAGGCGTTGAACACCACGTTAGGATCGGGCCAGAAGTTTTGGCTGAAGCGGATTGAACCGTAAGAGATCAGGAAAGCGCCGAAAGTGAAAGCATCACTCATCAGGAAGTACCACATCATCAACTTGCCGTATTCGATGTTGAAGGGACTCTTTCCTCCACTCCACCATTTTGTCTGCTGCGTAGCTGTTGTCGCCATGTCAGTTATTTCTATTTAGTAAATTCCAATTATCAAATTCGAAGTAAAAAGTCAAAATTAAAAATTAAAAAACCTCGATCAGATCAGGCTTTACGTTTCGTGCAGACTGATATTTTTACTTTTTAATTTTGACTTTTTACTTTACTCAGCCGATGATCAAAAAGAACACCAGCAAATAAAGCCACAAAATATCTACAAAGTGCCAGTAGGTTGACATTACCTCAACCGGTACTGAACTATACAGTTTGATCTTTCCGAAGAACGCTTTCCCAAACATTATCGCCAATGCAACAATTCCTCCGATCACGTGCAGTGCGTGTGCACCAAAGATCACATAAAGGAACTGTCCGGCACCGGCAGAACCACTGAACTGAATGCCCTGGTCCCAGAGTTTGTTAAAGCCGATCCATTGTAAAACCACAAAGAGCGTTCCCAGTGCAAAAGTGATCCCCATCAGCAACCGGTACTGGTTCATTTCACGCTGACGGAATGCTCTCAGTGCCATCTGAATGGTGAGACTGCTAAGCAGGATCACACCTGTTGACACCCAGAAGATCCCCGGGATCTCGATGTTCTTCCAGCCAACCAGATTACTCTTTACAATAAAAGCACTGGTCAAACCAGCAAACATCATCAATATACTGGCAATTGCCACCCACAAGGTAAACTTGTGCGGATGTAATTTTTTCTTTTCTACCTGATTCATCGCTACTGTCTCCATCACACTTAAGTACTAAAATTGTTAACTTATATTTTTTGCAAGTAAAAAGTCAAAATTAAAAATTAAAAAAATCTGTCAGGAGATACACTGCGTTTCATACCGACTGATATTTTGACTTTTTAATTTTTACTTTTTACTTTTTACTTTCTCAACTCTTGCTCATCAATAACGCCAGCAACACCACCGGCAGATACAGATAACTTCCAAACATCACTTTTCTGGCAGAGCTGACATCCATTTTCACATACAGCGTAATACAGCGCATCAGCATAAAAATATTCGCCAGTACTATCAGGATCACGCTGATCAAACCAGTGGTCCCTTCATATGTCGTCATTCCAATGAAATATGGCATCACTGTGATCGGAAACAACAATAATGAATAGATCACTGTCTGCAATGCGGTGAACTTCGTTGGTCCCTTATCGGCCGGCAGCAGTTTAAACCCTGCTGTGCTGTAATCTGTATGCGCGATCCAGGCAATGGCCCAGAAATGGGGAAACTGCCAGAGGAACTGCAACCCAAACAATACCCATCCGCCCGTTGACAACTGACCTTCACCAGCCGTCCAACCGATCAGACAGGGTAATGCTCCCGGAACAGCTCCCATCAACACCGCCATTGAACTTACTTTTTTCATCGGCGTGTAGATGAATGCGTAAAGGAACAAACTGAAAGCCGCCAGACCTGCCGATAACCAGTTAAAGAAATAGCCGAGGATGAACACCCCCAACGCGCCGGTGATGATAGCAAACGCCCATCCTTCCTGCGGACTCATTCTGCCTGATGCGATCGGACGTTTACCCGTCCTCTTCATCATCGCATCTGTGTCTCTTTCTACAACCTGGTTAATGGTATTGGCACTTCCCGTCACCAACATCCCACCTGCAAAGAGCAATAGTACCCAAACCCACTGTGTCTCATACCTCTCAAAACCGGGTGTCAGCACAAAACTCATCACACTGCTGAACACCACCATTATACTGAGCGAAAGCTTAACTAACTGCAAATAGTCCTTAACCTTTTTCATCCTGCTTTCGCTTTTCGAATTAAAAAGTAAAAATTAAAAATTAAAAAACTCCAACCAGTGCAGACATTGCGTTTCGCGCAGCCTGCTATTTTTAATTTTTACTTTTGAATTTTTACTTTTAATGCTTACTCTCATTCGCTCCAATCGGTTCCGTCTGCGGAATAAACTCTCTTCCGTCTTTACCGTAATCATAAGGCCAGCGGTGTACTTCAGGGATCTCGCCGGTCCAGTTACCGTGACCAGGCAGGATCGGAGTAGTCCACTCAAGCGTTGTAGCACCCCATGGGTTTGTGCTGGTAACTTTTCTTCCTTTGAAAATGGAGTAGAAGAAGTTGAACACAAACATCAGCTGAACGGCGAACACGATGACTGTTACGATGGTGATCATCTGGTCGAGGCTTCCAAACTGGTTGAAAGAAACCCAGATGCTCTTATCCAAATAACGGCGTGGCATACCAGCCAAACCTTCGTAGTGCATTGGCCAGAAGATCAGGTAAGCTCCGATGATCGTTACCCAGAAGTGGAAATAAGCCAGTGTATTGTTCATGTAACGGCCGAACATCTTCGGGAACCAGTGATAGATACCGGCGAACATACCGAACATAGATGCAACACCCATTACGATGTGGAAGTGTGCAATTACGAACATGGTATCGTGCAAGTGAATATCGATGGTTGAGTTACCAAGGAAGATACCGGTCAAACCACCAGAGATGAACAAGCTAACGAAACCGATCGCGAAGAGCATCGCAGGTGTGAAGCGGATATTACCTCTCCACAGGGTCGTTAACCAGTTGAATACTTTAATTGCTGAAGGAACCGCGATCAGGAGTGTAAGGAGTACGAATACCGAACCGAGGAACGGATTCAAACCTGTTACGAACATGTGGTGAGCCCATACAAGGAACGCAAGGATCGCGATCGCAAACATGGAACCAAGCATCGCCATATAACCGAAGATCGGTTTGCGGCTGTTAACAGATAATACTTCAGAACACATTCCCATCGCCGGAAGAAGGATGATATATACTTCCGGGTGACCAAGGAACCAGAATAAGTGCTGGAACAGGATCGCACTACCACCTTCATTCGGAAGGATCTGACCATTCACCACGATATCACTCAGGAAGAAGCTGGTACCCAGGTTACGGTCGAACAAGAGAAGAACCGCACCTGAAAGCAGTACAGGGAAAGAAAGTACACCCAGTACAGCGGTGAAGAACAGCGCCCAGATCGTCAGCGGCATACGCGTCATGCTCATGCCTTTGGTACGCATGTTCAGGATAGTAGAGATATAGTTAAGACCGGCGAGCAGCTGAGACACGATAAAGAGTGCCATACTGATCAACCACAGATCCGCACCCAGTTTAGAGCCATCACTTGCCTGTCCGAGTGCACTGAGCGGAGGATACATCGTCCAACCACCGGATGCCGGACCCGTCTGGATAAACAGGGAAGAGATCATAACGATACTCGCCATGAAGAAGAACCAGTAAGAAAGCATGTTCATCAGCGGAGACGCCATATCCCTTGCTCCGATCTGCAGCGGAATAAGGAAGTTGGAGAACGTACCGGACAAGCCAGCCGTCAATACGAAGAACACGAGTACCGTACCGTGCATTGTTACCAACGCATAGTAGAACTCAGGCTGGATGGTACCGCCTTTTGCCCAATGCCCGAAAAATGTTTCGAGGATAGGGAAAGACTGTCCGGGGAAACCAAGTTGTAAACGGAACAGTACAGAAAAAAGACCACCAATGATCGCCCAAATAATCCCTGTGATCAAAAACTGCTTACCGATGGTCTTGTGGTCCATCGAGAAGATATATTTTGAAATAAAGGATTGATGGTGATGCCCGTGGTCATCATGATGATGAACATCGTGGCCTACCGCTGTGTCGTGATGTACGTGCAATGCTTCGCTCATAATCTTTTATTTGTGTCTGCGTTTATTGCAGGAAGTGATCAAATCAATTAAAAAGTCAAAAGTAAAAAGTCAAAATACGATGCTCGCGTTTGTAGTGTCTTTCCCTTTTGATCTCTCTGTTTTTTACTTTTGAATTTTTACTTTTTACTTAGCCAGCATTGCAACCTGTTTTGGTGCAGTAGTATCTGCTGCCGCTGGCGCCGCCGCCGGTTGTTTTGCTGCTGGATCTTTATCAGGGAAAGCCGCAAAGTATTTTGGTTTCTTTGTTGCCATCCATGCGTCATATTCAGCTTGTGTTTCTACGATGATCTCACCACGCATGCTCCAGTGGCCTTTACCACACATCTGATCGCAAGAGATCTCGTATACAAAGTTCGGGTTGTTTGTTTCTTCTTTCATCTGCTTGCTGGTCTTTGTCGGTGTGAACCACATGGTGGTTGGCATACCAGGCACAGCATCCATTTTCATCCGGAAGTGAACCAGACCAACGTCATGGATCACATCTTTCGCGCCAATGATCAGCTTAACAGGTTTGTTCACTACGAGGTGAAGGGGCTCACCGGCAATATAGATGTCATCGTGATTCGCTTCGTCTTCCCAGATCTGACCTAACGGGTTGTTTTTTTCGTCGCTGATCTCTTTAAAGTATTTTTTACCAAGGATCTTGTCTTGTCCCGGATATCTGTACTCCCATTTGAACTGACTGCCTGTTACTTCCACGACCATTGCATCTTTTGGCGCTTCACCGGTGATCTTGAACCAGTAGAAGATACCAAAACCTACGAGGATCGTCAGCGTGATGGCAGGAATAACTGTCCAGATCAACTCCAGCTTATTGTTATGCGGGAAATAGAATGCTTTGCGGTTTTCTTTTTCCTGGTATTTGAAAGAGAACCAGAACAGCGCGATCTGAGTGATGAAGAACACGATACCGGTCAGTGCCAGCGTGATATACAACATCATGTCGATATGCTTACCGTGATCTGACGCAGCTTCTCCAAGTATCTTTCCTTTCAATGTTGCATTGCAATAAAACACACCGATCAGACCAATCACCAGGAATGCGAGCAGCATAAAGGCATTGATCTTATTTGTCTGTTTCCTGGTCTTCTCTTCCCCACGCAGCACAGCTACATATTCACTGGCCTTGGCTATCTGAAACGTAACCAGGAAGCCCAATGCCAAAATCGCTACAATGAAAAAAGTTTGCATATTCTATCGTTCAAAAGTTATTGTTCAATATAAAGTTTCAGAGGTTTCAAAGGTTCCAGAGGTTTGATAGGTTTCTCAACGTATTGAACCTATAGAACCCCTCAAACTTTTGGAACTTGTTTACGTGTGATGTATCAGGCTTTCCTTTATGAATGGGTGGTTCTTTGCAACCAGTGGTGCTTTTGAAAGAGCACGTCCTGTAGCATACATGATCAAACCAACAAAACCTAATGCGATACCAAAGTCATAAATAATATTCGGAACAAAAGTTTTACCTGATTTAGCATCTGTCAGCGGGCTTGGGAACACCATTTGGTAGAAATCCAACCAGTGACCGAAGAGGATCAGTACCGCCATGATAGAGATGATCGCGTAGTTTCTTTTGGAATCGCGGCTCATCAGGATCAGTATCGGAGCGATAAAGTTGATGATGAACATTAACCAGAAGATACCACTGTATTCACCCTGAGCTCTTGGTTTAAAGTAAACGGTTTCTTCAGGGATGTTTGCATACCAGATCAGCATGAACTGTGAGAACCAGAGATACGTCCAGAAGATCGAAAAGGCGAACATGAATTTACCAATATCATGCAGGTGTTCTGTATTGGTATGCTCGAGATAGCCATTGTTTTTCAGGAATATCACAAACAAGGCGATAAGCGCCATACCTGCTACGAATGTACTCGCGAATGTGTACCAGCTGTACATGGTGCTGTACCAGTGTGCGTCGATACTCATCAGCCACAACCACGGGATAGAAGACATTACAGTAAGAGCAAATACGATCATGAACAAAGCCGCCCAGATAGTGTTGTTCCACATGTATTTCTTTCTTCCTTCAACAGTTGGGATCGGATTCTCATCGAGGCTACGGGAAAGCTGTCTCATTTTCCAGCCAAGGAAAGACCAGAGAACGATTGTCAGGATGGTAACAGTAGCGAAGAACCCTTTATTCAAAAATCCTTTTTTGTGATCAAGCGTTGGATCATGAGCCACGTGAGCTGAGTCAGTCCAGTGGTAGATCTCATGATTGCTGCTGAAGCAGATTGACAGAAGGATCGCACCTGCGATAACACCTACAACAGGCACACAGGCAGAGATCGCTTCAGGCACACGGCGGAAAGCCATTTGCCAGCCACCCCATGCCAGGGTAGTGGCACAGATAAAGAACATAGATGCATTTACTACCAGCAGGAAGTATACACTGTTCTGTAATAAACTTCCCCAGAACCTTGCCTGCTGATGCGGATCTTCTTTTGATCCAGCAGTGATATACAAAGTAATAGCAGATAAGATCCCGATAGCGATCAGTGCGATTGCTATGGTGTTATATCTCTTAGGCGCTACAAAATTTTCCCTGTTTGCCATCAGTGTTCTTTTATAAATTCTTTCAATCAGTGATCTTACTTAGTTGCTGCTTTAGCAGTGTCTGCTGCTGCAGTTTGTGGAGCTTTTGCTCCTGTTGAATCAGATTTAGCAGTTGCCGCGGCGTCTCCGGCCTGTTTCGATTTTACATAGGCGGCTACCATCCAGCGTTGCTTAGTAGTGAGCTGAGAAGCATAGCTACCCATCTGACCTTTACCATACGTTGCTACGTGGAAGATCGTTCCGATAGGAGTTGATTTGTAGGCTGCTTCAACCAGGTTCTTTGGAGCAGATGGATAAGGACCGTTACCATCTTTCCAAAGTGGTCCCTGACCATCAAGCTTGGATCCATGACAGATACCGCAATTGATCAGGTAAAGCCTTTCAGCTTCTTTCAGATCAACATCTGCCAGAGGATTTGCAAGGGCACCAGAACTTGCATATGTGCCGGTGGTATCTTTCACCAGTTTGAAACCGGTCATTTCACCACGGGCAACCGTTCCGGGAACAGGACCGCCATGGAATGAAGGCTCAGTTTCCGCGCCAGATGCATTCAGTCTTTCCTGTACAGGAGCATATGTTTCGTATGCTCTGCTGTAAGTCATGTCTGGCATATAGGTACGTCCGGGATTACGGTCGCTGCAGCTAACAGCTAATACTGTAACCGCTACACATCCACCTATGATCAAGAATTTTTTCATCCTATTTTTATTTCCGTTTTAGCCAACCGGCTAATATGTTTTGTTGTTCGCTTTAGTTGTATCCTTCAGGAAGCCCCGGTCCGTACTCAGTTAAAAACCTCTGAAACCTGTCAAACTCCCCAAACCTGTCAAACCTTCTTTTACGCTGCTTCGATCTTCTTACCGTACTTAACCGTATCCTGATCGTATCGGCCAAGCCACCAGCCGGTTTCGCGGTATTGAACAGAAACGTCCGTTGCACCCACACTGTTCAGGAATGCTACAGCGTCAGCTTCGTTTGTTTTATCAGTACACTCGATCGCCATTACAAATGTGTCGTCAGTTGAACGGGGATTGAAGTGATCTTTCTTAATGAAAGGAGCCAACTGACACAGCCAGCAGAAAGTAAGCACCATGCCCACCGCTGCAAACAGAACTGTCAACTCGAATGTGATAGGAATCCACGCTGGTAAAGAAAAGAATGGTTTACCACCGAAGTTTACCTGCCAGTCGATCGTCAGCGCCCAGGTAATAAAGCTTACCGCAGTAGTCGTTCCGGTAATACCGTAAATGAATCCTGCAACGTGCAGACTGGTATCCTTCAGACCCATTGCCTTATCCAGACCATGGATAGGGAACGGAGTGAATACGTCATGGATCTTATAACCGGCACGGCGAACCTTTTTCACTGCTGGAAAAAGAACGTTCTCGTCATAAAAGTTGCCTACCACGAATTTTTTAACCGACATAAGTATTAATTCAAAAGTTAAAAGTAAAATTTAAAAAACCGGTCGCTTGTGAATGAAGGTTTCCGTTTTTACTCTTTTGTTTCTTTTTTATTTAGAACAGTCTCTGGTATAAAGTATCCTTTTTTTACTTTTTACTTTTGACTTTTTACTTCTCTAGTGATGATCGTCGTGATGAACATTGTCATGCGCAAATTCATCATAGTTCTGACCTTCTTCTTTGTTGTATCCTTCTTTCCAGTTGTCTCCGTTCTTCTTCAGGATATGCTTGATCTCAGCGATCGCAATAACCGGGAAGAATTTAGAGAAGAGGAAGTAACAAACAAAGAACAATCCGAATGTACCCATGTAGAACCCGATCTCCCAGATCGTCGGAGTATAGTAAGTACTCCAGGAAGAAGGCAGGTAATCACGGTAAAGAGAAGTAACGATGATCACAAAACGTTCGAACCACATACCGATATTCACCAGGATACTCATAAAGAACGTCAGCAGCAGGTTGCGGCGGAGTTTCTTTGACCAGAACACCTGTGGAGAAAGTACGTTACAACCCATCATGATCCAGTAGCTCCATCCGTAAGGGCTGTTCAGGTTAACACGGTTTTCTTTGAACGCAAACCACTCATAACCTACGTGAGAGTACCATGCCATGAAGAGCTCAGTGAGGTAAGCGATACCTACGATAGAACCCGTCAACACGATAACCTTGTTCATTACCTCGATATGCTCGATTGTGATATAGTCTTTAAGTCCGAGAACTTTACGTGTGATAAGGAGAAGCGTTTGTACCATCGCGAAGCCAGAGAATACCGCACCCGCAACGAAGTACGGAGGGAAGATGGTCGTGTGCCATCCAGGGATTACTGAGGTTGCGAAGTCAAATGATACGATCGTGTGTACAGAAAGTACGAGTGGTGTACTCAAACCGGCGAGTACGAGAGAAAGAGCTTCGTGTCTCTGCCAGTGTTTGGTTGAACCAGTCCATCCGAATGCTGCCAGACCGTAGAACATCTTTCTCCATTTCAGTTTTGCACGGTCACGGAGTGTAGCCAGGTCAGGCAACAGACCAGAGTACCAGAACAACAGTGAAACGGTGAAGTATGTAGAGATCGCAAATACGTCCCAGAGAAGTGGTGAGTTAAAGTTTACCCAGAGAGGTCCGCGTGTGTTAGGGTAAGGCAGTACGAAGAAGGCATCCCAAACACGACCCATGTGCCAGATCGGGAACTGACCCGCACACATAACCGCGAAGATCGTCATCGCTTCTGCCGCGCGGTTTACACCCGTTCTCCAACCCTGGCGGAAAAGCAACAGGATCGCAGAGATCAGCGTACCCGCGTGACCAATACCTACCCACCATACGAAGTTGGTGATATCCCATCCCCAACCGATTGTCTTGTTCAGGTTCCACTGACCTGTACCATAAATTACCTCAACGACGATGGATACAATACCAAATAACAACAAGGCAACTGAGATGAGAAAACCAATCCACCATGCTTTGGTTGGCTTGGCTTCCACCGGAGCGCAAATATCCTCCGTTACCTGATGATAATCTTTAGATCCATCTACAATCGGCGGTCTGACCTGTGATTCGTATCTGAGTAATGACATATTAAATCGCTTTTAGCTTTGCCCTTCGCGGAGGCCAGCTTTTTATTTTTATGTTGTCAAACTTTTCTTCTATCCTATTGTTGTATTCCTTAAATCGCCCTCTCGCAGCGATCCCTTATCCACCAAAGCAAGCCCAAAACTTGCTCATCCCTCATTCTATCTGTTTCAAAAGATCCTTCAACTCCGAGAATCCCTGCCCACTTCCTCAGCAGGCAGTTCATCTCAATATTGTAAATCCTCTTTTGTCTCTTTTACCTCCTGCGCAATCTTAGTCTAGTGATGAGCTTCAGCTTCCTTCGGTTGAGCCGATGGAACCGCTTCACCATGACCTTCGTTCGCTGGCGCACTGTGCTCACCATGACCTTCCGCTTCACCACCATGTCCGCCTCTGTGAAGGATCTCTTCCGTGTTTCTCACTTTAGAGAGATAAGTCACGTTTGGCAATACGTGGATCTGCTCAAGCACCTGGTACAGACGCTTAGGATTCTCTTTACGAACCTGTGCGATCTGGCTGTTATGATCATTTACGTTACCGAATACGATCGCGTCACCAGCACAAGCCTGCTGACAAGCTGTTTTTGCTTCGCCATCCAGCAATGGACGTCCTTCTTTCTTCGCGTTCAGCTTAGCAGCCTGTGTACGTTGAATACAGAAGCTACATTTTTCCATCACACCTCTTGAACGAACGGTTACATCTGGGTTCAGCACCATTCTTGTCAGCTCATCGTTCATCTGGTGAACAACAGGATCGAGTTTACCTACGATCTGCTGATCCTGGTTATTCGGGAAGCTATCAGCTCCTGTGTAATCAGACCAGTTGAAGCGACGTACTTTGAAAGGACAGTTGTTAGCGCAATATCTTGTACCGATACAACGGTTATAAGCCATTTGGTTGATCCCTTCTGCACTGTGGTTAGTTGCAGCAACCGGACATACGTTTTCGCAAGGAGCGTTATCGCAATGCTGACACATCATCGGCTGGAATACCACGCCTTTCAGATCATCAGGATTGTTCTCATCGCTTACGAAATAACGGTCGATACGGAGCCAGTGCATATCATGGAAGCGAAGTACTTCGCTCTTACCAACAACAGGCACGTTGTTTTCTGTATGGCAGGCTACCACGCAGGCGCCGCAACCATAGCAGGCATTCATATCGATATTCATTCCCCATTTCAGACCCGGCATATCATGCACGCCGTACAATGTTGCATCCTTACGGAAGTCATTGTTTGCTTTTGCATATTTGTCGAGCAGGTCCTGGCGGAAATCAGTGATCTCATTTGGATCCTTGAGGAAAGAAGCAAGTGTTGTTTCTCTTACCACTTCCACACGGCCTTCGTATGAGTTGTGGATCTGCATCTGAGCGATCTTCTCTTTACGTTTTGCATCGGTGATCTCAGCACCTGCAGCATAAGAGAAAGTAGATCCGTTGAAGCCAGCGAGGTGATAAACGTTCTGACCAACACCGGCAGCCGTTTTACCCAATCCCTCGTTTCTTCCGTAACCAACTGCGATCGCGATCGTGTTTGCATTCATACCAGGGATGACCAGGATAGGAAGCTCCACTTCTTTTTTACCTGCAACCGTGATCTTGATCACCGGTTTATCAGGATAGTATTCGTAGTTGTTATTCGCTCTTTCGTTGTCTTTGTTAGCGAGGTCGATGCCGAGCATTTCTTTCGCCATGCTCATGGAGATCAGCGCGTAGTTGCCCCATGTAGCTTTAGAGATCGGATCAGGAAGCTCCTGCAACCATGGGTTGTAAGCACCGGTACCTGTACCGACAGACACTTTTTGATAAAGAACCACTTCATATTTGCCGGCTGGCTTTTTCGCAGAAGCGATACCAGATACTGCTGTTCCAACATTGCCACCGCTGTACGTGCCGATAGACATGGTTGTCATCATCTGGAGAACACCATCCTGCAGTGCTTTTTCAAAAGCAGCTTCAGAACCAAGTTGAGCAGACCAGTAGTTACGGAAATATGTTTCGTAGTCAGTATTGTTACCTGCCCATTTCAGCAGGGAGGTCTGATAAGGACGTGTTTTGAACAGCGGATAGATCGTTGGCTGCAGGAAGCTCACCAGATTGCTTTTCGGCGCAGCATCACCCCAGCTTTCGAGATAGTTATGTGTTGGAACGATGTACTGGCAGAGCTCAGTTGTTTCGTCCATTTTCTCTCCGAAAGAAACAGAGAGTTTTACTTTTTTCAGGGCTGCTTTGAACTTCTCAGCATCATGGTAGTGGTAAGCAGGGTTTGCACCATAAACGAGGAGTGCACCAACCTGACCGGCTTCCATTTGAGCGATAAGGTCAACCAGGTCTTTATCGATACCAGCGCGGTAGTTGGAGGTAGTAGCCCATGAAATCGTTGTTCCATAAGCACCAACCGCGTTGTTGATAGCATTGACAAGGATCTGAACATTTACATCGTTACTGCCTGAAACAACCAGTGAAGTACCGCTGTTTGCTTTCAGCGCGGCTACCACTTTAGCGATACCGGCTTTCAGTTTCGCATCAGCGATAGAAGGAGCAGCAACAGAACCGTCCAAACCAGCGAGGATTGCCTGCGCAACGATACCGGTTTCAGAAGGACGGTGAGTGAAACGCTCATCCGCATTCGCACCGGTTGTGCTGAGGTAACCTTCAAACTGGAAGTGTTTGCTCATCGTCGGGTTCTTCTCGTCGATCTTTCTTCCTTTACCGTAACCGATACCGTTTTCAACGGGGTTCATCCAGTTACCGAGGAAGTCAGCATCCAGGCTCACGATCACTTTAGCAGCGCCAAAGTCGTAGGTAGGAAGGTTTTTACCGAAACCGCTTGCCTCGTTGGCAAGGAGCATACCGCTGTAAGAAACTGCGTCAGCAGTTACGTGGCGGCTTCCGGGATATTTCGCGAGGAATTCTGTGATGATCTGTTTGGTAGAAGGAGAAACAACCGTGCTTGTCAGCAAAACAACACCAGAAGCGCCGGCAAGGCCTTCAGCAATTGCTTTATCAACAAATTCGTAGGTAGTTTCTTCGAATTTGTCGCCTGCTTTTCTTTTTGGGTGAGTAACGCGGAACATGTCATACAGGTCCAGAACGGATGCCTGTGAACGTGCTGTTGTACCACCTTTTGTATAGGGAGACAGTGTATTTCCTTCGATCTTGATCGGGCGGCCATCGCGCACTTTAGCCACAACAGGGATCACGTCCCCATCCTGGATATAAGTGGTTGCGTAGTACTTAGCTTCACCCGGAATGATGTTCTCAGGTTTGTTAGCGAAAGGAATGGCTTTACGAACAGGAACTTTACAGCTGGCGGCCAGTGTGGCAGCTGCTGTACTGAATCCCAGATATTTCAGGAAGTCACGGCGGGGAGCTTTGGCATCAACCAGTTTGCCATCGATATCCTCAAAAGGGAGTTCCTCTTTGAATTCATCCTGCACTTGCTTCTGAAATTTTTCCGGGTCTGAGACCTGTCCGAAATTCTGCCAGTACTTGTTTTGGCTCATATTTATCTGAGTTAGCAGCCGGTGTTTGCCTTAGGGTTGAGCCGGCTGTTTTGTTGAAATTATA
>VFQP010001882.1_pt1 | contig 25464 bp, 49 predicted proteins | sample 3512351 | NCBI WGS metagenome assembly VFQP01 (sample SAMN10412372, study PRJNA504923) | tailings metagenome | isolation source: Relicate 1 Philex TSF1 revegetated site | place: Philippines: Tuba, Benguet | collected 2017-08-29
CCACATGTACCCCCCCCACAAATGTTACCCCCCCACATGTACCTCACACACACATGTAACCCCCCCCACATGTACCCCCCCCACAAATGTTACCCCCCCACATGTACCTCACACACACATCTACCCCCTACCCCCCCAGGTGGAGGGGCCAGTGTGCAGACCTCCCTCACAAGGGAAGAGCAGCAAGCATTACGAAGATATGTGACTCAGAAAACACGACTGACAAGTGAGGAGGCACAGGAGGAGGTGCTGCGGCTGATTAGACAACACCTGCCTGAGTGTGTGGGGGGAGGGGTGTGTGGGGGGGAAGGTTCACGAGGGGCGGGTAGTTCTGGTGGGGATGCTGCAGGTAGTAGTGGAGGAAACACACCAAGCATAGATAATACAACAGGTAGTAGTGGAGGAAACACACAGACATAGAAAACACGGCAGACGTAGGAAACACACCAAGCATAGATAATACAACAAACACCACAGGGGATGCACCATCACATGCTGGTGCACATGTACAAGGGGTGCCATGTACAAGCGGGGATGCAATGATGCAAGAAGAAAATAAAGAGGGTTTTGTGTGGAAGAAAACCCGACCAGGGGATAAACCTGGGGTGCCCAGTGACCCCCCTGCTGCTTGATGATGTTGTGCTGGTGTTGTAATGCGTGGTGGTGTTGTGCTGGTGTTGTGCTGGTGTGTAATGTGTGATGGTTCAATGTGATATTTGTATAATTACAGATATCTGTAAAATATGTACTTAAACAGACCCCCAAAAAGGGAAAAAGGGAAAAAAGATGGCCACAGCAACAGCCGGGCCAACACCTTGCCCCTTCCCCATACTACCCCCCTCCTTCATGTTTTCACCCAATAATGCTCTCACCCCCATGTACCCAAGAACATGCTCACACAACAACAACATGTTTACACAAGCAACCTGAATGACGACACAGCCTGGAGCAGCATCCCCCCATCTTGTGCCCATCGTGGTATAGGGCACTGTACGTTGAGCGTGAATAGCTGGTCATTGACAGAGGCAATCACACTCACATTGTGTCTCTGGAAACGGGGACCAGTGACTGTGTATTCAATTTGGTAATACAATATATCTTGTATTTCCCTGTGTTTGAAAAGAAACGGGGTGGCTGGAGGGTGTGTGTTTTGTGGGTGTGTGTATGTGTGTTGCATTGTCTAAAAACACAGTGTGGTATCTCTGTAATGAATCTCTGTGGGGTATACATTCTACAACACACACCCAGCAACACAACACACATCCAGCAATACCACACACCCAATACAACACATGTACCGTTGTGGTACATCCAACAATACACATCCAACAACATACACACATGCGGTTGAATAAACACACAAACATACCGTTGTGTTGCATCCAGCAGTGTGGCAGTGAGTCCGGAACCTTCAGGGGCAACAGTGGTGGCCATGAATGTAGCACCAAATACATCCGGTGTGCCCAAACTTGCCAATCTGTTTATTTGGGAAGTGAGTGAGTGTGTGTGAATTGTAATGTGTATGTGTAGAAAGGTGTACGTGTGTAGTATTGTGTATTTATTGCTCGAAACACACATGTGCTCATATGTACAACATACATGTGTTCATACGTACAATTACAGCACACATTGTACATACATACATATAATCACACATACAATCACACCACATATCCAATCATACCCCTACCTAAACCCTGGTTGTATGGATGCCACAATGACACTGATGTTTTCCTCCCCAGTGGTGCCAGGGGGACCGAAGGCCACCACTGGTTCTACCACCTGCCTGATTCTAGTGGAGGACCTGAGGTGGGGTGGGGATTTTGGGTGACGAGGGGATTTTGGGTGACGAGGGGATTTTGGGTGACGAGGGGATTTTGCACAATTCATGTACACAACCAAGTACAGCACAACAAATCAACTGCATGTATATACACAAACACATGCATGTATATACCCAACCCCCACACACCGACTGGCAGGTGGTGGATCCAAGCTAAACTGTTGCTCCCTCCTCTGTGCCTGACGTGCTGCTACTGTTTGATCAGCAAGCCATGATGCAGGGTAGCGGAATTCTATAGTGATAGGAGGAATTCTATAGTGAATAGGAGGGGAAATGCATGTGTGTGGTGTGAAACGTGGGATTGCGTAATTGTGTATTGTAGGTATGCAGCAAGTGTGTATTATGTGTATATTGTGTATCTGGGTGACCCCCACAGGGGCAACCTGCACGTCCAACACACATGACTCATCCACCTAAAAGCACACCACCAAGGAGTCATACCAAAACCATTGGTCAGGTTGAGACACCGTGTGAAGCCATTGATGGGGTAGAGCACATCTGCACGAATGGATGTGCCCAGTTTGCCACCACCTGCACTGAGCAGCGCACTTGTGCAGCCTCCCAAATTTGCAACCAGTGCTGTTTGAGATGAAAGAGTGATGGGCATGCACATGAGGTGGTGACTTTTCACACACACACATATACCGACAGTGGTGGCGCTCAGTGTGCCCAGTACAACCCGTCTCAGACTGGGCAAGTTGCCTCCCCACACAACAGTCTGTGCTGGGTCATTCAGGTCTAGGGATGCACGTGTGTTGCTGTGTTGTGGCTGTGGGCTGGCATCGGATGATGCTCGATCGTCATCTGCATTTGCATGGGGTATCAGGTTGGCCCGTCTGCGTTGTGTCTGTGGTGCTCTAGCAAGTAGTACTGATGGTTTTGCAACACAGTATCGTGTCACAAACGTCATGACTGTTGTGGTTATGAGAGTTATGGGAGTTGTGGTGATGGCAGTGGTGATGGCCTAGCTTATTATAGTTACATTCTATTTTTCTTTCTCATATAATACAAATAATACAAATATAGATCATCTCAACACATAGATCCTACAGCAATCCATCAACACCCCTGTTGATCATCATGGCAGATCCAGTGGCAGCACTTGTAGCCCGTGTATTGCGTATTGAGCCACCGCCATCATGGATGGTGTTTGCAGTGGTGCTGGTGTCGTACTTTATGATTGTATCTGGTGTCGTATACGACATTATTGTGGAACCACCAGCGATTGGACAAGCACAGGATCCTAGGACTGGTATGGATGAGTGCATCCATGTGTGTGCATTGCTGATCAGTACTACATGTACGCAACAATTACAGGGCAAATTAGGCCGCAACCTGTGTTGCCACATCGCATCAACGGGCAGTACATCATGGAGGGACTCACTGCCGGTTTCATGTACACCGCTGCAGGTGTGTGTGTATTGTGTATATGTGATATAGTGTATGCTGGCTGTCTGTACTACCACCACCACCACCACCAACAGGCGTGGCTATGATTGTGTTGACCACCGCACACAACAAAAACCGCTCCAACACGTACAAGCTCGGCGCCATCATCGGGTATGTTGGACGTGTGTGTACTCGCGTATTTGTGAAATGCGCACCCTATAACATTCCAACACACAGGTCCTTGTTTGTGGGCATCGCATGCTACAGCGGTATTGTAGGATTCATTGGGATCAAACTCCCGGGGTACTTGCGATGATCATGGTCCCATGCAAAAGAATATTACAACAGAGTGTATGATGCAGTTATGTAACGAATCCAAAGTATGTGTTGTATATGAGTTGCGTGGGTGTGGTCAACTATTAATGATGGTCACCATGATGCCATCACCCAAGCAAAGCACAACATGGACGCAATGTGGCTAATGTACATAGTATACAGCGTATTGTTGTACAGGTCCTCCAACATCCTCCAGAAACACATCTCCCACAATTCACCATGCCATCTTCTCCCTTATCATCATCATCATCATCATCATCATCATCATCATCATCATCATCATCATATACTGCGGTCACCCTCCATGGGCCGCATGGGTAGCCCAGGTGCTCGCCTGTCCAAGTGTGTGTGGGGCCCTTGCAGGCTCCCACGGGGGCTCCCAGGAGGCAGTCGGCGTCCGTGTTCATCAGGTGCAGCAGGCATGGATGCAGACAACCCCTGCTGCCCTGCGCCACCTGCTGCTGCTATGTCTGACATGGTGATCCAGTCTTCAAATTCCTTGGCAACCTTTATAGAGGAATATATATGTGCATATTTATAAGGGGGAGTGGGGTACACGTGTTACACACACAGATACACACACCATGTGTTACACACACACACACACGCACATGTATTATCCACACACACACACATGTGTCATCCACATCCCCCTACCGTTTTTGACACAAACATGGGTGTTTTGGCTTGTAATGACAGAGCCACAGCATCACTGGGTCTTGAGTCAATGCTGCGTTGACTGCCGTCAGGTAGTTTGAGAACAATGCGTGCATAAAATGTAGTCCCCACCATGCGTGTGATGAGCACCCGCTCCACAATTGCACCAGTGGCCTAGTGGTGTGTAGCATACTGCATGTGTTCAAGTGTTTGGTATGATATGTTGTGAGATATGTTGTGAGATATACTGTACCATGCATGTATGATTGCAAAACAACATGGTGAACATGTAAAACACAAACACCCACGCCCACACCCACATACCAGTAAGGATCGTGTCCATGTGTCGATTGTAGGGGGCCTGCGAAAGTCCATTCCATTTGAGTAGACAATAGACATGGCTTCTGGAACCCCAATGAAGATGGACAGGGGGAGTGCAAACCCATCCACTTGGAGTAGCACAACTGCACCTTGTCCAGCACCATTACTCAGTAACACATCTGCCAACTGTTGTGATGATGATGTCATGATGATAAACACAAGGATGCATGGTGATGTCAGGATACACAGAGAAGAAACACAGGGTAACGGGTCATGATACACACAGGAGAAACGCCAGGGTTTCACAGTGCACACAAGAAGAGTGCTGCGGTGTATATCATTGGCACGAGTACTGCGTGGTACATCATTGGGTGCCATCAGCAACATACCTGTGCGGGTGCGTATGCACTGTTCACACCACCAATGCCATCAAAGCCACTGGAGGAATCATTACCACTACCACCACGAGGACTGCGGCTATCTGCTGTTGTGAGCATGCCAATGCGGAGCACCTGTTCACCTGCTGTTGCTGTGTAGGTCTGCACGGTCTTACCTGTGGCTGCATCCACTACCCGCCATGGATGGCCCTGTAGGTGGTCAATACGTACATCAATATGTATGTGGGACGCAAAGAGGTTGTCTCATATGTGTGGAAGCATAGGATACATGCATATGAGACATCACCGCCAGATGCACCAACCTCAAAGGTGTCCACAGTCCAGCTTGCTCCTGCTGGGAGGCTCACAAAGAATTCGCTGTCCCCGTCAAAGTTGAGCTGTGGAGAGGGGACTTGTGCAATGACATCAAACTCCAGCTGCTTTCCCCTCACACTAGCCCCTCACAAACGTACCCAGTACAACTTGAGGGCACTGCTGCTGTTGTTGGCGACTGTCAAGACCGCTGGTTTGTCAGAGACCCTCGAGCGCAGCAGGGTTGGTGTGGGAGCGGCATGCGTGGGACTTGGTGCAACCAAAGACGACAAACATGCAGCACCCGTGAAGAGCAGCCATCGTCTCGTGGCTGCTTGTATGGTGGATGCTGATGCTGATGCACAACGCACAGTGTCGTGTGGCTGTTTATTGTCTGTTGATGGGATTGGTATTGCTGTATGTGACGAATGCAACAGACGAACAGTGCGATCTTTGACTAGGGTGTGGTTGGGGGGGATGGTCTGTTGGATGATGATGGGAAGAGTCATCGTGGTGTTGTTCAAAATGATGTGTGATTGGTATGTTTCTGGTCTTTGTGATTGATTTGCTATGAAAAATGGTGATGGATGCTAATGGTGATAAATTTGGTCACTCTTGTGCATGATCACCTGCACACGTCGACACCACCTCCTTTGGTTCACAACACCTCAGTGCATATCATCATCAATGGCAACACCATGGCAGTGCACCTCTTGGTAAACCTGTGTCTCGGTGACATGCTCCCCATGCCACCGACATATGCCACCATATGGGGACATGCATTTCATGTTGAGACAGTGGTATTTCAAGTCTAAAACAAGTCGTTCGTATTTCTTGCATTCGCATTTGCAACCACCACACGCAATTGCACACTACGCTCACCACACTCACCACACTCACCACACTCACCACCGACGCAACGGCAACTGCAGAGTATCGATCACGATGAAGGCATACACGGTCCTTGCACTGTTGCTTTTGGCACTGGCTGGTACGTGTGTGTACCATAAAAGACACGTTCTACGCGCACCCCGGGGTAGATCCAACTTGGACGCGCATCCACGTTCAATTTCCAATGCTCCTCCCAGGCGCGTGTGGCTCCCCAATCAGCTGCACCACCCAGGAATCCGAAACGCAACGCGACCTGTTTCTCAAGGCAAACCAGGGCTTCACGTGGTCGGCTTGCGGTGCCAAAAAGTGGCTCACTCGTTACTATGGTACGTTATGGTACGGGTGTTGATGCACTCTCGGTCGCTGTTTCACTCGTCCAAACACTTGAGCCCAAACCAACAGAAATTTCCAACAAGACCACCGAGATATTGTTTGATGTGGGCTGCAACAAGGGTTACGAGTCGACGTTGATGTTTCAGCTGTTTAGCCCCGCATCCCAGCTGGCTCCTGTCAACACCTATGCAGTGCACCAGGAGCAAGGTCGTGGCTTGGATGGCAACCTGTGCGGCGCATGCGACAATTGTCATGAGCGCCTGGAGGCCAACCGTGACGCCAGCCTGCCAACACCCAACGTGCACGTGTACTGCTTTGAGGTGTGTGGTGTTATAGGGTGTAGATATGCAATGAGACTATCGGCCTCCACACACCACCAACATATACACAGCCCTCATTGACCAATTTTGGCAACCTGATCAATGTACGCAACAAGTTTGAGGAGCAACTGAGCAAGAACAACGCAAGCTGGCACCTGATCAACAGTGCAGTCGGGCCCCATGTTAGCTTGGTCAAGTTTCCTCGCAACTGTGGCACCACCCTCTGCCAAGTGTCTGACAAGGTATGATGATACACATGGCAATAGACAACCTGTGTGATAGACAACGTGTATGCACCATAATACACCACCACCATAATATGTAGGGTAACCCCAGTGAAAATGGGCCTGTGCATGAGGCCATCTTCATGACCTCTGTGGATGCATTTGCTGAAGCAGAAGGCCTGCAGCACATCGACGTACTCAAGATTGACACAGAGGTAGGTAGGGTTGTATGCGATTGGGCCATACACCACATGCACAATACTTGACCACACATGCACAATACTGATCACACCTCCCCATTACAATCACAGGGCCATGATCCTGCAGTCGTCTTTGGTGCCAAGCAGCTCCTCCAGGCCAAGCGTGTGACCATCATGTACTTTGAGTATCACAGGTATGTATGCACCAATTGTTCAGCAATCCCCCACCATGTTGCACAATCAACCTCAACCATGTTGCACAACCAATCCCCCCAATCAATCTCCCCAATCAATCCCCCCAATCAATCCCCCACAGCATTGGCCTGTGGAAGACAGTGACCTTGAAGGAGCTCATTGAGGCACTGGATGCATTGGGGTATGACTGCTACTATGAGGGCACCCCCACCCTGACACGCATCACCGGCTGCTGGGTGGATGACTATGAAATCAAAAACTGGTGCGTTTTATGCTGATATAAATATTGTGTACTGATGTACCCACACCATGTCACATATTCTGCTTTACCTCCCAGGGCCAATGTGGTGTGCGTTGACCGTGATAGTTACATGGCGCCGGAATTTGAAAAGCTGACATGGTCGGGTGAGGGTTTATTGGGCAAGGCACTGTAAAGCGCCGTCCATTTGATCAATCAAGAATGATTGTCAGTGACCAGCAATGTTGTATGTGGATATACCACCCACGAATGTGACAAATGTATGTTGGCATTTTCTGTGGTGCCACCCGTGAACAATCATTACCCTGATTATCTTTCACGTGTTTGTAACCATATGATTATGTTTGCACCAATCAAGAGGAGGGGGTTGCCCCCAATAAGTAAGTGGGGTACAAAATGTTGTACATGGGGGCACAGAGAGTGTGGTTGATCACTGTACACAATCACCATGCATACGTGGTTACCCCAGTTTTATGGTCATCAAAACTATCACCTGCCAGTCAATCAATTGCACATTTATTCACATGGTACTATTAACCTACAACCTACGCCATTTTCTTGGCTCGGTGTGTATCAGTGACGTTGTGCCCATCATTCATAGTGGCACCCACCTTGACTGCAAATTCACCAAAAAACTTGGTCAAATCAAGGGCAGGCTCCTGCTGCTGCCTGAGTGCACGCACATATTCTTGTGCCTGGGTGCATTCGCTGTTGCCCCATTTGTTGATGATGTCAAAAAAACCCCATGGCTTGTGGTTGCCCTGTGCACTCCCTCGTTCACGTTTGATCTCAAAATCCTGAGGCAATGCAATGATAATGTTGTTGTTGGCGAATGTACCACTTGCATACCAGAGTCACCAGAGGTATCCCAACAACACACCTGTTTACTGCGCAGCACATAATGCAAGAGTGCTAAGCGCGTGTGTGATGGGTCTTTGGTAAAGGGACCAACAACAGGACGTTTGAGTTCATCCACAACTACATGCTTGTCACTTTTCCTGTGTGTGATGATGGGTTCATGGTTGGTGTTGTTGCTGCAGAGAGACATCCCATGTCCACATCCCAACACTGTTGCCATACTACACATACGAACACACATACTCTAGCGAGTGGGGCCCCTCAAATCGCACTTGTTCTCCCACCCCTGCTTTGCCCGTATGCACTATTGTTTTAATGTGCCTATGCTCTTTGTGTTTGATAGGTAGACACTTGTGATAGTTGGCACGCAAACCACCTTGTGTGGGTGTAAGGGATTGTTGTGAGGCGTGACACCAAGGTAGCGCATGAACAACATGTAGCACGTACCGAGAGGGCGCGACACATAATCAGATGATGAAAACATGATCCAGTTCACCCCCAATGCGCTGTACTCGTCATAATCACGCAGCACAGAACCAATGTGTGTGTCACGGGGGTTGGTCAGGAAGAAAAACTCATCTGCGTCAACAAATGCAAGCCAATCCACCCTGTGTTGTGCATGGTATAGGTTGTATGAGTGTTGGCCGAGAAGCACAGGTGGAAGCACAGTGGAAACAACCACCCACACGCACTCTTGCCAGTGGGCCTTGAGGGCGTTGTTGTACACAACGGCTTGGTAGTACAGCTTCTTGCTTGGGTCAGACACAAGGGTGACATTCATAACCTGCACATAGCCCTTGTCAATGTAGCGTTTCAACAAAATGGAAAGTGGCTTTTTGCTGTTGTTGTCGTACCTGGGGATGATGGATGGGTGTGAAGATGACGATGTGCATAGAGTGTGACAACCCCGGCCCCCAACGTACATGAAAAACTTGGTGACTCCAATGCTGATATGGTGCTCAATCCATTCAAATATGTCCAAGCTGTCGTCCTGTCAGTATCGAGTTTGAACGATCGAGAGGGTGTCGAGGGGGTGATCACCCCCGTGTGCCCCTCCACAACGCGCACCTTCACCATACTGACGATGCCCATCGTTGGGCAGCTGGAGTCGTCCACCATGCTACGTCCACGCTGCAACTTCGCCCCAAACGTTGCCCCATCGTGCTGTCTAGTGTGCTGCTGGGTGGAAAGCAGAGGCAGGTGCCAGCGACCCACGATCTGCGTCATCATCACACACCACACAAACAAAACGATCCATAGCCGTTGCGAATGCATCGTAGGTACTCAGAATCAGGTGGGGATGGATGTCGGGTTTTCAATGAGCTACGAGTATGCGCGTGTATTTTGTGTGCGCTATGTGTTACAAATATGTTGTAATACTATGTGTATACAAGTATGTTGCAAGCGAATGCAGCGGGTAAAATTGGCAAAACAGACGAGGATGTCAAAAAATTGTTCAAACAATCCTGTTCAAATCAGTGCACCTGTCCTCCCCCAGTTTGAACACACTCACCAACACCTGCACGAGCGTGCTCACACAGCACCGCCTGCACGCGCGCTACACCCTCTGCAAGCACCTCCTGCCCATCATATGCTGCAGGTGATGTGTGTTCAACTATGTTGGGCTGTACCGCTGGGCTGACATCACTACGCGCAAGCTCACAAAACCAGTCGAGCATGTTGCCAAAATCAACACTGTGTGGAGTTTGTGGGGTGTGACAAAGCAGTATGTGCACAGCATGGCAACCACAACCAATACCACAGCTATGTCACATACCTGGATGGCAAGTACTGCAACTGCAGGTTGCGGCGCTTGATCGACTGTCTGACAGCCATGACAGTTTTGAGAATTGTCCCCGTTGGTTGGTGTATGATTGGTGTTCCCCTCCTCACATGGTCAAGCGACCACCAAGGTCGTGACACTGTGTGTGTGTGTGTGTTGTGGTGGTGAGTGGGTACATCAACTCACCACGTATGCCACCATTCACCACACACCTTGTGAAGCACCAATATATGCATCAGGAAGGTATTTGCGCTCCCCCACAAGGTCACTGTCCAATGGCAGGACAACATCCACCTCCCCATCTGGATCTTCCAGCCCGCCATATGCAATCTGTGCAGCACCGCACGCTGCTTCCTCTACTACAGCTGCAGGTGCAACATACGGCACCAGACTCACAGGAGGTATGGTATCCACAAGCACCTGGAAGCGAGTGTGTGTCCTTGTGTAGGAACAATGCAACCATCACCCATCACACCCACATCACATCACACACTACTACAACATTACCGTGCTGCCAACACGCTCCCAGTGCTGCTGTGCCTGGCCATAGGATGCAAATATCTGCCCCTCTGGACTTTTGTATCGCTTATTGTGCTTGGATGGATCATCCACATCCCGACGCACCAACACCCACCCAGCGGGCATGGGACCAGGGCAGTCTCCATACTTGCGTACAGGTGCTGTAGTCTTTTTCTGTGTTTTGCGAGTTGTTCCTTCATCTGCAGCCTGTTGTGCATGGTAAGGATAACACCAACCTGGTGACAATCATACACTTTAAACACTGTATACACTATAAATACTGAGGAGGATACGAATATACACTGTCAGACAAGCACATACCATCATGTTGTCAGGGTCGGCATTGATCTTGCGTTTTGTACCGGTAGATGTAGCACGTACTGTCACTGTCATGTTGTGCAAGCTCAACTGTCGCCATGCGTTGAACACCTGTGCAGGCGCAATGCCACCATCATCCACGTACACGAGTGTGGCACCTGTCGGATAATGGGCGTGTGTCATACAGTTGAAAGCTGTACATGCACATACAAACACCCATGTACCGTTGGATGCACTATTGCGTGTGCTGTGTAGTGGTTGTTGCAACATTGCAAGGGCAGCCTGCTGCTCTTCGGAGCCTGCAGCACCACGAAGTATATCCTCAAAATGCACGACACGATCCGTATCTGCAACCCTCCGGGACTGCATGGCACGTGCTGCAGCACATACTGTTTGCAGCCACTCCATGGTCGGTGCTGTGCTTGCTTGGGGCATGGCTGGTGTGGGTGCCATGGTTGGGGTTGGTACCACACTTGGCTGCCCAGTGGGTGGGATGTACGTAGCTGCAGCTGTGGCGGCAGGACCAATGCCCGGAATAAACCCAGAGGCTTGCATCTGATGGTCTGATGTTGATGGTGTTTTCAGTTGTATTGTTTTCAATTCTGTTTTCAGATGTTGTTCATGATGTGTATGCACAGTGGTTTGAGCCGGGGGGGGGGCTGGTGTATACCCAACTGATGGGGACAAAGTATAGTTATTCTTTGCCAAAACATGTAATCCAACACTCACATCAATAATCCGCTGATATATTGTGTGTGCTTATACATAAGCATAAGTGGTGTACAGCCAGCCACAAAAGTATTCACGCCAGGCAACACCCTCTGCATTGCTTGTGTGGAAGGTGTTGCAGTAGTTTGCTCTGTTCCACAACCACCGCAAGAGCAATGTCGACACCTGCACGAAAGGTGTGGTATGCGTTGGGGCACCCAAAATATACGAGTGTGTCACAACCACATGCACCACCAACAAACAACAGAGGCTGATGCGCGACTTCCGTCGCCTGCAGCAAGACCCCCCACAAGGTGTCAATGGCTCACCCAACCCTGACAACATCAAGCTTTGGAATGCAGTTATTTTTGGGCCAGAAGACACCGTCTGGGATGGCGGTAGGTGGTGACGTAGTTGATGATGGAAACTGCATTGGGTGGTTGGTGGTGTGCACTGTACACGAATATCATCCACACCGCCAGGGTGCTTCAAGCTCATGCTGGAGTTTTCAGAAGAATATCCCAACAAGGCACCCGTGGTCAAGTTCAAGTCACCCATGTTTCATCCCAACAGTATGTCGATTTTGTTTACATTGTGTTGCATACATTTTTTCCCCACCACAAGAACAATTCCCCACATAGTATATGCTGATGGTGGCATTTGCTTGGACATTTTGCAAAACCAATGGTCACCCATCTACGATGTATCAGCAATCTTGACATCCATCCAGGTGTGCATATTTATATACGTGCAATACACGCACCGCAGTGCAATGCATACACAATGCATACACAACACATGTACCACCCCCCTACAGTCTCTGCTATGTGACCCCAACCCCAACTCGCCCGCCAATTCAGAGGCAGCGCGCTTGTATTCTGAAAACAGGTGTGTGTACAAGTGTAATGGGGATGTAGGTGTGTACACAGTGGTGCCTACACAAACGCAACTATGACACAGGCGAGAGTACAACAGGCGTGTGAAGGAGATTGTAGAGCGTAGCTGGGCAGATGTGTAGGACTCTGTGAAAACACACAGCAGATTTTTCTTTTCGTTTTTATCCTTCGCTTGTGTTTCTTGTACCATAAACCAGCATTTACTGCAGAGTGTAACAACAAGAGCTCCCATAACACACACTCAGATCTACATCATCAACATCAACATCATGCTCTTCCCCCACGCCACAGCAGCCACGCTCCGACACGCGCATTCATCTGTATGCGCCTCTCGGCCTGCTATACATCGCAGGCCCAGTTTGCCAGCCAGGCACCACATGTTTTCCACAACCACTGCAACAAGCCTTCGTGACAGGCGTTGCCAGCCGTGTGAGGAAAGCAGTGATGCCATGGAATTCATGGGCATATGCCGCGCAATGGATGCAACGCAAGCAGTGAGCATGTGTGACCAGTTGAGTGATCAATGGCAGCTACAAGAGGACGCTGATCAGCATCTACGGTTGGAGCGGGCATACCGCACACGCAACTTTACGAGTGCCCTGGAATTGTGCAACCGCATTGGTGCCATTGCAGAACAGGTAGGGGGTTTGTGGTGGTGGTATATGGGTATGCTATTGTACTGAAGGAACGACTTGTGTTCGGAACAAAATGAATGGAACAATGAATGGAACAAAAGCCAATGGGTTTGACTGGGTTGTGTACACACACAACATTTGGGATCCACCATTCCATTCCCCACCACACCATTCCCCACCATCCCCCCTCACCCCCAGGAGGGACACCATCCTGACCTGCACATTGAATCATGGAACCGTGTGCGTGTGGAGGTATGGACACACTCAAGCAAGGGTGTGACTGACAATGATTTCATACTAGCAGCCAAGATTGATGCCCTTGATGTGGGGGATTTGCTGTCCAAGAAGAAGAAAGCAACAGGAGCTGATAATTGAGCTGTTATACACATTTGCTGTGAGGGCCATGCTGTGTTGTTGCTGTGAGGGCCATGCTGTGTTGTTGCTGTGAGGGCAATGATGTGTGTGTTTATGGGGGGAGATTGATAGGGGTGTTTTTCATCTGTGGCTGACACTTGACTGTTGTATCATCATCAATTGTAATAACATGGTGTGAACTAGTAGTGTGTATTTGTTGACGTGTTGCTTTTGGGCAATGTCTGTGTTTACATATGTGTGTGTAAGCATACACACCACCTCAAAACACAAGGAACAAAAGAAATAAAGCCCCTCTTTTTTCTCACACAGTAGTCTGACATGAAACACACCCTCACATACCCTCACGTACAGCACACACGCACACAAACTGCCCCACAAACACTCGCTCGCATATGATGTACATACATCCTCCCTTGCATCCATACACACGCTTCATCATGCACATTGCTAATCACTGCACAAAGCAACCTCACCCTCCTTCATGTCCCCCCTCTCATTTCTCCCAATGTCCTTTTCCCTCCATATTTTCCCCAGAAAAACAACCCCAAAACACCTGGACGTTCCACCACCCAACATAGGCATGAGCAACAACCCCACATCATCCTTGCTGTCGTATCGTAACCCATCATGTCTTGTAAAACACAATTGCCTCAGCCCCACATCATCTCCCATACAATGCTTTGTACTACATGAACAACATTCCCCCCACATCATCAGGTCTTGTAAAATCCAAGTGCCTGCAGCCCCTCCAGTATCCCCCTTGCCCGCCGCTCCTTGGCCCTGTACAACCTCCTGGCCTGCCCATCCGCCGTCATCAACTGATTGGGTGCGAGTGCATCCAACCACCGCACCAGATCAGGTTGCGCGTTACCCACCACAATAGCCAGGTTTCGTCCACCCAGCATGTCTATATCGTTGCCAGAGTCCCCACAGGCGACTGTGTTGCTGAGTTCAAAGCCCCAGTGGCGGCGCATGTACTCGAGGGCGGCGAGCTTGCCTGCTTGGGGGGAGATGATGTCCACGAAACGCCTGAGAGGTGGGTGGGGGGGGTGATGTGTGTGTGGGGGGGGTGATGTGGGGGGATGTGGTGGTGATGTGTATGTGATCATCATGAAGTACGATGATATGGCACACCACACCAATGCACACCAATGCACACCAATGCACGAAACAATAAGGCACACCACATTACTACACACCACACATACCAGTCCCCAGTCCCACTTGTGATCACTTGTGCCTTGACACCTGTGTCCTTCATAACCTTGTGTAACCGCTCCTCCACCTGGTCCAACACACCAACCTGGGAGTGGGTGGTGTTTTCAGGTATTATTGTTGTGTGGTATTGTTGTTGTGTGGTATTGTTGTTGTGTGGTATTGTTGTTGTGCATGAAAAGTGTGTGTATAATTGTTGTTGTTGTGTGTAATGGTTGTTATGCATAATAATTGTACATATTGTTCATATTTCAACCCACCCACACATGCCAAACACCCCCCACCCACCCCCTCTCATCATACCATAACACCACATGTAATCTTGTGATCATTCTGCTCATCTGGTGGTCGGAAATGCATCACATCATCACCAACTGCAACCAATGCTTTATACGCAGCATCACGCATCACCTGCACATCCCAATCAATGTCCAGGAATGTGAGGTAATCCTCATCTTCCACCCATCTTCCATCGGGCTGCTTGTAATAGATCCGGGTGCCCACACTGGAGATAAGGCAATCAGGCTCTGTGTGGTGTGTGTGTGTTTGGTGTTTTTTTAATGTGTGTTGGGAGAGTTGGGTGCGTGTGTTGGGTGCGTGTGTTGGGTGCGTGTGTTGGGTGTGTGCGTGTGGGGTGTGTTTGGTGTGTGTATGTTGTGTATGTTGTGTGTGTTGTGTGTGTTGTGTGCCCGATAGTACACAAAAAGCACACACACCTACCTCCCAGGCACCAATGTTTCTCCTCAAGCAGGTGCAAAAACTTGTCCAATGCCCTGCCGGTATTGTATGCAAGCTTACTCCCCACCAAACATGCTTGTGACTGCCAAAACTTGGTGAAGGCCAGTGTTGCCTCATCATCCCCAATCTGATTAAGGCGTGTAGAGGGTGTGTGTAGGCATAGCAGAGGTGTGTGTATGTGATGTGTGGGGACATTATGTGTATGTGTGTATGTGATGTGTGTGTATAGGATTTCTGTGCAGATACAGTATGTGTGTACATGATGTTTGTGTATAGGATGCGTGTGAGCGCTCGTCATTCACATGCAGCATTCACCAACCACAATATCATTCCCTCATCCCACATACACACACACACACACCACACACACACACACCACACACACACACACCAGTGTATCATCCAGGTCAGTCACGAGCATCAGTGGCTTGCCCTGTACCAGCTGTGCAGTGTGATCCACCACACTGATGATGCCCTTGGTGTCTGCTTGATAATTACCATCATCTGTGGGCATGATATACACAGTGTGGGTATGATATACACAGTGTGCGTATGATATACACAGTGTGCGTATGATATGTACATATAAAGAGAGAGAGAGAGAGAGTGGATGTATTATGTACAATGTGTGTGTATGGTACACAGTGTGCATGTGTATAGTGTAGCAGTGCTGTGTACTGCCTTGTGTACACTTTCTGCAGCAATACACATCCACCCACACACTCACAACACACCCACACACTCACAACCCCCCCCACCCCCCCCACCCCCCCCCATATAAAATACCCCCCAAACACCCCAACACACACATACCAGCAGGTTTGTTCCAAGCGTCCCCCCCATCAGTAAACACAAACTCCACCATGGGTCCCTTGGCAATACCATTGGGGGGTACACTGGGCACCTGCAAACTGACCTTGTACCAACGCACACCACCCATGGTGACCTGTTGTGCATGTGCGTGTGTGTATGTGTGTATCGGTGTGTGGATAATGGTGGTACATGTGTCGGCATGCAATACACAGTGTTTTAAAATACACAGTGTCCTACAATACACAGTGCCCTGGGTGTTGTACAAGCACGTGTTACGATGGCCATACCCAATGCTGCACACACAAGCACCCCACCTGTTCCATGGGATGATCTTCCCATTCGCTGCCATAGATGGAGCCATGCAGCAGTGCTTGATGCCAGTCACAGCGAAAATAGACAGTCACATCTAATGGGCGAACAGGGGTCGTCAATGGTGGACCAAATGTGGGGGGGCGTTGGGGCATGATGGGTGGACCAACGGGTGGACGTGGGATTGGTGAGGGATTTGTGGGTGGTGGGGATGTATTCTGTGCCTGTGGGGGTTGCAATTATTGTGTGGGTGGTTGTGTGGTGAATCAAGATGCAACACAAGAGGGTTTTGTACCCACCTTGATTGGTGGTGCGCGTCGTCGAACATGTGGACGTGTGTATTGCCGATGTGCTGGGTGGATGTGTGCACACTGCAACACGCACTGGGGCGCCATGGTAGTTGTATGAGATGCAACCTTGCAAGAATATGTTGACCGAGTAGTTTTACGTGCCGGTTGTACGTGCTGGTTGTACGTGCTTGTTGTACGTGCTGTTGATTGTGCGTTGGTGTGACAAGTGCGGATGATGTGTGGCTGAATTGTGAGCACAAGTTTTCTCAAGGATCCTTGATTATCCTCACAATCGATTCACATACGCAACACATGCAACCACAACCAATCTGAAAAACATTGCAATACCTAATAGTGCATTTTGGCATTGCAGCAGTGCATGGAAAGGCCCACCATGCTTGTGATGGCATCTCATTCTGCACCTAAACACAGCATGCTCCCCCACCCACCACCACGTGTGGGGTCTTGTAGCAGACAGCCATGGGTACCACGAATTGTACCACGACGTATTGGGGTTGCTTTGACAAGGCTACAAGCAATGCCTTCTGATGAAGCATCACTAGCCAAGCAGATACAACAGGTATGTATCCTGTTGTGCAACAAATCATGTTGTGTAACTAATTCTGGTGTGCAAACAGTACACATCACCCACAGGTGTTGCAAGCACATGTGTCCAGCTCTTCTATCAACCCCGATGCAGCATTGCAGCACATGCTTACACAGCAGCAGGCGTTGTATAAACGTGAACTGGCACGTTGGGATGAAGAACGTGCAGCTTGGGATCGCAAAGAAGCAGCAATGCAAGAGCAAATCAGGCACTTGCAGGTGCGTGTGTTGTAGATGGTGCAAGGTATGGTGCATGTGTGTCATGGCACGCAACCACACGTTGACTACACTCCATACGCAGGATGTGGTGGTGAGTCTTGCACTGCAACAAGCAGCACAGGGTGCACATGCTCCTCCTTCTGCAGCAGGTATGTATATGTTGAGTGTACATGATGTGTATGGTGTGTGTGCATGTCATGTCATCATCATCATCATCATCATCATTATTTTCATCACACAGGCACTCCCCCCCAAGTGGAAGTACTCGCACCCCCCACACCACCACCAGCAACACCAGCATCCCACGATCCGACCATCCCATCGTCCCCCACATCGGATGCCACCACCACGACCACCAGCCCACCATGGGCATCCTTGTTCACCAATACTGGCACACCATCTACTAGCAGCACACCACCCACCAATAGCGATACATCACCAGGCATCACCACCACTAGTACCACATCCCCATCTGCGCACCACGATGCACCAGCACCAGCGGCAAGCACACCAGTACAGGGTGGTCAAACAGTGGTCAACAGTGTTGTGGAACATTTACAAGCAGCAATTGCAGCAGTGGAGCAGACTGATGTGTTGGTGGATGATCTCACCAACTTTCATGCAGGTGTGTTGCAACAACAATGCACAATATCACGTGCACACTCGTACAAAAACACACCATTCACGCTACACACACCCCACCACCCCACCACACAGAATGGGTTGCCAATGGTAGTGCTGGTGTTGTTGATGCCACCACTATCACCTCCACCTCCTCCACCTCCTCCACCTCCTCCACACCTACACAACCACCACCCACTCCCACCCCCACCGACCACTCCCACCCCCCTGTGTTGGTACCTGGCAGTGATGACATTTTCTGGATGTCAAAACTCCATGCAGCCCTCGCCACCCAGGGCTTTCACTCTGGAGATGAAGACATGGAGGATTGGTATTTCGGCCCCAGCACACAAAGTGCATTGCTCACATTTCAAGCATGCAACGGCCTCGAGGAGAGCGGCGTGACCGACCAACCCACATGGAGGGCGTTGTTGGGGGAACAGGGGTATGTGGATATGGTGTCGGGGGTGCCCTCTGTGGACGCAGCGGGGGCACAGAGTGCTGGTGCTGCTGCTGCCACACGCAAGGGGGCGTCCAGAGTGGTGGTGGACAAGTGGCCGACGTTGCATGAGGGGGATGGGGGGAGGTTTGTGCATGCCATGCATGTGTTGTTGGAGCAGGCTGGGTATTGGCCGGGGGAGGATGACTTTCAGTGGTGGTGGTTTGGGGATGGTACATTGGCTGCACTCAAGGCGTATCAGGTAGGTGTTGTTTTTTGGTGTTTGATGTTGTGTTTGGGGGGTGTTGGTGGTTGGGGGTTGGTGTGTTGTGTATGGTGTGTTGTGTACTCTCACCACAAGTTGATGTGGTGTTGGTGAGTACAGTGTTGCATATGTGTATAGTGTTGCACACATGAAACACCACCACTGCCCCCATACCCCCCCCCCCCCCTCCACTCACACCACCACCCAAACAGAGTGGCCAACATCTCCCTGAGAGTGGTGTATGTGATGCTGCTACATGGCAACGCTTGATGGGCCCTGATGCCCAACCCGACCACCTCAATGATGTGTGGGGTGACAACGATTTTGATGCAGACCTTGGTGAGGAGCGCAGGGGTGTGTTTTTGATAGGGGAGCAGCGGTGGGAGGACCCCATGAAGATTGCGAGGATACGTAAACAACGAGAGGAGCAAGCAGGGCAGGCTGCATAGGCATGGTGATGGTTGGTGTGGTGATGGTGTGATGATGTGTAGTGACATGATGGTGTATGTGTGGGGTGTTTGATGATCACATGGGGGGTGGTTGGTAACACAGTGATGATGTTGAAAAAACGTTTCATCATTCGTAAGATTGTAAATGATTTGCTCTTGTTTGTTTTGTGTTGGTGTATGTGGGAGGTTGTTTTACATCTTCAGCTTACCATGACCACACAACTCATGTAGGCTTGCATTCACATACACAAGCGCATATACACCCCTCTCCTTTCCTATTTTCCCTTTTTACTGCTTACGCAGCATACCCTGGAGCTCCCCCTTGTTGAACATCTCCTCCACAATATCACAACCACCTGTGAGTAGGTGTGATGTCATACATTCAACATGTACACACATGCAACATACACGCACATACATGCAACATACACACACATACATGCAACATACATGCAACATACACACATGCAACATACATACACGCACCAAAACCAGCCCCCCACAAAACACCCACCCACCCACATACCTACAAAATCCCCATCGACGTACACCTGTGGAATGGTTGGCCACTGCGAATACCCCTTGATGGCCTCCCTCAACCCAGGATTATACACCTCATCCAACACATTCACCACCTCATACTCCCCACTCGCCACCTCATTCAAAATGTTCACCACACGATAGGAAAACCCACACTGTGGCTCTGCACGTGTCCCCTTGATGAATGCAACCACCTTGTTGCTGCTGACCACTTGTGCAATGAGGTCATCAATGGAGCATGTGACATCATCAATACCCTTGCCTGGGGTGAGTCGGATTTCTGGTTTGGCCATCTGTTGGGATTTCTTGGCTGCCCACTTGCGCTCCCCTGGCATGTTGCCTGGGGGGATTGTGCCTGTCTCTGCCACTGTGTGTGTTGGGGTGTTTAAGGGGAGGGGGTGTGAGGGTGGGGGTGAGGGTGGGGGTGTGAGGTTGGGGGAGGGGATGGATGGTGTGTGTGCCATATATCCCCAGTGTATATATATACAACACCCACATACACCCACACACATACACTTATGACACCATACCTGCTTGTTCCACCCACTCCTTCCATGCAGCGGTTAATGCCTCCTTGGTGGGGTTGGGAATTGTAACCACCTTGGCTGACTTGGTGAGATCAGGGAGGTCTTGCATGTGATTGGCAATGGAGAGCGCAACCTGGGGGTGATATGGGTGTGTTTCACTGTGATGCACCCTGGTGATAATGTGGTCAGGAGGGTGCGTTTGTGTTGAACGTGTACATCGTGAACGTCCATTGTACATCACACTTCACCAACTACACCACCAACGACCACACATACCCTGCGGGAGATGCCGATGTATTGCAATGTGTTGTCAGCATCATAAATGGCATACACGCCAGGGAGGTTGGGAAAGGCATTGGAAAACGAGCCATCCTCCTTGACAACAGCCTCTGCAACAGCATCAGCGATACTGGTGCTTGCTGCTGCATTGCACATGGTCAGACGCTGTGTGTGATGCTTGAGCATGCATGGTTTGCCTGTTTTTGAGAGAGGCAAGCGGGAAACACATGTTTGACCACCACGAAGCTTGTACCCACGCCACGCTGTGCGAGCACAAATAAGGGCAACAAGACGTACGCAATTTTGGGGCAGCAACAAAGAGGGATGGGCGTGCAGGGGGGGCATGAAGCACGCGAGAGCTGACTGCACGAGGCAATGCACAACCCAACGACGACATAGCTGCTTGTATGCTTTTGATCTATTACACACAAACCAAACAAACACTGGCGTCACACGCCCTAGCAGTATAAAAAGCTGTGTGACACAATGTGCAGCAAAAACCAAAAAGCAACACACGACCATCAAACTAGCACACCCTACCCAATCAACACCTTGTCATCTTCCAAGAATTCGTATGTGGGCACCTCCAAGTTGTATGGTGCAGGGCCCTTGCGAATGCGTCCGCTTACGTCATAATGCGACCCGTGGCATGGGCAAAAGTACCCTCCATAATCACCAGCATTGGGCAACGGCACACACCCCAAATGCGTGCACACACCAATGACCACCAACCACTGTAGGGGTGTGTTGATGTTTTGTGTGTTGATATGTGTGGAAACACATGCATAGTACAACCAACAAAACCACACAGCATCCATTGTCCATGGATCCCCCCACAATCCCCCCCCACACCTCTGGCTTGACCACACGTGCACTGTCTGGCTGGGGATCACGCAGGGCGGCAATGTTGATGTCATCTACCTTGGCAATTTCCTGCTCACTGCGGCGTCGAATAAACACAGGCTTGCCACGCCATTTCACTGTGACATTCTGCCCCACTTCAATGTTGCCCAATTCCACCTCAAGGGACGCCATTGCCAACACATCACGACTTGCCTGTGTTGTTGTTATGTTATTTTTTATGGTTGTAAAACATAGCAATACCACCGCAGGCATCGTCATCGACACGTACCGACATGGACAACACAAACTTGAGGACAGCAAGGCGAATGGCAGCAGCATAGATGAAACGACCACCCGTGAGCACGAAATAGGTGAATGCACGCTTGCTCGGGTCACCCACAGGAAAGGGCTCGTGATTGTGGTCATCGTATCTGTGGGAGATGGATGGAGAGCAAGGCCTTGCAAACGCTGCTTTATTACATCTGTACACCTCTCCAACACGTACATTATCTGATTGGTGGGGTTTTTCCATGCAAAGGTGGTTGCTGGAACGCCAGGGGGTGGGGTAGCAATGGTCGCCACATCAGAGGACGATGCATACCCTGTTGTGTTTTGGGGTTGGATGTGGTTGTGAGTTGCCATACCTCTCCAAACACAACAACCCAGAGCAAAATCATACCTCGTGCTGCAAACGGAAGGATCAGTGCGGAGGGTTTGGCTACAGGCCGTGGCTCCGTGCTGCCAAGGCTATGTGCAATACCGTGTGTCAATTGATCATGGGCTGTGCTGAGTGCAGCTGCCCACGGGGCTTGCTGGGGAGCAGAGCACAAGCGGGATGCAGCAGAAAGGAGGGAGCGTCGTAGTGCCATGCTTGCTGGGCACAGCCTCGCTGCTGCTGTGCTGTGTAATCAGCACTAGATGCTTTGCTGCTGTTTGGATGAGTTGTGTTGCTGGAAATACACGGGTTGTTGTGTATTAGGGCAACCAATTTTCTGGGGCTCATCCACAACACATTTTATTCACAGCCAGCAGCCACAGCCCTATTCTTACAATGGCAGCCTCTATGTATGTGCATCGTTGTGGTACTGTGGGGTTTCAACAACGACTGACAACTGGGGGCATGCGATTATGTCCACCATGTAGCCTTATGGTGGGCAACCCACAGCAGCGTGCTGTGTGTGCAAGAGCCACATTGTTATGCCCATCAGAATATGCAGTGTTATTGGATGTATCCAATGTGTTTGGCAAGGCATGGGGCACCAGTGTGGATGTATCCACTCTCGCAAGCACTGTAGCACCACAGATCTTTGCGTTTTCCATTTTTCCATATGCTGGCTTTTTGTACTGCTTGACCAAATCTGGCAAAACACCTCCTATTGCCCTGGGTGGTACGGGAATTGGGTGTGGTGCTCCTGTATGTTGTACTGTACACACTCGCATTACAACAACAACAACAACAACAACAACAACAACAGGGTTTTATTTCCTCCTTGCGTTTGTGTTTGCCACCATACCAGCTGGTATCTATGCCAAGCAAGCATACGGCACAACACTTGCCAATGTGGACTGGTTGCATGGTAGTGCCGAGTCGCTGTTGACTGTCACAAACCTGCTGGTGTGTGTGTGTGTTTTAAGGAGGTGTTGTGTATGGTGTGTGTTTTGGGGGCATGTTGTATATATGGTGTGTGTGTTTGGGGTTTGTTGTACATGGTGTGTGTATTGTGTGTGTACAACGTGTTGTATGTTTATAACTTGCTTTATATGATGCACTTGCATACCTGCCACGCACTGCCATGCCTGTGCACACCATACCCATACCACACACTGTTCAGGTGGTATTGGGGTTTCGCAAGGCAATAAGAGAAGCTGAGGCAACAACAAGTGGCACTGATGATGCTCCATCCCTGGCATCATCATCATCATCATCATCATCATCATCATCATCATCATCATCATCATCATCAACGTCATCATCGTCATCAACACCGTCATCATCATCATCACCAACAACAACAGTAGCTGAGCAAGATGACCGTCCTTGATCAAGAAGCAATGTGATGGTGTGTGTGTGTGTGTGTGTGTGTGTGTGTGTGTGTGTGTGTATTTGTGCGTATGAGTGTGTGTGAGCGACACATTGATATTGGTGCTAATTTTCTATTTTCTATTGATTTCCCTATGAGGAAGTGTTTGCTTGGATGACGTGTGATGAGGTAACAAGGGTGTGATGAGTTGAAAGCAGTTGGAGCAGCTGGCAAGAAAGCAACACATTCTTACTCTTGTGAGGGTAGTAGCATCCGCTACAGGTCGTGCCTATACCCCTGACATGATTTTGTACCAACAACCAGAAATCAACGTGAACACTCTTGTGCATGTTCTCCCAATCTCTCCCCAGTATCAACTCACTTGTGCAGCGTGGATAGCCCCATGAGCTATCAGCCATAGCACCTGTGTTGCCAAGTGATACCAATTGATTCTATTGTGTGCGTATACATGATGTATAATGCAAGCAATGATGACATACACACACCCACAGTGCTCACACACAGTATCACCAGTCAGAGCAAACCTGCTCAGATCATTGCAACACACCCACACATTACATACAATAAAAAACACACCTAATAGGATCATTGCAGCCCTTTTCAGTAGATTGGGGACGTCCAAATCGCCCACCCTTTGCTAGGTAACCCTGGTGATACTCCTCTGCTTTGTGAAAGTTTGAAACTGGCTCTATGTCTGACGCAATGGCACCCTGGGGGGGAGGGGGGGAGAGTATGTGTGTGGGGAGCAAGTGCAGGAGTAATGATACCATGATGCTGAATGCATGCGGGGATTTGTGTGTGTGTGTATGTGTAAATTGCTCTTCTTCACACTTGCAACACACAGCAAAGCGTGCAGTTCACCACTACATAAAACACACAGTCACACAGTACTTTACAGTAACACACAGCAATACAGCAAGATTATCACCTAGTAACACAAAGCAATATTGCAAATAATAATGCAAATAATAATGCATTATCACCTACCCCCAATCGTGCTGCTGCTGCCTCTGCTGCTTTCTTTGCAATCTCCAGTTGTTCAGGTGTATGTGTGTAAATACCTGTTGTTGTGGTGGTGTTCAATGTGTATTGTTGTGTTGTTGTTGTCATGCAATGCCATACTGACAGGGGTGTATGGTCTAATAAACATTGTGTTGTCATTATAAACATTGTTTCATCCCAACAGACATTATTGCAGCGCAAAAAAAGCGGGATGTGCACATTGACAACATGGTTCTGTGTACTTGCATCAATCCCCTCCCCACCCACCCCCTGGCACACACATGCATCCACCTTTTATCAACACCACCAAGCACATCCCCACCACCCCACCTGATCGGTATTGTGTTCCAACGTCATTCCCCTGTCGGTTTTTCTGTGTAGGGTCGTGTTTCTCAAAAAACACATCCAGCAGGGATTCATAACTCACTTGATTGGGGTCGTAGGTAACCTGTGTTTATTAGAATTGTGTATGTGTGTGTGTGTGTGTGTGTGTGTGTGTGTGTGTGTGTGTGTGTGTG
>VFQP010001883.1_pt1 | contig 25456 bp, 34 predicted proteins | sample 3512351 | NCBI WGS metagenome assembly VFQP01 (sample SAMN10412372, study PRJNA504923) | tailings metagenome | isolation source: Relicate 1 Philex TSF1 revegetated site | place: Philippines: Tuba, Benguet | collected 2017-08-29
CCTCTTCCCACACTTTCCCCCCCCCCCCCCCCCACACCCCCCCCCCCCCCCCCACTCCCCTCACCCACCTCCCCAACCTCCCACAGCCCTGCAAGCAATGGAGCAGCACCTACAGGAGCATGACAATGTCAAACATGCACTTGTACGAGTGACACTGCTGGCCAATACATCACCTGCACTGTCCATCATTACTGCAACTGTGCGAGAGGTGGGTGCTTTTGGGTGGGTGCTTTATTGGTTGGTGCTTTTTGTTTCAGTAAGGAAGTTGTTTGGGGGATTTTGTGTGTGGTGGTGGTTTGAGTGTGTGTAGTACGCATAGTGTTGTATGGTTTGGTTTGTGTATCTCGTGTCATGTACAGTGATTTGTATGCATTGTGCAGTCGTCAGTGTCTATATGTATAGTCAACCATGCATTACAAATGTATTACAAAAGCCCATGTCTACATATCATCATGTCTACATACCATGCACACACTTGGGCAGAACACCCACCGACATACACAACAATCGTGATGCAACACCACCCTCCCACACCCATCCTCACACACACCCATCCTCATCCCTACCCATCCCCACCCCCAGGCACTGCGGCAGCGTATGTACCAAGAAGCATGTGATGCAAGTGAAAGGGCCTTCACTGAGTTATTAGAGGGTGAAGCTGCTGAGGCAGCTGCCAAAAAGAAAAAGGCAGCAAAAAAGGCAAAAAGGGCAGCTGCTGGGGTGGAAAAGGTGTTGTTATTACAGCAACAACAACAGCAGCAGCAGCAGCAAAAGGGGGAGGAGGAGGGGGGCAGGGATCAGCAGCAGCAGCACATTGGGGAAAATGGAAAAGTGCAGCATGATGATGATGATGATAATGTGGGTGTGGCCATACAGTCGGTCATACATAACGATGCAGCAGCCCCAGTTGCAGGGGAAAGGGGTGATACGACCTCGGTCAACGCCTCGGTGGACACCTCAGTCAGAAAGAATGGTGGTACTGCACACATCACACACAAGACAGCAGCACAGCCAACCCCTGCCAATGACAACAAACCCCAACCACAAGAGCATGATGAAAGTATTCACGCTGCTGATAATGATGATGATGATGGTGCGAGCACACTTGCAAGCATGGTGGCACATGCAAGCAAGGCTCGTAGTACAGCAAGCAGCAAAACAACCGACATCACCGCCACCACACATGCTTCTGCACAACCCATCAAACCCCCCAAACGCGACACATCCCCAGCCCCAACCAGCACCTCAAAAACCACCAGCACCTCGACAACACCAGCACCTCGTGTGGCTGTTGCAATCAAACCCATTCATCGTGGTCAAACATCTGGTCAACCTTCTTCTGGTCAACCGCACTCTGGAGCAGAGGGGGTACATGGGCGTCCTGCGGTGGTGTCTGTCACTCGTACACCATCAGGTGGTGGTGTGGTGGTGGTGAGCAAGGCAGGGGTGCGTGGAAAGCCCGAGGTATGGTGGTGGTGGTGTGTGTGTGGGGGGGAGGTGTAGTTGACCAGGTGATGTTTTTCTCTCATGCTTGGGTTTGGTGTGTGTGTGTGTGTGTGCATGGGGGTTGTGTGTGTGCATGGTGCCTCAGTGTATGTAGGGGGGTGGTATGACACTCAGCATATCCCTTCACCTTGCACTACAAAGCCCTTTTCCTACACATTCATCCACCCCTCCCCCCCCCCACACCCACCCCACCCCCACACAGCACCCTCCCAAGGTGGTGCAGGCTGTGAAAGCGACCCCACCCAAACCAACACCCAAGGCCGTACCCGTCCCCACCCCACCTCGCACGGTGGTCACAGCTGTGAAAGCAACACGCCCCCTGTCACAGCAGCAGCAATCACCACCACCACAACGACCACTCTCCAGCCCACAACCCCCTTCCCAGCAACAACAACAACAACCCCCACCTGTGAGCTTTGCCGATGCCGTTGCACGAAAACACCCACCCAACGACACCTCCACCACCACCCACCCACCAGCACGACCACACCTCCCACCACCATCTGCAGCAGTGCCGACCCCACCTTCCTCCCACACAAATTTCCCACCCATGCCCACCCCACCCACCACCAATGCTTCACCACTGGGCGAACACATGGGCTCGCTGTTTAGCATACAGCCCCCCCTGCATGAATCTCCAGCTGGTAGCAGCTCGGGTGGTGGTGGTGGTTTGGTGCCACCTATTGCAACCAGTCCCTCAATGGAACGAGGGCCCCTGCTCGAACGAGGGGCCCTGTATGCAGTGGAGCATGCAATGGCATCGTTATGGACAAGCAATGATGGGAGCACTGGTAGCAGTGTTGTTGGTGGTGGTGGGTTACAACAGCATGGTGTACAACAACACACCAGTGGTGGTAGTGATGGTGGTGGGTTACAACACACGCGTGCAGCTGCGTTGTTGCAGGCAGGACATGGTGGTGTGCAGCAGTACAACCCTTTTCACCAACAGCAACAGCAGCTGGATAGTGGTGGTGGTGGTACATATAGCTTGTTTGGGAGTGGTGGTGGGTTTGTTGCGAGTGCATGGGGACCCCCCCCGCCCCCCCCACCAGCAGCACCAGCAGCAGGAGGAGGAGTATATGCAGCACAGCCCACACAAGCAGGTGCACATCACCTTGTTTCAGGCAGTAGGAGTGATGGTGGGACCTTGCATTACGATCCAGACTACCCTCATATGCCAGGTGCAGCACAGAACAGCCCACCAGCTGCACATCATGCCCCTCACCAGACACACCCAGCAGGAGGACTCTCATCAGCACTACCACAACAGGCACCGACTACATACAGCTTGTGGATTGCGTTGATGCAGTGCTTGCAACATGTCTCCCACATAACCAACACGTGCCTTCATGACGACATGGTCAATTGTGCCAGTCAACTCCCGGGAGAAACGCATGTTGCCACGGCACGATGCATGCACACCATCATTTCGACGCTGGGTGTGGCATCCTCCAACAACACCTCACCAAATACAACCACCTTGCTTCATGCATGCTCCACATTGCAGCAATGCATATCAGGCTCCCTCAACCGTCAGCAGGTCAACGCATTGGTCATCAGCCCCGACATGGCAGTCAACGTCATGGTCAACCACCTGCACATGGTGGTCAAACAATGTGGGGTGTTGGACACCAAGCTGTGTTTGGCATTGCGACACATGGGGGTGTGTGGGGTGTGTGCAACAGAGGTGTCGTATGATGATGAGGAGTGTGTGTTTTATGTCGCAGCGGGGGAGGTTATGTTGCCAGGGGCGTGGGTGCATAGGGTGGTGCTGGAGAGGATGGCTGTGGGGGACAGGGTACCGCCTTGTGTAGAGGTATGTATTTTTTGTTGTTGCTCTTGGGGTGGGGTTGATGGTGGTGGTGTGTGTGTGTTGTACTGTACCAACATGCAACGCATTGAGCATACTCGATCACACACACACACATTCACACACACATCCACCTAATGTGCAGTGTGGAGCACCATGTAGCGCAACCACCAGCACCTTGAGGGCCCCTGCTGTGTTACCTGTGGCAATCATGTGGGACCCTGCGCTCTTGACTGCACATGGGGGTGGTGAGTCTATTCAGGTGGTGTTGGCCAACATTCACCAAGATGTAGCACCTGCTGCTGTGCTGCCAGGTGCGTGTAGTTGATGATGGAGCGTGGGTGTGATCGTGGGTGTGTGGGTTTGTGTGCTCAATAGAACAATGTGTGTGCTTGACAAAAATACACCAAAAAATACACATACCCACCAACCCCAAACAAAAAACACACAGAACCATGGCAAGGCATGGACACATCACCCCCCACCATGTACTGCCTACAATCTGTACTATGCACCATTCCCACATCCACCACCCACCCCACCACCCACCCCACTGCCCCCCTGTGCATTGCATTGGTACGACAGGGCTCCACGTGGGTGGCCCTTGATGCGAATGCTCATGCACAGCCGCTGGGGGAATGGGGCACAGCGTGCACAGCGTGTGTGCAGCACGGGTGGGTGCCGCGACTGTTGGTGTATGAGGGTGTGTGGAGGCGCATGGCATGGTGAAAAAAGTGTGGGGTGTGTGTTTTGGGAGTGGTTTGTGTGAGCATGCGTGCTGTATTTGTATTTTTGTGGGAAGGAAGAAAAGTAAGGGGAAGGGCTGTTGGGTGTGGAGAGAGTGGAAGGAGGCCGGGGGGAGTGATTAGTACGAGTGTGAGTGAGTGTGTGTGTGTGTGTGTGTGTCTTAACACATGTGCAGCAGTAATGTGCTTTGCTGTGATTCCATAGTGATGATGTATTGCTGACGTATGATGATGTACAGTTGTGGGTTGTTTTATAGTGTGATGATGGGCGTATACAAACGTGGTTGGTTGCCTTGTACAACAACATCAACGAATAACGAATTTGTACACACATACAATGTGTAAAATCAACAAAGACACACGCGATTGGTATGACTAGCAATGTACATAGTGTAGCAATTCAATGTACCCAAAACATGGTACTGGAGGAAGATCAAAGCAACCCCTCGAAATCAATCACGCACTCCTCCAGTCAACACTCCCTTCAAGCAATCCTTCCCTATGCAATCCTATCCCCCTCGGTGGGCAGGCGTTGAAATATGTTGAGGGGTGTGGGAGGCAGCGGGTCTCGCAGCACAGGGGGCCGAATGAGCCAAAACAAGGCAAAGGTGGCACATATTGGTGTGCCAAACACTGCAATGGCTGCGGAGGCAAGTGCAAGCATGCCCACAAATAACAACGTGGCAAGTGGGTCTTCCCTGTTTGGTGTTTTTGGTGTGCACAAGTGTTGTTGTGTGTTTTTCGTGTATATGTGTGGTGGTGTTTTTTCTGCATACACACTATTTTTGCATACACATGTTTTTCCTGCATACACACAACTTGACAAAACAAGCACACACATACATACTACACCCCAACACCGCCCCACATGCAATACACCCCAACGCCACATACCATATAAACATGTATTGTAGCCGCTCCAATACATTGGCAATAGCATCTAGAAGCAACTGCAGCTTGAGAATTATTCGTACAAGGGTCATGTATCTCCTCTTCAGGCGTTTGTATGCAGACAAACCCAACTCAGAGGGGGGTTCATCAGGGTCACCTTGTGTAAGGGGAAATGAGAGAGGGGGGAAATGAGAGGGGGACGAGAGAGAATGAGAGGGGAAAATGAGAGGGGAAATGAGAGGGGGAAATGAGAGGGGAAATGAGAGGGGGGGGCGAGAGAGAATGAGAGGGGAAAATGAGAAGGGAAATGAGAGGGGAAAATGAGAGGGGAAAATGAGAGGGCACCAACCATACTGACACCATCATCAGCACTGCATCATCATCAACACTGCATCATCATCATCATCATCATCATCAAAATCACCACACCAATCACCACCCACACCCATCACCTACCAGGATCCACTGGGTCCAGTATCATCGGAAGGGGCCCCTCTCCCTTATTTTGTTTCTGCAGCGCCCCACTCACCACCACCATGCCAAGCACCGACACCACCAGCCCCGCATGCAGCTGCATGATGGCAAACACCACCAGCACACAGATATTCAACCAGGGGTGGTGCCAGCTGATGAGGGTGTTGTAGGCGGTGTCGAGTGGGCCAGCAAATGCCTTGAGGGCCCGGCTTGTGCGCTGATAATTGGCAACTGTTCGTGAAAGGAAAAACTCCTCCCTGTGTGTAGGGTATAGGAAGGTTTTTGGTGTGTAGGTTGTTGTGTACATTGTTTTTGTCCCCCCCCCAACATCAACCCGACACACAACATACCGCTCTCGACCCCACGCACGCCTCGCAACAGGTGCGGCCAGTGGTGGACTTGCAGATGCCAACCAGGCAACCACATGCTTGCGGTATTCATGCTCCAACTCCCCCACCTGCCCCGCAATCTGCAAATCATACGCATCCCCTGCAATTTCCGGTTTTGTATACCGTTGCAGGGCTCGCAGGGTCCCGTTCCAGTCAACTTGAATAGACACCACCGCATGCCCCGCCACCTGCACACTCCCACTACTGCGGTCACTTAGCAGAGGCAGTTTGACTGTAAACAGCTTATTGGGGGGCATCGCCGACAGTCTGATGCGCAGTCGGCCAAGTACAACAGGTGCGGGTGGGTTTTTGGGGGTGCCCCATAACGAGGTGGTGTGTGGGTAGGCGGTGATGAGGAGCATGGTGTTGGGTTCGTAGAGGGGGAGGTCGACTTTCCAATCCCAGTGGAAGTGCACTAGGGATGGGGATTGTTGGTTTTGTTGTTGTTGTTGGGAGGATGGGGGTGTTGTGGACAAAGTGGTGGGTGGTGCTTTGGTGGTGTTTGATGGAGGTGATGGCGGTGTGTTTTTTGTTGGTGATGGTGATGTGTTTTTTATTGGTGATGGTGATCCTTCAGTGATGCTTATTGTCTGTGTCATACCACCACCACCACCACCACCGCATATTCCTACATTGTGCTTTCCCTTGTGTTTTTCATGTGGCACCACATGGGCTCGCACAGGGGCCGTCTTCCCCCAGTGGGGTCCACATTTGAACACCAAGTAGGGTTGTAAATTGCGTTGACTCACTTTTTTGGACAATGCATGTGTGTCGAGGGCAACAGCATGCAGTGTGAAGGAGCATTGACCAAGGGGAGTGGGGGGTTTGGGGGGGGCCTGTGTGTGTGTGTTGTGGTATGTGATGGGTGTGCATGTACAAATACTGGAATGACAATGCATGCATGGTACATGGCAGTACAACATACGCATGCCACCACCATACAAGCATACCACCAGACATTATAACATACTTCCACAGCACATACCGGTGGGCAAACATGTTTGACCATGTTGACCATAGTTGTCTGTACTGCTTGAACTGACAGCTGTGTCAATTGCTTGGTGCTCTTGCCCCTATGTGATGATTGATGATGTTGTGTACATGATGATGTTTTGTGTAATGATGATGTCTTGTATAATGATGATGGCTTGTGTGATGAATTGCATCGTGCTGTGTGTCGATGCCGTATGGTGAACGTGCGCATATCAACACATCCACCCCACTCGCACCACACACACCGCAATTTCCGCAATCGCTCCTGCGTCACCTTCCACCTGGGCATGGTTGATCCCACCCCCTGCTGTTGCCCTACTGCATGTAACAACTGCTGTTGCTGCTGCTGCATCATTGTCACGGAACCAGTAGACGCCACCCACACAGCAGCAGCAGCATCGGTCCCCACACGCCCCAGCTGCCCACTCTGCTGCATACTATCACGTTGTGGAGCACCTTGTGGATCACCCTGTACAAGCCTCGCAGGGTTGCTTGTAGTACTGTTGCTTGTAGTATTGGTATCATGCTTGTGATGGTGTGTGTCGTGTTTTCCAACATTATCTCTCAGTGGTGAACCGGTGCTCTGACTCATGCGGGCATCACTGTTGGTACTGCTGCTGGTGGTCGTGCTCCCTTTATCACTACCACGCACACCTCCACCCCCCACCCCCACCCCCCCCCCCCCCACACCCCCATCTTGAGACGCTTGATACAACGTCTGCACCAGTGTTGTTTGCCCAGGTGCCAATTGTACTAGCGGATTATTATACAATACCCGTCGCGCATCGGCATCGATGGTGGTTGCCCCACACCGAGCATGGGAGGGGGTGCCGGCCCCCACGGATGTGTGGGAGGGGGATGTGGTGGGGTGGGCAGGGGTGGGGTTGGGGATGGCGGTGCCGGTGGCGGTGGCGGCCACCCACACACCATGGGGGCGGGGGTCAAACGTGCCGGCATGGGGACCGAGGAGTGATGCAATTGTGAGGTCCAGTGTAGCAACAGGCTGTGTGGGTTGTGTGAGTATGTGTGTTTGTGAGGGGTTGTTTGTGTTTGTGTGAGAGAGAGTAGTTGTGTGCAAGGGTGCTTTGTTGAGCATGGAGGATGTGGAGCACATACCCACACACCTCATACCACCCATGTTCCATATCATGCACACCAACAACACACCACAACATCACCCCCACCACCAAACAACACAACACACCGTGAAAGGACTCCCTGCTTCCCCTGTTGCATAAAAAAACGTCACATGCGCATTCGCATCATGTGGTATAGGTGTCGGCAGCACCACCACCGAAGGTCGCGTCCATTTACAATACCCCCCAATCTCATGCGCCACCCTGCTGACGGCTGTGTGCCTATACTCCCCCGCTTGCACAGTGAGCTTGTAGAATATTCGCCCAGCATCCACGGGCGCGGCAGTGGTGGTGTCGTCCTCAAAGAGCAGCCTGCCCCCTGTGGTATTGGTACCCTCGGCATGTTGGTCTAAGTCATCATTGTCAGAGTCTGACAGTTGATATCCATCGGCCTCTAGATCTTCTGGTAGCAGGACGTCTTTCAGGCCCCTGGCTACTTCGAGGGCCCCTTTCCCTACACCCATGACACCCCTACCCATGTTTCTGGGAGAAGGTGTGTGTGGGGGTGGTGAGTGCATGTGGGTGTGAATGCATGCGTTATGTGCGTGTACCAACAGCAACACACCACGGAGAAGACTGCAACACAAACACCCCCCCACACATCCCCACAAACACCCCCCCAAACACCCCCACAAACACCCCCCAAACACCCCCACATACTTGGCAACCCCTCTGACCACCTTCTCACCACCTTCCGCTAGTACAGTGGTCATGTGCCTCCTAGGGTCCTCCTCCTCCCCCCCACTGGAAGCATACACCTCACCAGGATACAGGGCCCCCCCTGCACCATGATACAGCCCCCCCCCTGCACCCTGAATATTCCGGCCCCCCTCTCTTTTCGTACTAGGACCCTCCCCACTATGATCCCCATCCCCATATCGATGAAATGTTTTGTTGGATGTTTTGGTGGGGTGTTGTGTGATGGTGTTTCTTGGGGTGCGGGGGTGTTTGGTGTCACGCAGGCGTCCAAAGCAAGTAACCAATTCTTTGCCTGATACTTGCGATGTGAGCTCTGTTATTGTGAAAAGGAGAGGGGGGTATGCGGGGGAGGTTGCCAAGCAGAGACAGGCACACACACGTACACACACAAACACACATACGTACACACACACAATGATCTTGTACTCGTTCCCAGACAAGATTCACATACACAAACAAACACACCATGATCTTGTAATCGTTCCCAGGCAAGTAGCTCCAGTTGATCAGCACCCCTGTCACTCCCAGTAGCAGCACGTGATATTGATCTACCAAGGCGTTTACGTAATCTATGCAGCTCTGATGATACAGTAGTCAACTGCGTGCGTGTAAGTGTGGGTGGGTGGGTGGGTGGGTACGTGTGTGTGTAAAAGTGTGTGTGTGTTGTGGAGAACGAAGATTAAAAAAAAACAAGATGGAAAAAAAGCGATGGAAAAAAACAAGATGAAAAAAACAAAGGATGGTGAGGAGCTTTGTATTCTGCTCACATGTAAGCCATGATGTACAACGAAACAATACATCACCCCCTCTCACACCACCAACACCACCATGAATCGTACCTCCCACACAAACACCACCAAATACACCATACACGGCTCTTCATATATCACATGCTGCTGATCAGGCACTTGGACTACGAGGGGTATGCGTTTACTGGCACCAGGGGGAACGAGGAGGCTGCTGCTCACAGTGGTGCGGGATGTCACTGTGTGAGTGTGTGTCATTGTGTGTGTGTGTGTCATTGTGTGTGTGTGTGTGTCATTGTGTGTGTGTCATTGTGTGTGTGTGTGTGTGTGTGTGTGTGTGTGTGTTTGTGAGTGTGAGTGTGTGTGTGGTGAGTGTGTGTGTGTGTGTTTGTGAGTGTGAGTATGTGTGTGGTGAGTGTGAGTGTGTCATTGTGTGTGTGTGTGATTTGTTTGTGCAGAGGTGTACACAAAACATGTGATTTGTTTATGTAGAAGTGTGCATAAAACATGTACACAGCACAAGTGCATTCATAAGTGTGCACGTGCGTGAACAACATCACCAATGCACAACATCATTATACACAACAACACGCCTTCAATTGCGTCTTGTGGTGAGAGGGCAATGATGCGTGCCCTTGGTGTTTCCTGTACCATGCTACCCAACCATAGACTGTGAGGGAACATGAAAAGGGGGGTGGTTGAGGGGTTCCCATGCATGTGGTGGTGTGTGTGTATGTATATGTTGGTGTGTGTGCTGGGGTGTGTATATGCATGTGTTTGACTGTGCAGTGAAAATACATACACGACGGCATACACACACTCTACAAGCAAAACAAAAACATCATCATCATCATCATCATGAAGAATAACAACATCCCAACAAAACATCCCAACACCACACACCTCACACGAAGTGCTCCACACGTCCCCTCCCCGGCCGCCAATGCATGACCACTCCCCACACGACTTGGTGACACTGCTGCTGCTGCAGACACCCTCCCCACATGCACAGGAACCCTCTCTCGCGAGCCACTTGACGCTGTGATGGTGGTGCTGGTGTGTTGCGTCGTGGGCTGGTGCTGTGTGGCTGTGCTGGGGGATGGGGGGGGAGACGTGTCGGGGCGCTGCAGTGTGATGACAACAGACCCTGACATGCGTTCGTTCATGTTGATTGCACCGAGGTCGATACACCCCTGTTGTGGTTGTGTGAGGAAAGTTGCATGTGTGAGAGGGAGGGAACGGACATGTTATTTGTAGTAGGAGTGGTGTGTGTTTGGGTGGTGTATGTGTACGGGTGGTGTATTGATACACCCATACCTCTCCTATGAGTTCATCCCGAAACATGTAGTTGTGGTCAAACACACGAAACGTCAACAGTGCATTGCCTGACAACAACACCTGTGTTTGTGGGAAGAGGGTGTGTGAACAAAGAGGTTGCTTTCATACATACATTCTGATGTTGCTCAATTGCCTACGATAATGATGATGATGATGAAAATGCTGCTACTGCTGCTGTTGATGTTGTTCAATTGACTGAATGCACACACCAACACACCAACACATGTCCCCTCCCACCCACCCCACCCCACACAAACCTCGACAAGCTGTGCACTCGTAAACATCACCGTCTCATTCCATGTGGGATTATTTGTGCGCCTCACAATGGCCGTCTTGTGACTGTGCGCACCACCCAGCCACACCACACAATAGGGGTCACTGGTGTTGTCCACATCAGCAGCCGGGAGGTGCTCTGCTCGAACCACCTGCACAAACAAATCCCTACCCTGGAGCGTGTCTGCATTCTCCAAGCAATAACCACAGTGGGTGGGGGTGGCGCTCACAGCAGAGGAGGATGCTACGGATGCCGCATCGTCGGGGATTGGGAATAGAGGGGGTTGTCGTGGGGTGGGTAACCGCTGTGTGTTTGGGGGGGGTGTATGCGCTCTCAGTGGTGGTAGGAATGTGTGCATTGATGATCAACAACCACATTGATTGTGCCCTACCTGGCTGGTGCGGTGGAGGGCACGTGCGACACGGCGAAATGCAGAATCACGTGGCGCAAGGCTGGCTGGCTGATCGTTGGGGGAGGATGAGGAGGAGGGTGCCTAGGTAAGGGAACGACGACGCCAGGGAAAGTGCATTGTTGTATTCACGTTGTACAACAGCACACATGGACCAACACACGCGTACTTGGGGTTCTGTTCGAGGGTTCATGGTCGATCAGTGGATGTGTTGGTGCCACCATAGACGTGCTGCATGTTCTATCCTGGTGATATGTGCCACATATGGTATACAGTACAAGCACTACGACATATGTTGTTGTGGTGGAAAAGTTTATATAGTTTGTATGTCACCAAAACACAAGTCAACAATACACATCATTCCACCATGGCACTCAGCAGGATGATGGCCGGCAGCACACGCAGTGCAGTGCCAATTGCACGCACAATGGTGTGTGTTGTACCAGGTATGGGCAACGCAATGGTATGGACAACACAACCCATTCTTACATCCTGCTCACAAGCAACCCAAACTACAGGCAAATGTCCCCCAAAACAACAACAAAACTCCATCCATCACATCCTCCATCGACCACAACGACCACAACGAGCATCCTCCAGCACATTGCGCCCGATCATGTCCAATGCATCCAACGGCCACCAGGAATACGACTACGACCTGTTTACCATTGGTGCAGGCAGTGGTGGTGTACGTGCCTCCAGGGTTGCATCAGGCCAGTATGGGGCACGCGTGGCCGTGTGTGAAATGCCCTTCAACCCCATTGCCTCTGACACCGAGGGGGGTGCGGGGGGCACCTGTGTTCTGCGTGGCTGTGTCCCTAAAAAGCTCTTTGTCTATGGTGCATCCTTTGCAGAGGAATTTGCAGATGCACGCGGCTTTGGGTGGGAGGTGCCCGAGGGTATTGAGTTTGATTGGGGGAGCTTTTTGGACAAGAAGAATGCCGAGTTGAAACGTTTGAATGGAGTGTATATGAACATTTTGAAGAATAATGGGGTGGAGTTTATCGAGGGGCGGGGGCGTATTGTGGATGCACACACTGTGGAGGTGGCAGGGAAAAAGTATACGGTACGTTGTTTACAGTATGTACAAATGCAGTCTCTGTTGATGTACACCATTCCTCTTTGATATACACCAAGGCCAAACACATCCTGATTGCCACCGGTGGTCGCGCCTTTGTCCCCCCCAATGTCCAAGGTGCTGAACTCGGCATCATCAGTGACCAAGCCCTTGAAATCAACCCACTGCCCAAATCCATTGCCATCATCGGTGGTGGCTACATTGCCGTCGAATTTGCCGGCATCTTTTCCCGCCTCGGTGTGGAGACGCACCTCGTGTATCGTCAGTCACGCCCATTGCGTGGCTTTGATGAAGAGGTTCGCGACTTTGCCACCCAGCAATACGACCTGCATGGGTTGCACCTGCATCCCAACTGCTCTCCTACCAAGATTACAAAACGCAATGATGGATTGTGTGATTTGGAAATGGACGGGCACGACGGGGCGCTGACAGTGGAGACGGTCATGTTTGCAACAGGGCGTGTGCCCAACACGAGGGGGCTTGGGTTGGAGGAGGTGGGTGTGCAGCTGGACAAGCGAGGGGCTGTGGTGGTGGATACGACCAGCAAGACAACAGTGGATTCCATATGGGCCGTGGGAGATGGTATGTGTGCTCCATTGTGTGGCACATTCTTTCTGTGTATCCAATGTGTGTATGTTGTCCACCAACAACTTTGTGTGTGTCCCCATACTATTATGTGGCACATTCTTTCTGTGTATCCAATGTGTGTATGTTGTCCACCAACAACTTTGTGTGTGTCCCCATACGATATCCACGCATACACATATGTAGGTTGTGGGATCTTTGTGTGCACACTTTTTTCCCCATGTGTGTGTCCATTCGCATGTGTACACCCACCCAACCCACCCAGTCACCAATCGTGTCAATCTCACCCCCGTGGCGTTGATGGAGGGCATGGCCTTTTGCAAGACAGTGTTTGGAAACCAACCAACTGCCCCCGACTATGAAGCCATCCCCACGGCAGTCTTCAGCCACCCTGAAATCGCCACAGTGGGTTTGACTGAAGAAGCCGCGGTCGCAACCTACAGCAACGTGGACATTTACACGAGCTCTTTCCGGCCAATGAAAAACACAATCAGTGGGAATGAAAGTAGGACGTTTATGAAGATTGTGGTGGATGGGGATTCTGACAAGGTGCTCGGGTTTCACATGGTGGGGCCAGATTCAGCAGAGATCATGCAGGGCATGGCCATTGCAGTCAAATTTGGAATTACCAAGAGTCAATTGGATACAGTCGTGGGGATTCATCCTTCTGCTGCAGAAGAGTTTGTGACCATGAGGACACCCACACGCCAGGGCAAGTCGCTGGCAGAAGGGAGCGTGGATGCTGGGGTTGGCAAAAAGGCTGCGACGCTGTGAAGAGTTGTGTGCGCGTGTCTTATTTCAAGAGGATTCTGTGCGTTTTGGACAAGTGCGTTTTGGACAAGTACATTTTGGACAAGTGGGTGTACGTAGGTTACTAGTGCAACATTGTGTGGATGAGACATGTCAAATTTGGAATTACCAAGAGTCAATTGGATACAGTCGTGGGGATTCATCCTTGTGCTGCAGAAGAGTTTGTGACCATGAGGACACCCACACGCAAGGGCAAGTCGCTGGCAGAAGGGAGCGTGGATGCTGGGGTTGCCAAAAAGGCTGCGAAGAGTTGTGTGCGCATGTCCTTAATTCAAGAGGATTCTGTGCGTTTTGGACAAGTGCATTTTGGACAAGTGGGTGTACGTAGGTTACTAGTGCAACATTGTGTGGATGAGACATGTCACTGGTGGGTGCCATTCCCACACCAAGGATGGCTTTCCCACACCAAGGATGGCTTTCCCACACCAAGGATGGCTTTTCCACACCAAGGATGCATGTGTTTACAAAAAACGCCATCAACACTTGTATGAAAACATCACCACCATCAAAACCGAATCACATAAACCCACCACCTAATCGCTCGGCGGTCGTCGTGAGGCAACACCCTCATCACTCCCCCTCAATTCACAATCCAGCATGAGCTCTGCAGGCATGGTGGTCGCCCGTACCACCACACGATCACCGTCCAGCGCCGCCAACCCACTGCCACCCCGTCCACCACTAATCCGAAGTGGAGGAGGCGTCTTGCCAACATACTCGTCCAACTCGGCCACAACATCGCCAGCATCGTCCCGGATCAAGTGCTTGACGACGCTGCACAGCGCATATATCCCACGGTTGGTATAGGCAAGCCCATCCCCCAACTCCCCAATGGTTTCCTCGAGCGCGCGCACAGAGCGATGCACATCCTGCACCTCGCCGTGGGTGTCCTGGAGCTGATGTGCGAGCTCTGCTTGGGCAGCCAATGCGGCGTCTTGCTTGCCTGCCAGTGCCTGTATCTGCACCAGCAAGTGGTCACGGATGCGGATGACCTGCTGGTCGAGGCGTGCCATGGCGTCACGCAGGCGTCCGTCGAGGGCATCGAGGGAGGAGCGTGTGACAAAGAAGAAATCCGCCCACTTCCAGCCACGTAGATAGCGCAGATAGGCTGCCGTGGCGGCTAGGGTGAGGAGGAGTGCGTATGTGGTTTTGCTGCTGGTGTTGTTGTTGCCGTGTGGGTGGGAGACGATGGAGATGGACGGTTGTTGTGTGCGCATCTCGCGTGTGAGCTGATCGATGAGCTTTTGGAGCGTCTCGACGTCCCCCGATGGGCCAGGGCGGACGGGGGCTGTCAAGACGGTGCGGATGGTGGTCTGTAAATCGGGGAGCGAGTAGTAGGCGGTGGCCGAGCCCGCTCCAACGGCAGCACCTGTGTTTGGGGTGGATGAGAATGTGCTGGACATGTTGAATGCGTGACAATGTTGTGTGTGCACCACACAATGTTGTGGTGCATACCGATGAGTGCTCGTGACATGACTACTGCGGTTGGTACGCAGCACGGTATGGATTGATGATGATCGTGCCTGTGTAGCTGATTCTGAATGGATGTTTTGGATGCTGTGTGGTTCAACACTACACAAATAAACACGACACAATGTGTGTGTGCCTGTATTCGTGCACAAAAATAAACAGCAAACAATCATTATTCCCACCCCCCAACAACACCATGCGTGCATTGCGCAGGTCACCTATGGCACTGGCAGTGCCGTTGGATGGCACAGAGAGCATTGCAGGGCTACGGCATCTGGAGGCAGCATCCATCAAAAACCACCAGAAAATCCCACCAGCACAACAGCGTCAATACAAAGGAAAGTCCATACTTTTCATCACCATGGACGATGTGCAGCAACCACCCAAGCCATGGCGTGCATTTTTTGGAGGTCCAGACCCACATCACCAACGCCATGCCCCTTCATACACCATACCGCGTACGATAGCGTTTCTTTTGGATCGTGCAGAGGCTAATGTGGTGCATTACTTGCCCAACTATCTTCGGCTGCTCGTTGCGGCGCTGATACTGCAGCTCTACTTGCACCCCAAGGCACTGGCGGCAGCATGTGTGCTGTGCATGACCGCGCTCGTGCACGCAAGCACAATACATTCCAGTACGCTACACACCTACACGCAACACATCATGCCTGTGCTGTACGTGGCAGGGGCCATTATTGCACAGCGGGGGCGGTGTGTGACGGTGATTGTTCGGTGGTTGGTGACAGGGTGTGGGGCAGTGGGTGTGCATGCAGCCTGTCGCGTGGGCACGTGGGAGCAGCGGTGGAATGTGCCAGATTTGCACTGGACAGCGCTGTTTGTCGAGCTGGGGTGGGTGTTGCGGCAGCGGGCGTGGGCAGCGTGGGTGGATGGCGTTGTGGGGGTGCGCACATGGTGGCGATGGGGGAGAGGACAATGGGGGAGGGGGCGATGGGGGAGGGGGCGATGGGGACAATGGCGCATTGACTAGGGTGTGCTTTATTTCATGTTGGTATTGTATGTCTCTTGTATAATAAAACAACGAGATTGCAACACAGCGAAATGTGGGGGCGAGAAAGGGGATTGGAGAATAACCCAGGTTATGGTTGCACAACACCATGTTGGTTGAACAGATGACAAGATGATGATTCATGGCGACCAACCATTCCTGCTGTATGGAACACTTATGTTGGTCAACGCTGTGCGCCACACGTACCACCACAGTATAGATAAGAATACGAATTGTAGCACTGCAGCAACACACACACACACAAACAACTATACACAGACGCACGCACACATGCATACGCGACCCCACGCAACATCGCCATGGGCGCAACGATCATCGCCATGCCTTTATAAGGTAGTGTAACCAATTGCATGTAAGCCACTGTGCCCGAGCAATCCCTAACGAAACCCAGTTTTCATTGGAGGTCCCCTGGAGCTCCCCTGCAAAAAAAAGACATTTGCAGGCGTGTTGTGAAAATGAGTGGTGATGTCCCATGAAGCAATTGTATAAAAACATGTCAAGGAAAAATGTAATTGAACTGTGGGAACCAGAGCCACAGCAGAAAAACCAGGCACACAGTACATGGCAGCAGTACACGAGGCTGCGCAACACATGATACCCAGATACATGATGCACACAGTTGTACGTGACAGTTGTGCAACAGCCACGCATGGTGCAAGACCCTTGTTGTATGTAATAGCAAGTAATACGAGTTCAGTGACAAAATGCATTGCAATAGATGCGCATCATGTAAACAGTGCATTGCCATAGCACACAAATTGACCAGTACCAAAAGACATAACAAGGCACAGCTTGGTATAAAATTGCATTGCAACACGCATGTGTGCAATGGTCACCATTACTTTTTGTAACTCAGCTAAAAAAATCTGTAATCTTTGATTTCTTTGTCTTGATTTTGACAGGGCTGACATTCTTGAGGGGTTCCTGGCCGACTGCCCTATCATCGTTGTTGATGGACTCCTTGTACTCGACATCTGTTGCCCAACCCACGCCACTAGGACCAGCTTCATCCTGCCCTGTGGGCTCCTGCGCTGCTGCTGCTGCTGCTGTTTCCTCCCCCAATGGCGCTTCCCCCAATGGCTCCTCGACCCCCCCACCAGGCATCTGTATGCGTTCTTCCAACACATCATGGACTGCACGCATCTTCTCAAACCACTTTGCCTCTGCTGCGGTGGGCTTTCCCTGTGTATGTGTGGGGAGTGCGTATGCCAGTATGCCATGGATCCACCGATAAACTCAAGTCACACATACCGCCTCGAGGTTGCGCTGTGTCTTTAATTGCGGATACGTGCGCGGGGGGAGCTTGACAGGTGCTTTCCCTTCCACTGTCATGTACATGTTCAGGCGATGCAGCTTGGGCTCTGGCACGTACGAGGGGACCAGACCGCACCCAGGGGCCCTAGTGTTGGGGTTGAGCTCCACCGACAAGACCACCTCTGTGTCGTTTGGGAGCTGGTCAAGCGCAGGGTCAAACCGCAGTTTTGCCTTGTCCAGGTACAGGTAGGTGGCGTTTGACCTGTCCTTCGACGTGCTTTTGTCGCGCCAGATCTTGGCCTTGCGGGTCCCCTCCACCAGCTCCCGAATGGTCTTGTCCCGCCAGAACTTCTGGCTTACCTCCCCTGCCTTCTGAGCAGCATCTCGCTGGTGCTGCGGAAACTCTGCGCTCTGGCGAAACCCCGCAAAAGAAGCCCCCTTGACCCCATACATGTCCAAATACCCCTGTGGGGATGTGCGACATGATGTAGGTGTGGATGCCAGTCAACTAAGAACAACAAGATGACCACGACGAGAAAGGTAACAACAAGCACCACCACCACCACAACAACCACAACCACAGCAACCAACACAACAACAACAACAATGATCCTCGTCACTGATCCACAACATGGCATACCTGCTGGGTCCTCTTCCCTCGCTCAGCCTGTGCTGCCGAGGTAAACGCCCCCCCCCCCCCCCCTAAAGGCTCCATCACGGGGATGCCCTGGTTGGCCCCCTGCTCAATGGCATCCATAATGAAGATGCATGTGGTTTCCAGTAGCCGGATCGTTGCATTGGCCTGTGCATGGTATGCGCTATGAGATCATACCATCTTGATGTCGTCGCCAACAAAACAACACTCACCTTCAGAAACGATTCCTGTAGCACTGGTCCTTCTCCGCTGCCCTCTTCCACCACAGGAACCTGCCCACCGATTGCCACAGTGTCATCCACCTCCACCAACAGCACACCAACCACATATGTGTCATCCGCCCAAAGCGCGGGGTACACTCCCAACTCCTGGTGCACATTGTTGTACACCTGGTCATAGCCGGCTTTGCCATGCCCCAGGAAGCGGGCCCACATGCCGTCGCGCTTGTGACAAGCTCGTCCAACATAATAACAATGCACAACCCCCCCATAGTTGTATGATATAAGCATGTAAATGCCACGAGCAGAACGCATACGCTCCACCGACACGGTCATCTTGACTGCCGCATTGCCCCATGTTGCCATTTGTGCTGTATGGGGGGCAACCTGAAAGCTACTGATGACAGGGTCTGTGCCTGCAGCTTCCATCTGCAGCTGCACTTGGCGCCCCACGTGTAGCAACACACGTGTAGAGTAGCTCGAGGCCAGCAGCTCGCTGCCGCTGCTCATGGCTGCAATTACATCGCTGCCTGTGACGAGACGCTGGACCTCCCCAGATGCCAGTACTTGCTTCATGTTCTCAACAATCACAGGCATGTACTTCCTTGTGATCTGTGCCTCTGCAAAGTGGGAGTGTTGTGCGCAATGGTGATTGGTGGTTTCTTGGTGGATCAGTACAATTATGACAACATCGACGGCAACATTGATCCATATATGGTCCGAATACCTTTGATTGGCACCTGTTGAGGTGCTTTCCAAACACTTTGCCAGTGATCATCGTTCAAGATGTTGGCAATCGAAGCGATGGCGCGCTTGACTCGCGATTCGGGGTTGTGATCGTTGCTTACAGCATGCATTGTGGCGGGATGAGATATGCTGAGCGGGTTGAATTTGATGTGATGTATGTACCGTGGTGGTGATGTGATGTATGCACCGTGGTGGTGATGTGATGTATGTAACGCGATGGTGATGTGATGTATGTACCGTGATGGTGACGTTGTTGTGTATTTGCAACAATGTTCACAATGTTCAGGAACCTATCATGCACTACGCACCAAAAAAAAAACAAAACACTACGCACAAAAAAAAATCATACCACCGATAGGATTCGAACCTATGCGTGCGAACACACCAGCATTTTCACAGGAAAGAAGCTATCCTGAAGCTGGCCCCTTAGGCCGCTCGGGCACAGTGGCTTTTTCTTATTTCATGTGCATCCGCAAAACATTAGCAGCGCACACAGGGGGGTGCTGCTGCTGCTGTGTGTGTGTGTGTTGTGTGTACCAACATGTTCATTACTGATATGCTACCATACGCTGCCTCACATTGCAATGCATGTGGTCTGTATCATTCTGTGCTGGTGTTGCTGCTGTGTGCTGCCACATAGCCACTACCACATACCACCGGATGTACATACCCTCCTTGCTCACCCTCCCCTGCTCCATCACCAATGGCTGTTGTTGTTGTTGTTGTTGTTGTTGTTGTTGTTGTTGTGTGTGTGTGTGCCTGTGTGTCGGTCACAGTGGCTTCGGAAGATTCCAAGTTGTGCGCACAATATCACCGACCATCCACCATCATCCCATCCATGCCAGGTTTTGTTGTTGTGTGCGTGTGGTTTGTTACAACACATATGTTGTTACAGGATGCCAACTATGTTGCTTGTGTGACACATGCTATTGGGTAACCAATAGCCATGACACCTGGTGCTGCACATCATGTGATGCTAGCAGTCATACTTGTAATTAATCCATAATAAAAACTGCATTGATTTTATGCTAGCATCTGTTTTTCTGTACAGATGTCCCCTTGACGCACAAGTTTTGTACAGACACAGACTTTTTTTGGTACAGACAACGAGTCGGATCTCCTCTGATCTCCTCAAACCCCCCACAACCCTTGTTGCAATCAACCTCATTGTCGCTATCGAGCGCTCTCTCTCGTGCTAGCATATCATCAACGGATTACACGAAGTTTGCACCAAGTTGACACACGCAAGCGACATGAGCTCGAGGTGTTGCTTTGTACAATACCCATATCCATCATCATCATCACCCCATACTGAACAACACCCCATCACACAAAACCAGTCGACGTGCCAGCCCCACAGCCCCACAACCCCCAATCCCGGTCCCACCCCCCACCCCGATCACCCGCAAGAAAAAGCCCTTTGTTTCACGCGTCAGGCCCACTGCGGGCTTGTACACCATGGAGCACATGCACAGAGTGTTTCATCACAAGTTTGAACTGGTTCCAGGCATGCTGGAGCAGCTTGTACCCGAAGTAGAGCCTTGCCAGGTACACTGCTGCTCATGGGTGGTCCTTGGTACCCACAAACACACCCACACCTCTCAACACAGTTGACCACCCTCAAAAAGCGCATCCGCGAGCTGGAAATTGGCAGATGGCCGAGCCGCAAAATCGCAAGCGCCCTCCACAAGATGGAGGATGCCGTGCGATATTGGCACACCGACTCTGAGACGTACCGTGCGCTGTTTGACAAGTGCCGTGATGAGATTATGATGTGCTACCATGTTGCCAATGCTGATGATGTGCCCAAAGACAACACCCGCTTTCACGATGTGCTGATCAAATACAAAGAGTTGGTTGGTGAGGGTGGTGTTCAAGAAGAGTAGATTGTTGTGGTATGACATTGTGGATGTAAATTGTTGTTGATGACATTCGTGACTCACAAACTACGTTGCACGTGACTGACGCCTTGATTACTCAGAATATATTTCTGGTTTTGTTGTTGCGTCTATTGTGCATGTCCACTGCCTTTGAATGCAGTTGGTCTGTTTACGATTTCATGCCCGACCCACATGGGTGTGCTGTTTACCAAGTTGACACACGTTGACACACGTTGACACACGTTGACACACGTTGTATAACTGTCATATTCACCAGATACATGTTGTGCATTACAATTTAATACAAATATTCACTGGACTTTTTGCTTTTCTGTATGTTTTGTAGAGGCAGCACCACTGCCATTTGACGCTGCTCTTTTTGTACTCTTTCCTTGTTGTTTTGCTGTGTATGATGCACAGCACCTGTCTTTGCATGGAATAACACATGGTTTACTGTGCGATCTGTGCACATGTTGTAGTGCATGGGGTTGTCTTGCGATAATGTTGTTCTCACATACTGTGTGCTTGTTGCTATTTCATCAACAGGGGCCACCATTCTTATTTTTTACCAACTGTGTACTCCTTGCCATTCATCAATGCTGATTGAACCACGTGGGTTTGTTGCATATGTTGAACCACTTGACCCGAACGTTGACCTTGCGTTGATTCTTGCTTGTTCTGCTTGTTGCTTTCTTACAAAGAATATTGGGCAGCACATGTTTGGTGCACAGAACAAATGGTGAAAGTGTGCACCAAAAAAAGCACACATGTTGTTTCCCCGCAACATGGGGATGGTCAAGAATACACACACTAAAAACAAACACACACAATTTCTAATCATCAAACAACATGCCCACCTGCTCCACCACCTGCTCGCATGTCGTTGTTTTATTCACCAACCCGACCGCCAAATCCTGCGCCCATTGCACACGTTGATCATCATACACCCCTACCCGCTTGATCACAGCACATATCAAAAACGGCAGCAGCAGTGCATGTGCGCGCACGCCCCCTGTAGCACCGCCCCCTGTAGCACTATCCCCATCCACCACATCCACCACCGTACCCACCACCCCATCATCCACCACGGTACCATCCATCAACACCAGTTTCCCCAAGTACTCATCCTCATCCACGCTCCCATCATACAGCGGCACGATGCAGTTGCATGGCAGGTTGCCGTTGCGCAGCGCCGCCCCCTCCCACTCTGTCTTGGGGGTACGCAGCTTGGCATCTGCCCTCTTTGCTGCTGCATGACACTCGTAATGTATCGGATGGAAATACGTCTTGAGTTGTTGGCCAGGATGTGTCACCGATGCATACACGCCCAGCAGCATGCCTGGTGCGTTGACATACCCCTCTTTGCACACCAAACACACACAATGCTCCTCGTGCCACTCGTCCATGGTGAACGTTGCAGTCATGGCCGCCAGTGCCGCAGCTGCTCTGGATTGTGCTTCCTTTGCACGTGCTGCTTGGGTGGTTGCATGTTGTTGGGTGATGGTCTCCCCCCCGTGGCGCTGTATGGTTGTCAACAGGGTCTCTGCTGCACTGCCCCGCTCGTCCCGTGCTTGCTCAGCGAGGGTGTGCAGTGTGGTGAGCAAGGGTAGCTGCAAGGGTTGGTGCAGCACGTCTGGGTGGTGGTGGATGATGGCGTTGAGGATGCTGATGGTTGTACTTGTATGGGTATGGGCGTCCTCTGCTGCTGCTGCTGCAATCACTGCCCCAGCCACCATGTCCACCACCCCTCGCTGCACCAACACGTCCATGTCCACCCCACCCACCAGCCACACAAACCCGGCATACAACCGCCCTTTGTGTTGCCTGTGTTGCACTGCTGCTTCCAGTACATCAAGCAGTGCACGCTGTACATCTGCTGGCATGTTTGGTATGAAGATTGTGGTGTTGTCGGTGGGTGCCTCTGCTGCGCCCCACATGGCTGCGATTTGTATCAACTCCTCCACAATGGGCCACCCGTGTGTGTCTGCCATCCCCCCAAGTGCCCTGACTATGTCCATAACCAGCAATACCAGCTCTTTGGGGATGTCACAAGTCGCACACCGCTGCAACACCAGCCGCACCACCTTGGCAAAATACTCCCGCGCCACACGTGCGCCACATTGGTCATCGCACTTGGTCATCGCAACCAACACACCCCGGAGCACCTTGCACAGCAGCACAGTATCCGAATCCACCCAGCACAGCAACCGTGCAAGCAAAACCCGCACATGTGCCTCGTCCACCACCACACTCACACCACCATCACCACCACCACCGCCATTCCCAACCCGTTCCAACATTGGTTCAGTGGCATCCCCCTCGAGGCCCTGCAGCCGGTACGTCACCACCATGTGCGGGGCACCCCCACCAGGGTGTTGCTGCTTCCAAAACCCTGCATACACCTCACTAATGGCCAACGACAGCGACACAATGTGCCCCGCAACCAGCAGCTCCATCCCAAAATCATCGTCCACCAGTGCCGCCATGTCGAGCTTGCGACAAATAAAGTTCTTCACATCCCGCATGAGGGGACCCCCCATGTCGGTACTGGAATACGGCACACTTCCCAGGGACCCTCGTATGTATTCCTCCTGACTGGGCGCCTTGTGCAGGATGAGGGAGTAGGTGGGGGCATCGGCTGTGCCCACCACAGCCCAGCATGCCTGGCGAAGCAGCTCATGGGTGAGTAGCAACGTGGGGATGTGTGGCGCCTGCCAGCAGCGCTGCAAGAGGTCAATGGTCGTGCTTGCGTATATGGAGCGACGATGATGGATGACATGCTGTTGATGTTGTTGTTGTTCAGTAAAAGAAGCATCCTCCTCCTCCTGCAGAGGACCCACTACGTGCTCATGAAGGGCAGTCTCAAGCATGTCAATTGCCTCACTGGTGTCCTTGCTGGTGGTCGTCACCAGTGTACGCAGCATGCATAGCGTGATAATAGGCCAGGCAGCCTTGTCCAGCAGGCGTGCTTGGGCAGGTGGGTATTGTACAAGCTGCAGGATGAGTTGTGCGAGGGGTTGGATGCTGGGGGAGGGGGTGTCTGTTGGTGCTTCAGTGGCTGTCAGACTGTATACAGGGTGTTGTGTGTTGGTGTGTTGGTCAACACCCTGTTGCTGCACACCATCACCACCACCATCAGCAGTACCACCACGGCATAGCCACATCATGTCCACCTCCCAGTCAGGCATCTCCTCCATCACCAGTGCCTCAGCATGCTCCAGCAGCAACCCCAACACACACTCAAGCAAGCCCTGGTCGATACAATACCCCACTATGGAAGCAGGAGGGGTGCGTAGGAGGGTACGTAAAAGGTCCACCATGTCTGGGATGGCAACACGGGGTGTGTGGGGGAGCAGGGTGATGAGTTTGGTGGCAAGACGCTGGCGGAGGATGGGGTGGGGGGCGCAGAGACGTTGCATCAGTTGAGATGCGGTGGTACGAGTCGCCTGTGGGGGTGGGTGGTAGGGGTTGGTGGTGGTATGAGGGGTGGTATGTGGGTGGTGGTATGAGGGGTGGTATGTGGGTGGTATGAGGGGTTGTGACAGCATGATGTGGGGTGATGTGTGTTTGTAAACAACGAGTGTGGGAAAACACCACGCACACAAGCACATGTACACACAGCAAAACAAAGTCATGTAGCATACCTTGCTACATGGGTTGCACAGCAATGCGGATAGTAATTCTGTACTGTCAACCAATTGCAGCGGTGATGCTGGCTGCTGCTCCTGCTGCTGCTGCTGCAAAGCTCCTGTCACCTCAACACCTTGTAACACTCCTCTTTGCATGACACCACCAACACGACCTTGACCCCCACCAACACCACGTGCGCTTTCAACTGCTTTCTCTCCCTCACCCAGCGCACCCACTCCCTCACCCAGCACACCCCTCTCCCCTCGTGCAACCCTCTCTCCAAATGCTGCAACACTGCCCATCGTTCCCAGTGTCACCATGGGCCCCACATCCACCAGCACTGCATACCCCTCCTGGTCACCCAGTAGAGAAGCTTCCTCACCACCTTCCACTATGGTAGGAGTGGGCTGACTGGTGAGGCGTGCTTGTGTGGGATGTGCTTGTGTGGTCGTGGGCTGGGCTCGATAAGAGGGTGTCGTCGTGAGGGTGGTGCTTGGTTGTGAGGCAGCTGGTGTGGTGGTCTCATCGGGTGTGGTGGTTGCATGGGGTGTGGTGGGTGGGTCACAGAGTTGTAGGAGGAGCAGCAAGCATGGTTGTACAATGTAGTGTAAAACTGGTGGGTGATGGGGTGCTGTTCCTGTGTGTGTGTGTGTGTGTGTGTGTGTGTGTGTGTGTGTGTGTGTGTGTGTGT
>VFQP010001884.1_pt1 | contig 25449 bp, 46 predicted proteins | sample 3512351 | NCBI WGS metagenome assembly VFQP01 (sample SAMN10412372, study PRJNA504923) | tailings metagenome | isolation source: Relicate 1 Philex TSF1 revegetated site | place: Philippines: Tuba, Benguet | collected 2017-08-29
TGTAAGAGAGGAGTGTGTGTGTGGAGTGTCTATGTGTGTGCAGTGTGTGTCATGCATGTGACCACCAAACATACCAAGTCGCATGCTGCTGGTGAGTTGTGTAACGTACAGTGCATACGCATGACACAGCAGTTGACAGCATGCACGTTCTCGAGCAGGTGCGCTAACTTCTTCATCCACACCACGACGTGCAAATTGTGTCAGTAGGTCAGCATGAGACGCCGCCTGTGTTGACCAATTTTTTTGTGGGTTGACCGAATTTTGGGTTGACCGAGTGGGTTGATTTTGAAGTTCATATGGGGATTTCATTTCATATGGGGTGACATATCTTGTTGACCAGCACTTTGACCAGCACATTGATCACCAGGTATATGAAATCCATCAGGAACAACAACACAGAGCAACACACATGTAGTATACATAGAAGTATACATAGAAGTATACATACAACTGCATCCTCCATCCCCTCACCCTACGCACCCACCCATGTCACCCACAATACACACTACAACACACACCTGTTGTGTCGGTTGCACATGGACTGCCCCCCCCTCAGGCATGGCACACGCAATAGCACTGAGGTCACGCATGGCATCCAACGAACGTGTAAGTGTGACTGCAGTGGGAAAAAAGACCCGCAGTGCCCCTGCTGCTGCTGTGACAGTGGTGCTTGGCATTGGTTGACTGATAGCACTGGTGTCGGTATGTATGATTTTATCCTTTGGTATGTTTTTTGGTATGTTTTTATCTTTTGCGCTCCCTGTACTTTCTGCTGCATTGCCTTTGTTACTTTCATCAAGTGTGCTGTCATCATGTGTATGCCCTGTTGCTGTATGTGCATGACCTGTATCATTCCCCCCACCACCACTCATGGTCATGCTTGGGGGCTGTTGACCAACGTCAACAGGGGTTTGACCGTTGACCACGGCATGCAGGCTGTTTTCCAGTGCAGTGTGTACAGCAGCTTGGTCGACAAGGTATTGGGTGTAGCGGGGTACTGTGAAGCTCCATGATTGTATGGGTGGGGTGGGAGGGGCCCCTTCTGGTGTGGCGATACGCAGGGCCCCTTGTTTCTGTTGGGTGTGCAAGTGGTGGGGGTGTATTCATACCAACACAAGGTAGTGTAGAGGTACCATACGGAGGTACCATACACACATCTACACACAATGCACAAAATAACACGTTCATTTCATCACACATTGGGGCCCACCCCAAATGACACACCTGCAGCTGCTCAAGCATCTTCCCCAATGCCTGATACAAGGGCCCCTCAAGCACCTCCCCTGCGTTTTCACCCTCGATTCGTTCCTGATCATCAATTTCCAACTCACCCAGGTCCTCTGGTTTGCCACTCCCCCAGTGTTTGACTTTCACTCGGTCAACACGTCCCTTGGCCGCCATGACAGGGTCAATGGGGGGGGGCTGTTGGCGGCCCTTGGCATACTTCATGGCAGCTGCTAGGTCTTGCTGCGGGGTTTGAAGGGGAAGGAGAAAGAAAAGGGGGTGAGTGGTGCAACGGGTGCAATGGGTGCAATGGGTGCAATGGGTGCAATGGGTGCAATGGGTGCAATGGGTGCAATGGGTGCAATGGGTGCAATGGGTGCAATGGGTGCATGGTGATGCCTGGTGGTTTTGTACAGATGTGAAACGCAGCACACATATTGAACTTGTGAGTTTTGCATAACAATTACACACAAATCTACCTGTTCAGGGGTGGGTTTTTTCTTTCGTTTGGATGATGGTTTGCGCGTGCTGCTGCCGCCTGCTGGTGATGATGATGGCTTGGCGCTCGACTTGCCAAAACCCTTGGGGGGTTTCTTTTCATCTGGGGTGTGGTGATGGCCATGGGGATAAGTGTGGATGGGTGCAACTGTTGGACAACGCATGGATTATTTCCCCCCATACTTGCTGCTGTTGGACCAGGGTGTTGGCTTGTAGCCATTGCGGATATGGTGTTAGCCACCCTTGGCATTCGTGTCGGATATGGCTTGCCGACATTGAGTGGGTTGTGGTTGGGAACAAAAGGCCTGTTTTTAGGGGCGTTCGCAGGGACAAACGTGTGGAGATGTGTTGATGATATGCATGTTGCCGCCAAACGAGAGACCTGCCCAACACACCTCATTATTGGTGTGTCGAATATGGGTTGTGCTAGGACAGAGCACGAAACTGTTTTTGTTTGTGGAACAAAACACTTTGACCACGGTGAAAAGCAGCTAAAAACAACAGGTAAAAACAACGTTTGTCTCAATTGCAAACACTGGGCATAGTAAACACCAGCATCATCGTGTGAGATCATTCATCGCGTGCATTATGACGGTATTGGTTGTTGTTGTGTGAATGACCTAGATGCGCATCCTGTTTGTGGTTGGATGCACGTTTGCATGTGTCTGTACACTCATTTATGACCTGCAATGACATTGCAATATGTTTCGTACATCATCCAGGACACTGTAGGAAAGCCTATTGAGTGCAAGGCTGCAATTGCATGGGAAGCAAAAAAGCCCCTGGAGGTTACCACCGTCACTGTGGATCCACCTGGGCCTGGAGAGGTGCGTGCTTATGTTATTGCATGGCGTGTCAGTGAGAAATAAACCTTCGATTGTGCAACGTATGATGAGCATCTGGATGTGCATCTGGCACAGGTCCGCATCAAGGTTGTGGCGACAGCCCTGTGCCACACAGATGCCTACACCTTGGGTGGTGAGGATCCAGAGGGATTGTTTCCTTGCATCTTGGGTCACGAAGCTGCTGGCATTGTGGAAAGTGTGGGTGAGGGCGTCACCAGCGTCAAGCCCGGTAGGATGGGGACGATGATGTGGGCAACAACAGTGGTGGTATTGTTGTTTGCATGATGTGGGTGAAGAAGGAAGGCCTGGTGCACTGGTGGGACATGTAGCATGAACATGTGTCATGAACATGTGTCATGAACATGTGAAAATACATTCCTCAATAAAACCACTCCCCTTTCATTTCCCCACCTAAAAACCCCCAACCATCCTCTACCCACCACAACAGGAGACCATGTCATACCATGCTATCAAGCATATTGTGGGGAGTGTATGTTTTGCCAACACCCAGACAGTAATCTGTGTGTCAGTGTGCGTGCGTTCACTGGCAAGGTGTGCTCCTGGGTGTGCTGTGTGGGTGCATGCATCATGTACGATGTGGACATACACATTTTCATACACATGCAAAGTACATGTGGAAATAAATCCATCCAATGTACAAACACGCAGTAATAACTGTACAAACACACAGTGATAAAGCACCAGCTCCACCACCACACCACCACACCACTTCCAACACCACCTCTTCAACACTACCACCACCAATCCCACACACCCAGGGCATCATGAAGAGTGACAGCAAACCCCGCTTCAGCAAGGATGGCAAGCCCCTATACCACTTTATGGGTACTTCTACCTTCAGTGAGTACACTGTGGTGCACAAGGAGAGTGTTGCATTGATTGATGACAAGTGCCCTTTGGACAGGGCTGCCCTCCTAGGGTGTGGTGTTTCTACTGGTGTGTGTGTGTATGGTTTTGTATTGGTGTGTGTGTGTGTTTTGTTGAGTGGTGGTGGGTGGGTGGGGGGGTGTAGGATAGGGGAGAGAGGAAAGAGGGGGTGTGGATGTTTCGGTGTGGTGTGGAATTGAGTTGGTGCGGGGTGTTTTGTGCACCATACAGTGCATATGTACTCAATAACACACATTACACCACCCCCCCCACACACACATCACACACCACACACACTCTCCCTCTATCGACACACAGGGTGGGGTGCGGTGTTCAACACAGCAAAGATCAAGCCCGGCACCACAGTTGCTGTATTCGGTTTGGGTACAGTGGGGCTGGCAGTGGTGGAAGCAGCGAAAAAGGCTGGGGCTAAAAAGGTGGGTGTATGGGTAGCTGGGTGGTTTTTGTTTTTTCAGTGGGTGGACAGGTAGTGGGTGGACGGGAAGTGGGTGGATAGGTAGTGGGTGGATGGGTAGGACGTGGATGGGTAGGAGGTAGCTGCTGCATGCACATCTACACTGTCATTACAGCCATCAAACATATGTACACACCCACACACCATGTACACACCCGCACACCATGTACACACCCGCACACCATGTACACACCCACACACCATGTACACACCCACACACCATGTACACACTCACACACCATGTATACACCCACACCCACATACTCACATAGATTTATGGAATTGACGTCAACCCAGGCAAGTTTGAGAGGGCAAGGGAATGGGGTGTGGATGAATGCATCAACCCCAAAGATCATGACCAACCCATTCAAGTATGTGCATGTACCCACACGCTATACATGACACCCTCATGAAACCCTACACCACCCCTTCATGTAGGCAGTGCTGGTGTCAAAGACCACATGGGGCGTTGACTACACGTTTGACTGTACCGGTAATGTAGAGGTATGCGTGTTGTATAGGTCAAGTGTGTTGTATATACAGCATATGTGTTGTATGTGCGTTAATTTATGTCGTGTAAAGTAACCACGGGCATATGATATGCAATCACATGACTTAACGCGCATTCTCCCAGCCTTGTTCACCATCCTCCCCCATCATCCTCCCCACACCATCCTCCCCCATCATCCTCACCTACCATCCTCACCCATCATCATCCTTCCCCCCCCCCAACCCCCCCCCACACCATCATCCTCAGGTTATGCGTGCAGCACTTGAAGCATCACACAGGGGGTGGGGTACCTCTGTCATCATTGGTGTGGCTGCTGCTGGGAAGGAGGTGGCGACCAGGCCCTTTCAGTTTGTAACAGGACGTACACTCAAGGTGTGTATGAGTGAGGGAGTGTTTGTGGGTGTGGGAATGCGTGTGTGTGTGTGTGTGTGTGTGTGTGTGATAATCATCACACACCATCATCATCGCACCCCATCCACCTCACACACCATCCACACACCCCATCATCCTCACACACCATCCTCACACACCCCATCATCCTCACACACCACCCACACCAGGGTACTGCGTTTGGTGGCTACAAGAGTCGATTACAGGTGCCTGAGCTTGTCGTCAAGTACCTTTCAGGTGACACAAAGCTTGATGCATACATCACACACCATATGCCATTTGACAAGGTGTGTGAGGGTGGTGTGAGGGGTGGTGTGAGGGGCGGGGTGGGTGGGAGCAGTGGTATGTAGAGTTTTTTCCACTCGAAAGTACTTTCCCACTGGAAAGCAATTTCCCACTACAAGCAAATTCCCCCTCAAGAGCGATTCCCCGCTCAAAAGTATTTCCCCACTGTCACACAGATCAATGAGGCATTCGACCTCATGCATCATGGTGACTGCTTGCGTGTGGTGCTGTCTTTTGATAGCTAGCATATATAACATATATAACACATACAAGCAGCACACACAACACAAGCAATGGCCAAGGCAGATGTTGACCATGAGGTTTGACCATGAGGTTTGACCGTGAGTTGTCTGAGTGTCAACATGGAAAGAGTGCAGAGGACATGTGCTGTGAGGAAAAAAAAATGTGCATCTGTACATTTTTTCATGCATGTGCTGTTTGTATGTTGAGACGTACAGAGGGCATGTGCTGTGTGAATACAGAGGGTAGTGAATGTACAGACAGTGCGCATTGGATGCATGTTACCATCATGTTGCCACGTTGGGACCATCCTAGATCAACACACTTGTAACCAGTCAACGCACAGTCAACATGTGTGTGCGATAAAAAACCCACCATGATGGTGGTAGAAAAATCAAAACATTTCATCATCAACAGCTACGCTCGCAATAAAACACACACACACACACTCGTACACAAATGCATGTCGCTCACAAAAAGAAACAAAATTTCCACTACCACTACCATCCCCTTTCATCCCCGTCTCACCCATCACACCAACCCCCAATCACACCCTCTTCTCACAACACTCCCCCCCCATCCTGCGCAACCACCATGCGCTGCAACACACCCGCAAGTGCCCCCACACTCTCCGCCCCCTCCACCACCTCCAGCGGCACCCCCACCACGGGCATGCCCTCTTCACAGCGAATCAGGGTTGAGCGCAAGACCCGGTGACCCAGTGGTCGTGTGGGTACATTGGCAAAACATTGTTCAGGTACCTGCAAGTCAAAAGCCACCCGCTGTTGTGTTTGTGGTGAGGAGGACAGCTGCTGCTGTTGTGTTTGTGATGACGAGGAGGAGGATGGTGATTGTGGTGCCGGCTGTTGTTGGGGATACAACACCCCCTCCTTTTCCACACCTCCCCGTTCATCACCCCCATCCTTCCCCTGCTGCTTGCCATACCCAACCACCACGTCCACCGTAAACACCCCCCCCAACACAGGCCGTGCAACCCCTACCCACTGCACCCCGGGCAGCATGGCAGCAGCTGCAGCCAATCGCTGTCGAGCATCGGCAAGCCCCTGTCTAGGCCGAGGTGGGTTGATTGCTAATGCAGTCCAACATGCTCTGGTCAACGCTGGATCTAACAACCCGTTTTGTGTTGTTGACCGTAATGATGTTGTTGTCGTACTGGTGGTGGTCAACGCCTGTTGACCAACCACCACATCTGCATTACCGCTGCCACCGCCATTAGATACCCCACCACGTACACGCTGAACTGTCCTATTACCATTACCACCACCATTACCACCACCACCACCACCACTCCCCAATGAGAGTGCATCATATTGGGCGGCAGCGAGCATGGATGTTGCTATCCCGCCCGACCCCTTGTCACTCCTCCTCCCAGCCAAACACCGCACTGCTGCGTCACATTGCAACAGCAACGACGCCTCTTCAGCACCCACCACCATGTCTCCTGTGCCCACCCCATTCTTCATACCATCATCATTCCTCCCACCATCACCACCATCCTGCGCCACCCCCTTTTGTTTCCCACGCACCCCCTCTTTACCCCCCCTTGCATTTCCAACCCCCTTTGCATTTCCAACCCCACCCCTCCCTTTCCCCTTGAGCTGAAATGAACGCGCAACCCCCTTGATTGCCCTTTGCAGTGCAGGCACCACTGCTTGCAACGTTTCCGGCTGTCCTGCATACATCACACATGCAGCCCACACACACTGCGCCACCTGGCGGCCACTCGCATGCGCCGCCACAGCCGTCAAACAATCAACGGTGAGGGATGGCGGCAGCTGCATGCCCAATTTGGCGACAGACACCATCAACCCAGGCACAGCTTTATATCCCAAATCATCAAACCCCTGATACAAACGCTGTGCCACTAGATAACCGACTACATCGTCTGGTGCGTGTCGTACACGGGCATGGGCAAAGAGCATGATGGAGAGCTCCCATGTGGTGCACGTGTCGAGCATGCCCAGGGCGCGGTCGCTGATGGTGTCGAATGAAATGGTGGTGGGGAAGGTGTTTATGCTTGCCCATGCCCACATTATTTTTGCCAAATCCTGGGGGGGGGGTATGTTGTTTGTTTGTTTGTTTGTGTGTGGGGTGGGGTACATGTGTACACCATGTTGCAACCATATCACAAACACATACGCCATACACCCAACCCCACACCCACACACCCACCCACACCCTACCTGTCCTGTCATGCTGTCCAACAACGCCATCACACGCTGCCCATGTACGTTCACCACCCCCTGCGATGGCGCCATACCCGCAGCACCCCATGCACATGCAATGCCGGCCAGTTCATACCCACTACACGTTGGTATCAATTCCAGCATGGCCCCCTCCAACAGCTGCTGCCACTGGGGGGCGAGTGTGCGGCGGGTCATGCCGAGGCCGCTCCAAAGCTTGGTGACGTGTGGGAGGGAGAGTGGGGTGGGGGTGGTCGGGTAGGTGTCGACAGAGGACAGGTACCTGTGGGAGGGAGGGATGTGGGATGGAACCTCATGACTATGTACGGGCAACACACAGCAGCAATACCACCCCAACAACACACCAGAGCATGGCCACGTCTTGTGTTTTCCGACACGCCCCGCGCAACTTGCCAGTGCGAGCAAGCTTGCCCGCTGCCCACACGACATCGATGAGCTGCTGGGCATCCATGTGTACCACTTGCGTGGATGCTCGGGCGAGCTGGAGGCGTGCAGTGGCCTGCTGGGTGCTCGAGAGTGGGTGGGGTGTGTCGACCAGCGCTCGAAGCGCCATGACCGTGGAAGACAAGAGCAGCTGGGATGACGATGCATTGGCAGCAGATGGCTGCTGTGTCATCGCCATAATGCATGTGGTGTGTATGCGTGCATGTCGAGGCACGACGGGGAGGCGAGCACGTAGATTTGCCACCCACAAGCCGTGCTGCTCCTGGCGCATCAGCTGCGTGCCCGTGCCAGCCAGGAGCATTGCAACTTGCTGCGGATGGCTGGGTTGTGTGGAGCTGGGCGATGGCGAGGTTAGGTGGTGCACATGTTTGCTCAGAAATGAACTGCTCACAATGCTGCCACTTGTATTGTTGTTCACCTCAAGGTATGCTATGTTGTTTACAGATGTCTGTCAGATGTCTGTCAGATGTTGTCAAAAGTATACAGTACAACAAAATCGTACACTACAAAAACGCTCCTGCAGCAACAAAACTTGTACACAACGATGGCGGTACACATCAAATCAACTCACACTGCTGGCAGTACGACGGAGCAACGCCTTGCGCCGCAAACCCGTCAGCTGCGATGTCACCTGCTGGCGCCCCTCATCAGTGGACGCAATGGATTGCCCCTTGGGTGGGTGTGTATGTGTGTATTTTGCAAATGGCCCCTGCAGTATGTCCAAATGAGGACTCAATGTTGTGGTTGATGTGGGTTGATGGTCTTCATGATGGCCATCTTCGAGATCCTCAACGTGGGATGAGAGCTGCAGCACCAACTCCAGGCGTCGGACAAGCACTGTGTGCAATTCACGTGCCAAGCACCGATGGCTGTCGCTGATGGTGTTGAGCATGACTCGCACGTGGTGCAGTGGTGCACGAGGGATGCTCGGAGGTGCCATGTCGGTGCGGCGAGGGGCTGCTGATGACGTGTGCTGTTGTACCGTTTGTGTTGGGGTTGGTGGTGTTGGGGTTGGTGGTGGTGGTGCTGCTGCTGATGGCTTGGGTTGCGATGACACAGCTGCACCAGCAAAGCGCTGGCTGCGTGATGTTGCCTTGCGCGTATGCGCACGCTGCTTCAACCCTGTGCGTTTCACATGTGGACACTGTGTGTTGAGATAAACAATAGCATTATTCACAACACTACCCCCACACATACCTGACAGCTGGTGGTTAAGGTTGGACGCTGGTGGTGGTGGAGGAGGAGGTGCAGCGCCTGCAGCTGCACGCCGTCCACTTCGCTTGGCCTTGGAGCGCTTGAACGACCAATACCTGTGTGTGTACCAGGATGTTTAGTACAAACCATCACACCGCACACCACCGCAGCACCACACACAAACATACCAGTCGTGAAACTCCCACGATGAGTGTTGATGATCGGATTCTTTGCCCCTGCGCTTGCCAGATACAAGCTCATACGCCTCTTGAATCATCAAAAAGCGTTCGTGTGCTGCATCAGAGGGATCCACATCGGGGTGGTGCTTGAGGGCCAACTTGCGGTATGCTTTTTTAATCTGCTGATCGTTGGCAGATGGGGATACACCCAGCACCCGCCAGGGATCCTCACGCAAGGATGCCTGTGGTGTGTATTTTTCTATAGTGTGTATTTTTCTATAGTGTGTTTCTAGTTTCATCCCCGTGGTGTGTATGTGGTGTTTTCATCCCCGCATGGAGGACGTGGCAAAAGGTCTGTTTAGCAATCGTACCTGCAAAACAAAACTGGACTGTACTCGAGCTGTTTGTTTGGTCTGTAGCGGACTAGTAAATGGGCGCAACAGAGGTTTGCAAGGGCTCTGCGTAGTGATGATGCCCTTGTGATTGCCCGCAGGGGCCCACGTGTGTGTCCACATTGTGTTGTGACGCTGGTTGAGTTATCGACGCCAAGGGAATGTGCTGGCTTGGTCGCTGAGGTGGGCGGGCTTTGCAGAAGATCGACCTTTTTGCATCATACCACCGTTTTGTGAACTACAGGTACTTACTTCTGTACTTATTAGTGAAATGTATAAATAGTATCAGTATTGACGAATTCATTGTAAATAATACACAGCCAAAAACACCACACACAAATACCACACACGCTCCCCTCGGGCACAGCTTGGGCATAACTGAGCCCGCACAAAAAAAGCAACTTAGTCCAGGCCCTGCCCTGCAGTGGCACCACCTCATGAGACTACCCAAAGTGAGGAGGAAAATTTTTGGGGAAAATACTTCATGCAGCAAACACGCCCAACCACATGTCATCCACCTCGTGATGTGTATCATGCACTCGATGAGTAAACAGGGTATGCAAATGCACAATACTAGCACATGCATACTCCACAGCCCCATTGGCCCTTGCCATGTACTCCGGATACACATATCCATCATGACACTGCTGATAGGAAACCGCATCTGCCCATGCCAACGTCTTGCCCCATTCCTTCCACTTCGGCTCGCGATGGACACACATGCGGAAAAAGTCATGTGGTAAATCGTCCAAATTGCGCTCCCGTGCCCACAGAAAGCCACCCACACTGTGTGTGTGTGTGTTGTTGATGTGGCATGGACATTACAACACACCGTACACAGCAGCCACACATACGTGCAATCATAGTTGTATCGTGACATTTGTGCATACACTGCATTATGCAAGCACCCCCCTGGCGCCAGGAGCTGCTGCATGGTGACGCCTGGGGGCACACGCACAAATTCATCTAGGTCGGTGAATAATATGTAGGTGTTGGTGCCCCACAATGCCATGGCAGCATGCGAATACAGTACCCACTGATCCTGAATGATGGGGGATGAGGATGATGCTGATGATGGGGGATACCATGATCACCCAACATACGCACCCGCCACCCACATACCCATAGCCCCCAAAACTCAAAGGGCTCTGTGACAGGTACACCACTTTGTTCATGTGCGTACATCATCACGGGTATACGTCCATCAGCAATTGCTTGAGATACACCAGCATGCTGTGTGGGGGTAACGTGCATAGGGTTATGTGCATGTATACGTGGATATGTGTCAATATATGGTATTCACATATATACAACACGCATATACAACACGCATACAATACGCATACATGTACAACACACATACAACCCCAGTTGTTTACCCCCTCCACACACACACAAAGCAACATACATGTGCGAGCTCGTAAAGCATCTGTCCTCGCTCATAGTATAATACACCATCAAAACCAAGCGCCATGTGGTGCTCCAACCTGCGCATGAGCAAACTACATGCAAGCGGTGGTGGCATGGCATACATGGGCTTGGTGAGCACATACAGCAACGGCATCTCATCCTCTTGCTGCTGTACAAGCATGCGTCCTGGTACAAGCCGCCGTGTCCTTGGCTGATGGCCACGTAAATGTCTGCGGCCATGGTGGTGGTCACCATCGTGATGTACCATGGCGTCGTGCATGAGCCCACCTTGATGGGCGGCTGTGTGGTTTGCTGTGTGTGTGGCTAGGTTGTGCCAGCCAAGCTGCTCCACTGCAATCATTACACACTGATACCTGTGTCAGTGTGTGCGGTACAGCCATGTGAACAGAGATGGTTTCAAGGAAATGTATGCAGGATATGACAAGCACGTGGTGACATAACAACCCCCATACCAATCATTGATGCAAAATTTCAGGCCAGTGTGTCGTGCAGCACGCAGTGCATCAATCGATATGTTCATCGTCAACACATATGGCAAAATTGATGTGTGAAAATCCTCACCCTGCTGATGCATCCATCGCTCTGCTGTTGCACTGGCATCATCCGCATTGAGATGCACCTTGGCTGGGCTTGCCGTGGTGCCAGGGACTATGTGAAAGGGATGCTCCGTGTTTGTCCCAACATCGGTCAGTGTAAACACCGGTCGTGCCTTGAGATGATCTAGAAAGCTTGCTACAGTCAATATATGAATGTCAAATTCTTCAAATGCCTTGACAGAGCTCTGGGATGCCAAGAGGGATGCCAAGTGCGTTGTTTCCATGCGTGTCATGCATACTGAGTCAACCATATCATACCCGCTCTGTAGCATCGTATAAATACGCAATGGCTCTTATTAATACATGATCTGGCTTTGCGTGGGGGTTCGAGTGCTGAACAGCAGCTTTCAAGTACACATGAGCATTGACTGGCACGTGTGTGTTGTTTGCGAGCTCCAAGACTCCATTTAATTGTAAACGGTGTACGCCAAATTGTGTTGGAACGTAGTATCCAGGCTGCTGGGACGGCTGCCACTGTAATTTTGCATGTACGGCAATGGCAAACACAAACAACAACACACGTATGTGTGGTATGTGTGGCTTGGCACACATCATGGGGTAATCAGGGAAGGGTCATCATGAAAAAAACATCATCATGGATGTGAAGAAGCATGCTTTTAGGTGTCATATAATTATTTCATTATAATGAAAGCACATGTAAGCGTATTGGAAAGCGTGGGGTGACTGGAGGCAAATACTGTTTTGTGACATGTTGTGTGCAACAGAAGCACCTGAACAAGCCTCACATGAGCAATACCTGAGCAATACCTTCCCAAATACACCGGTCAAATAATGGGCCCCTGCTGATATGCGCTCAGGTACGTGCCGCATACCACAGAGCACACCACAGAGCACACCACAGAGCACACCACAGAGCACACCACAGAGCACACCACCCAGGGCTACCTCCATCAATAATAGAATACACATCAGCAACACCTTTTTGTGGCAGATGAACCGATCCTTACTGATCGTGCAACCGAACCGTTGCGTTACTGCAACAACAACCAACTATGCAGCACCACCAGCACCACCATTCATTCATATCCGCCAATTCTTCCGTCCGTCATCCCCTATTCACGTCACCATTATCACCTCCCTCTTTACTTTGCAAGATGAGCCTCTCCTTTGCTACCCCCCATATTGCTACCCCCCGTATTCAAAGCCCTTGTGTTTCTCGTCGCGCTACAATCACTCATCGCCTGACTGTGACAGTGCGTGCATGGAAACGCACGGTCCATTCACATCCCACATCACCACATCACCCTCCCCACACACAACAGGCCTTTGCAACCAGCCCTTGGCAGACATTGGGCGTCGCCCCTGGTGCCACTGCTGACAGCATCAAGCGTGCCTACCGCAAGCAGGCCCTCAAGCTGCACCCCGACGTCAACAGTGCCCCCGACGCATCTGCACGCTTTATCGAGCTGCAGCACGCCTATGAGCAGCTGTGCAAGGGAACCGAGCACGATCACGCATGGGAGCCCACAGCCAACATGGGGCAGCGTGGGTGCCGTGCTGTATGGGAGCGTCAGGTTGCAGGTTGTGTGTATGCAGGGATTGTGTACAATGAGGGATACGATGACACCAATATACACTCCATACACACAGGGTTGCAACAGCGTCCTCGTGTGGTTCCTCGTGGCTCCAGGCGTGGTCACCCTGCAGGGAGCAACCCCAACCTGGCCTCCCAGCTTGCCGGTCTCGGTCGCCGACGCAGCCGTACTGCATGCAACGCCACAGAGGCATAATGTATTGTATTGCACGAGAAACACTTGTATTTTGAGGGGACGCTTTATTGAGGGTATGCCTTGACCGTATTCAAGTATTCAAAATTGGTATTACCGTTGTTACTTTTTCCTGTGTGTACTGCTGGTATTCACCATCTGTGTGTGTTGTGTGTTTTGCTGGTATTACCCATTTCATGTACTGTACTGTGTATGTTGTGGTATTTCGTGTATTGTGTGGAATTGTCATGAGAACTTGTGTGCGGCGCAACTTGTCATTTGTACAAGTGGATGATGTCAGTGGCTGTTGAATGCACTTGCTGTTGTGGAATGCAAGGTGTGGGGGTGGTGGATGTTTGTGCACACCAAGGTGCACACCATGTTGAATGCACTTGCTGTTTGACGCAGCAAGGTGTGGGGATGGTGGTTTGTGCACACACACCATGTACAGCAATATCATGTTTTTTTCCTTCTCTCTCGACTACATTTCACAACCATGTTTAGAAGACATAAGCCACTGACTACTATGTGACTGCTTTTGTGCTGCAAGCCTGCATGTCGTTGTTGCTTCATGGTAAAGCTGTGTAATAATACGGATGTTACGTAGGGGACAAAGAGTACGATCAGCATCACAGCTGAAGAGGCTCAGGCAGCAGCGTATGGCACAGGACAGCAACTCTACACAACTGTCAAGGTACGCATCATCAACCATGAGAAGCACAGTTCCCTTGGCCTTTTCCCACACACATCCTCAAATACCAGGTGGCTGACTCGGCACGTTGCACAGTATAAACATCAACTGAGCATACTGTATGATGCTGGCATACCTTGTGCATTGCTGTGTGCTCTAGCAGCGCTATTTCTGCTCGGACAGGAGCTCCTGAACAGCATACGCGTATTGCTACAGGTATGACCTGCTCGGCACAAGAGTGTGCACTGGGATGTGTCCAATACAGCTGTGACACACGACTGTGGGGTGCATGTCACACACCAACGGGTGGTGTACCATCCCCAATGTCACAACCCTCCCCCTCTCAAAACACAGCCAATCACTGCTGCAGATACTGTCCCTCAATCACACAGCGGTCTCTTCCCCACCTCGGCTGCAACCCTCTTGCTCCCTGGGGTTACCATCTCATGGACCATCATCCCCGCCCTCATCATCGCCGTTGCACTCTCTCTCATGGTGCACGAAGCAGGGCATATGATGGCTGCCATGATCGAGGGCATTCCAATACTCAATGCTGGCTTTACCATGATACACCACGTACTTCCAGCTGCACATGTGACACTCGACACGCGAGCATTGACATCCGCACCCCCCCGACGGCAGATGCGTGTTGCGGGGGCGGGGATCGTGCACAACGTGGTGTTGTGGGGTGTGTGTGGGGTGTGTAGTGTAGCCCTTCATGCTGCGCTTGGGCAGGGTTATGTGCGGACCCGTGGCGCGGTCGTGCGGTATGTGTGGTGATGGTGTGTGAAGTGGTGGTGTGTGGTGTCTACATGTATTCAATACACATACCGCTACATATACACACAGTGGTATGCCTCTCGGTTCTCCATTGTCCGGTCATATTCCAATAGGCAGCCTCATCACGGGTATAGGCATATGTCCAGTCAACAGTATGAACGATTGGTCTTCATGTATACGAACAACAGTACAGGTGTGTGCATAGTGTGTGTATAGTGTGTGCTGCTGTGTATTGTGCTGTGTGCATACCACCCCCCTACACACGTACACCAATCCACCTGCATGCTGTTGTGTACACACACACACACACCAATTCCACAGGATCGTGCATCATTTGGTTTCTGCATGCCTGCCACCCAAGTACACAATGCCCCAGTGTGTCTCCCTGATGCACACCAATCACACACCAATGCAGACATGATGTCCTGGCAGGGCTCCCAAGGTGGTGGGTATTATCAACAACAATACAGTACACAAGCATGGACAGGTGTGTGTATGGTGTGCGGTGTGCGATGTGTGTATGGGGTGCGTATGGGGTGCGTATGGGGTGCGTATGGTGTGTGTGTGGTGTGTGTATGGTGTGTGTATGGTGTGCGTATGGCACATGACAATACTACATGAGTATTCTCCCTACTGTACATAACATGCACACCAATTCCCATCCACCATACACACCACCCAACCCCCAACCCAACCCAGGCACAGGCACCACAGCATGTCGTGCTGCAGATCTATGTAGTGTGCTCATCAACACCACCTCATCCACCTCATCACCAGCACCCCTTGGGTGGTGCATTGACACAGAGGCACTCCTCAAAGCACCCCGCTGTACCCTCCCCACACCCTCACACCACACCACCCACACTCACACCCACACCCGCGGCATGCCACTCTCCTGTGGTCCCCATGCCCTGTGTATGCAAGCAGTGCTCCCCAGCAACCACATCCTCTTTGATATCCACTACACCACACCAAGTGACCGTGCTGCTGTGGCCGCCATTGATCCCACCCACCCCGTGGCGGGGGGGTTGTGGGGGTCGTCCCTTGCTGGGCGTCTTGAGGAGGAGCAGCGGCGGAGAGCTGGGGGAATGTTTACCCACTCGATTGGTGGGGCTGGTGGTGGTGGTGGGGTGGGGTTTGTGGGTGGTGCAAGCCCAGAGTGGGCCATTGCATGGCCCCCCCCACCCCCAAAGAGCCCGAGTACAGTGTCGTCGTTGTCGTCGGCGTCGTCAACGTATGGGAGCATGGTGGGTATGATGGCACATGCTGCTGCAGAGATGGGGACTGCTGGCGGTGGTGGTTGGAATAGTAGGTTTGAGAATAGTAGGTTTGGTGGGTTTGGTGGGATGGACATGTCATATGACCACATGGGGGGTGGTGTAGGGATGGGTGGTGGTGGTGTAAGGGGGTGGGTGGGGGGGGGAGTTGGGGGTGTGCAGAGCAACAGCAGAGGGGGTGTGATGGTGGGTGGTAATGGTGCTGGTGGTGCTGCTGCTGGTGGTGCTGGTGCTGCTGGTGGTGGTGTGTATGCATATGCTGAGGGGCGAGGGTTGGGGCGAGTGGGAAGGAATGTGTATGATGGACGTGATGATGTGTATGATGATGGTGGGGGGTATGGAGGGGGGGCAACGCATGGTGGTGGACATGACATACAGCAGCACACCCAAGAACACATGCGTACAAATGGAGAGGAGGAGGAGGAGGATGACAGGCTTGATGATGCAATACCAACCAACACCATGACTACTACTACTACTACTGATGATGATGATGATGCTACTGGGGGTATGAGTGGTGCAACTCACACCGGCAAGACGATCACCAGCACCACCACCACCAACAACAACACGACCACCAAGAGCAATCACATGAGAGTGCTGCATGACACCACCCACACTCTCCAACAACAGCAGCATGCACGTGGGTTGCGTGCTCGTATTACCAAACCTCTACAACTGCATGGTGGCTTTGGTGGCACCCACAGCAACACCCACGGCACATGGGGTAGTGATGATGACGATGACGAGGATGCTGGGTATGCAACCGAGCGTGGAGGGTGGGGTACCTGGGGTACCTATAAACCCACAGCAGAGGATCACCCAGAATGGTCGCGTCTCTCTCAATCGTTGACTTCCCTGGACACCGACATTGACTCTCCACTACACACCACACACACCCGCACCCTCCCACGCCGTGCAGGCGCCACCACCATGGGGGGGAAAGGGGGGGCCCAGGGGGCCCTGGCCCCCCCCACATGGCAGCAGGTGGTGGCGCAGCAGCGAGCGCGGCAGCTCGAGGCCCTACGCAAGGCCCTGCAGGGCCAGCGACAGCGCACGGTGTATGTGGCAGCCACACCAGGGGGCCTGGTGCGTGCAGTGACGGTGGATGAGTGGGAACCAAGGGGCCCGGGGATGCCAGAGGGGATGCCTTCTGCGTTGCTGTGGCTGGTGTCGCTGGTGAGGAGTGTGTCGCTGGCACTAGCGATGCTCAATGCGTTGCCCTGCAAGGGCATGGATGGGTATGCTATGCTGTGTGCTGCCATGGGTGTGGGTGGACGAGGTGGGGGGGAGTTGGAACACGCACATGGGGGTGGGAAGAAGGAGGAGGGGAGGCGGCGGGTGGTGCGGGGCGTGGGGTGGGGGTGTATGACGATGGTGGTGTTGGTGGTGGTCGTGCATGGGGTGCGGTTGCTGCGGGTGTATGTGCACGTGATGATGACCAACGTGTAGGGCGATGATTTTTGTTACTGTTTTGTTACTGTAGCTATTGTACTTGATTTCGTGTACAACTATGCAGTTTTGCTCAACTATTGGTAGTCACACACAAATAATGACTCATACTATTCAACATGCTGGTAACAAACAATAAATACTATACACGATCGTGTGCATACAACATGCATACACAGTACACAACACATGTGTTCAATACCACACCCAGCTGCTCCTATGTACGCACGCTCCCACCACCACCCGCCCCCGCCGCAGCCCCTCCCACCACAACCGGCCCCTTCCCCCCCCCACCAGCCCCCTCCCCACCAGCTCCCCCCCCATGCCCAACAAGCACAGAGCTCCTATCACGACCAGCTGCTGGGATATACCTCGCAGTAATCTTGGTATGAATGCTGTTTTTTGACTTGGCTTTTTTTACTATGTGGTGCCAGGTACCGACTGCGGCAGCAGCAGCAGTAAGCAAGAGGGCCCCTGCAATGCTGATGGCAATGATGAGACCGGGGCTACGTGTGGCACCACCAGTGGTGGGAGGGGACTGTGTGATGGAGGCATGGTGGGTGGGGGGGATGGTGGATGAGAGAGGTGTGTTGATAGTGTAGTGTTATGGTCAACATGTGAGCGTATCACAGTCAACATGTGAGTGTAGTATTATAGTGTAGTATTATGGTCAACATGCGAGGGTATCACAGTCAACATGCGAGCGTATCACAGTCAACATGTGAGAGTATCACAGTCAACAAATGTGAGCGTCAACATGTCAACCAAAAAGTCGTCATACCGTTGACAAGCTGATTGGCAACTGTTGCTGTGTCTGTGCTGCTGATGCACCTGTGTATGGTAATGGACATGGTGGTACGCAAGCACATGCATATGGTACGGGTAGGCATATGCTACAATTGCCATAGAGTGGCATGATGATGGTGGGCATGGTGGTGTGCAATGCATACACCACATCCTATCACGTACACAACGCATACCCATGCACAATGCAGGATTACCACAACAATGAGTACAATCCATATGCACCCCACCATCACCCCCACAGCACCTTGTTGTATAGGTGGCACTGCATCGAGCCCCACCTCCACATGCAGCGTCCACATGACTGACATGGGTTGGTATGCAGGTGGCATACTGGCCCACTGTGCCACGTGTGCTGTGATGTGTGTCTCTATGTCAGACTGGGGGATATCGTAGAATGTGTATGCTTGTGGGGAAAAGATCACACAATTGGACCATAGAAAGGAAATAGCTACTGTATTGGGTGGATATACCTGTGAGTTGTTGGTAGGACGTGGGTGGTGGGGTGGGGTGGGGTGTGTTGGGCTGGTGGCTGTTGGGTTGGGTGTGTGTTTGTGTATAGTCATTGTTTGCCTCCCCTCCATTACGATGCCCTCAACATAAGTACAACCAACACCATGCCTGAGGTGTGATCATGGCAAGCACCACTGGTCCATCCCCCACTCCATCCACCCCCCCAAATCGATACACACGCCAATGCTGCCCATCCATGTCGATCGTGGGATCCATACACACGCTAAAACTGCTGGGTGCATAAATATTGATGGTGAGTGGTATGCGTGTAGAATTGGGTGAGGAAACGTTGTATGCTCGGCAAGAGGTGGTGGGGTCGGCAAGCATGATGATGCCCTTTGGATCGTTGTTGCTAGGCACAAGGGTAAACACACTGCTGCTGCCACCATCCTCAGACACATTGTGTAATGTCAGTGCAAACTCTGGTTTGTCACATACTGTGTGTTGCGGTGTGGGTCACATGCTGCGTGTATGTGCCTGTGTCATCGTGCGCAAGGGGCGCACGCATCATCCGCCCGTCATCCCCTGTTCACGTCCTACCTGCAACACCTTCCTGATGATCATACTGTACTGCAGTATAGTGCAGCATGGCGCCCAAGCCATTGCAATGCATTGCACGTTCCAGTGGTATCAAGCGTGCACGGAGTGTGGTGTTGGGTATGGCATATGGGGTGAGTTGCAGTGTTGATGTGGGGCCATCTGCAAGGGCATGTGTCCCCAAGTCATTCAAGCTGCTTGCTGGTGCTGCCAATGAATGTGCTGCTGCTAGTATGTCGGACAAAAAGAACAATGTGACCACCAGTATGGGTTGCTGATGATGGTTGTGATGAACGCAACAACCGTAGCCACTGCTTTTCCTTCTCAACACAGTATGCATTGCGGACACCAGTGAGTTCGCAAAGATACTGAAACAAGTTGAACATGTGTGACAAAAAAACACAGTAGTGTCCTTGGCAAAACATCAGCAAAACCAAGTGCATCCCGCTGCTCACATCATTCATCATCAGCACTCCTTACAGCACGTTTCAAATCCGCGCTCGACACACCAGCTGCCTTTGCTGCGCTTGGGATGCAAGCACGACACTGAGTCGTTGAGCATGCACACAGAGCAAGCCCTGTGACAGGCTGTACACACGTGCTCTCCAACAGCAATTCATTCACCCCAGCAGCAACGACTGCAGCCTGCACTTGTCCATCGAGGCGCTGATGATGAACCATAGCACATACCGGCCACACACCATATGACCGGATGTAAACACTTTTGCACATTCAACACCCCATGCGTCCCGTGCCATCCTGGATTGCATTAGAGCAACCGACAGGAAGCACACGGCCGCCATGCCCAATGGGGGGGGGGCCGTTGCCGCGCCGACCATGGCACCAGAGCCAGCACCCCCACCGCCCGACTGGCTCCTGGAAGACCCCACACGGCCTGTGAAAATGCTCATATCAGGAGGTAGGGGATGGTGGTTTTATGGTAGTTTTATGGTGGTTTTATGGTAATTTTATGGTGGTTGGTGGGTTGTGTGTTCTTGGGTTGTACATAATGTGTGGACGTGTGCATGTGGACATGCACACACACACACACACAAAAACCGCAGGTGTTGCTGGGGCAGTGAGTCGTACATGCACAGCCCCTATTGATCGCCTGAAGCTCATGATGCAGGTGCAGGATGGGAGCAATGCACTGACCCTACGTGCTGCGTTTCGAAAGATGCAGGCAGAAGGTTTGTTTGGGTTTGGGTTTGGGTGTGTGTGTATACGGGGAGGGGTGTTGGTGGGGGATGTGGGCTGGGGTGTGTGGGTTGCACGTATGTCTGTGTACATGGTTACGTGATGTATGCACATACAAACACATACCCACCTCCTCCACAACAAACACCCCTACCCTCCACATTTCCTCACACATTTCCTCACACAATCCAATCCAATCCAATCACACACAGGCACATTTCGAGCATATTTCAGAGGCAATGGAACCAATGTGCTCAAAATTGCCCCGGAAACCGCCCTCAAATTCACCCTCAACGACATTATCAAACGCAAAATAACCACCGATATCGCCGACATCACCCCGGGACAGCGAATGACCTCGGGGGCCATTGCTGGGGCTATTGCACAGACTGCGATATACCCACTGGAGCTGATTCGGACGAGGCTGGCTGTGTGCCCTGATGGCATGTATCATGGAATTATTGACGCGTGTGTCAAAATAGCACGAAGAGAGGGGCTGTTGGCATTTTACAAGGGGATTGTGCCTAACATGGTGTGTGTGTGTGTTGTGTGAGTTGGGGGGGGGGGTTGTAGTGTAGTGTGCGGGTATTGTTGAGTGGTATGGGTGGGTATGTTTGAGTACATTCAATGCTATGTAGATGATGCAGGGCACACAATCCACACTCACACCTCCATCCCATGCACACACACATGCAACTGCCCTGCACCTGCACTCTCTCCCACCAACCCAACCCAACACGCACACGCACCCCCACTCTCTCCCCCCGCCCCCCAGTTGGGCATCCTCCCCTATGCGGGTGTTGACATTGCAACCTTTGAAACCATAAAAGAACACCTGGTAGAAATACATGACGGACATCCACCCCCTTTTTACATCCTCCTCGCGGGCATGATGTCGAGCTCTGCTGCACAATTTGTATCCTACCCGCTGGCACTCGTGCGCACACGGTTGCAGGCACAGGGGGCGTGCTGTGGTACTACGAGGCACTATACAGGCATGGTGGATGTTATTCGGCAGACTGTGCAGCACGAGGGGGTGCGGGGGCTGTATAAGGTGAGTGGGGGGGATTGGTGGTGTGTGTGTGTGTGTGTGTGTGTGTGTGTGTGTGTGCTACTGTATGATGCACAACACGTGTCTATTTGTGTCACCATGTACATACACACACACACATTGACAGCGCACAAAACACACACACACACACAATATGAAATACAACATGAAAAACGCACTTCACACACGCTGTATGAAATACAACATGAAATACACCGTGCAAAACACAATTCACACACAGGGTGTGTTACCCAACATGATGAAGTTAGCCCCTGCTGCTGGTGTGAGTTGGTTTGTGTTTGAAGAGGTGAAAATGCTTCTTGGCATTGATGTACGATCATGATGATGATGACAGAACACCACATTATGATGATGATGATACTACATTTTAATGATGATGATGATGGTGGTGTTACACAGTGATGATGGGTGGGTGTGCAGGACACATGTGTGGTTGTGAGCGATAGTGGGGTTGTATGTCTATGGACACAACACTTATGTAGGTTGTGGGGGACGATTGATACAACAGATGATTGATACAACAGATGATTGATACAATAGATAAAACACTCTACCAACAGACAGCAGCGTGCATGCTACACAGATAAAACACTCTACCAACAGCATTTCTGTTGGTTTGTTTCCTGCTGTTGTTTGTTCCTTTTCTGTTGGGCAAGTGCTGTGGTGTGTGGGTATGGTACCAGAGCAGTCGTTTGTGCGAATGTATGTGTGATACTTGGTGTGTGTGATAGCAATGACAGTCACCACCACGCCCTGCATCCATATGGAGAGGTTTTGTATTTATATTTTCATGTTTGTGTGTGTGTGTTTCTATGCGTGTGTGTTGATGTGTGTGTTTTCATACGCGTACGTGTGTTTTTCATGTGTTGGTGTACTTGTCTTTTCCTCTCCCCTCTACTTTATGTTGCCTCATTGGTGATGCTGCTGTCTGTTGTTCTGTTGTGTTTTGTTTTGCCGACTGTACACACAAATGTGTACACATTTATGCACATGTTGGTGCATAGTTGCACATGGAGTGCCACATAGCTGGTGCATAGCTGCACATGGAGTGCCACATAGCTGGTGCCAACACAGGAGGTTCTTTTTGGCGGGCATGTCCCCTCCCCTCCCTTTTCTATGTTTCCACCCGCCCCCCTTATCATGGAGCCCCCATACTGGGCATTCGGGTGTATTGATGCACCACCACCATAGATATACATGACAAGGAGTGCACCATAGATTTACGTAAGGAACGGCACACCCATCATGTTGTTGCAGCAACCAATAAACATCAAAATACACATGTTGCACACACTGCACATGAAGAAAAAACAAACAGCATGCCACCAAAAGAAATAGAGCAAAACAACACCACATATCAACAAAACACATCCTCCTCATGCAGCCAACAAATCAGCACGGGTGGCCATCAGCTTCTTATACCTATCCTGTAACGCCCCTTCCCGTTGCCGCTGCACCTCCACCACCTCCCTCAACCCAGCCAACCGCAGCGGTGCTGTTCGCTGCTCATGCTCCTGCAGCACCTCAAAGCACCGCTTTTCCATTGCTGTGGCTGCCACATCTTGCTGCAGGGTGTCGATGGTGTCTGTGAGTTTGGTGGCTCGAGCAACGAGGCCTGCTGTGAGTCGTGTTGCTTTTTCTTCTAAACGTGCACCTCGTTGGGCGTCTTTTTCCATTTCCTTACGGATCTGTGTGTATGTGGGTGTGTGTTGGGTGGAGGGTGTGTTCGGTGGATGTGTACATGATCAGGTGACAATGGCATTCGTACTCAACCATGCACAAGCAACAACTCACATCATGTACACATCATCGCCATCAATAACAAAAACAACAGCACACGTGCAATACCATCAACAACACAATCAAAGATGTAAAAAAATCAAAACAATACAAATAAATAATCACAACATACCGCATCAAAGGCCACAGACAAGGTCCCCACCCGATCCGCTTTGCTTGCAGTGGCTGCTCTCCCATATCCCTTTTGAGAGGGGAGGTAGATAACTTCCTGCACCACACTCGCCCACGTATCGTAATACTCCTCCTGTTGTACATCTGCATGACCCATTTCTGTGCGTACTGACACTGTTTCCATTGCCAACATCTCCTTGGCCTGTGTGTTGGGGGAGGGGGGGGGGTAGGGTGGGGGGGTTGATGGTGTAAGGTGGTGTACCAACAACACACACAACACAGCACACGATACAAATCACACACCTACAAGTACCCCCACACACACACCTATACAACACACATACACACACCTCTTGTAACAGGGACAAGGGAAAGTCCTCCAATGCCACCACTCCCTCCTCACGTGCCCTCTTGCTCCCCTTCCCTGACCCACCACCACCACCCCCATCACGTTTGCTGCTGCCTTTGTCGGGCTTGATTGGATACTTGGTTGCATCATGATGGAGCATGGTGTGCATTTCCGCAACAATCATCTGCTGTGCCAGTGTGCGCAAACCTGTGGGGGGTGGGAGTGGGGGGTGCGTGGGAATGGGGTGCGTGGAAAGCATATACATAGCCCACGACTATACGCTCCAATATCCACACACATACACACACATTTAAACATATCATCATCGTCACCTTCACAACACACATATACACCCACCACCCTCCCTTCTCGCACACACACACCTCCCCTCTCACACACACATATCAATACATGCACCCACCTGCCCCCTCCAGCTGCTCTGCTGGCACAGGTTGCTCCACCCCCTCCAAGTTGACAGGCCGTGGTAGGTTTCGCTGTATCACCTGGGAGCGCTTTTTCCGTGCTTCTTCCTCTCGAGCAGCAGCCAGGGCCTTGAGGCGTGCTTCTCTGTCTGCAGCATCTTCTTCAATTTCCATGTCTGTATATAGGGTGAGGAGATGCTGATTACGGGTGTGTCGGGTAGGAGATGATGATGGTGGTGGGTGTGTATCCAACCATCCATGTGATCGAGTGAAGATGATGATGGTGTGTCGGGTGATAGAGTGAAGATGATGATGGTGGGTCATGTATCATGTATCATTATGTGATAGACTAGTGTGTGTGTGTGTGTATGGACGACAGGGATGCGGAATACCCCCCCCCCCCAGCAACATACCAGCAACACCCTCTTCCTCCTCAGGCAGCTCAGGAGCCTCTATAGCATACTCCATAGTAGGCTTTGGTAACTGTGTCAACCCAGCCAACAGCTCATTGCGCAACATGGCTTGGCGGGCCCGTTGTGCACGGGGGCCCCCCTCGGCGAGGGTGAGGGTGTCGGTGGTGTTGAGACCTAGCTGGTCACTGGTGGTGGGGGGGGGGGAATAAAGGTGGGGAGTGGGGTGGGAGGGTAAGCAAGAGCATGTGGGAGACGCAGGGGCACTCATATATCATATACTAGTATTACTTGTAGCAAAGCATGTGCACTTGTATCATATACTTGGAGCAAAGCAATTGGCAGACTCACATCATCATCCACCACACACACATCATCATCCACCACACACATCATCATCCACCACACCACCGTACCGCAATGGAGTTGCACCCACAGACACCCCAGGTGTTTCCCCTCCCAATTGTGGAGTAGCAGCAACACCAGCAAT
>VFQP010001885.1_pt1 | contig 25442 bp, 22 predicted proteins | sample 3512351 | NCBI WGS metagenome assembly VFQP01 (sample SAMN10412372, study PRJNA504923) | tailings metagenome | isolation source: Relicate 1 Philex TSF1 revegetated site | place: Philippines: Tuba, Benguet | collected 2017-08-29
TTTCCAGGAAAAACTGGATAAGCAATTCGAGATCCGGACAATCTACCTCGACGGAAAAACGTATTCCCAAGCCATTTTTTCGCAAAGCCGTGAAGAAGCTGCATTGGATTACCGCCAGGGTTACGATTCGGGAATGAGGATGTGCAATTACACGTTACCGGCATTGGTAGAGGAACAGGTGCAGAAACTAATGAAAGAACTGCATCTGAATTTCGGATCGTTGGATATCGTGGTTACAAAAGATAATCGATATGTGTTCCTGGAAGTAAATCCCAACGGTCAGTATGGAGCAGTTTCGTTGGCAACCAATTCAAACATTGATTACGAGGTTGCGAAATTTTTAATGAATTAAGAAAATGGAAGGAATTGAAACAGCCGATGCGATTTTATCTCAAATCTATCCAAAGGTTCATTTTGAGAAGAAAGACCGGGTGAAGGAAGAAAGGGTTTGTATTGATATCCGGAAACTCAAAATGGATCGCCTGGAACAGGTTTTTGTACCGGTATCGCCGATTTCATTAATCATCAATCATATGGAGAAATGATGTTTAAGAATAAAGAAGTGTTGAAATTGTATCCGAATGTGATTCCGGTGAAAGGGTATAACCGCTCGTTGCTGATTGATTTGCAAAAGGGAAAGCCCTACTTTGTTCCGAATGATCTGCTTGACTATCTGGAACAACGTTCCGGTAAAGAAATAGAAGAATACGAAAGATTCATCATTGAAAACGAGTTGGGAATACGCATTCACCAGGAACTGGCCGATTGTTTAAGCCCGCTTTCCATCAATTATTATCCCGATTCAACGATCAATAATGCAATCCTGGAATTGGACGCCCGTTCCGGATGGAATATTCAATCCGTTTTAAACCAATTGGATGAACTCGGAACGCGATTCCTGGAAGTACGGTTCTTGGATGATGCGTCGTTACGGAAGAACCTGGGAATTATCCGGGAGTGTATTCATGAAACGACGATCGAATCCGTTCAGATCCTGGTTCCGTTTAACGAATACCTGAAAAGCTTCCTGGATTCAGAATTAGCGAATCGATTTTTACGCCTAAACACCATTGTTGTTTATAATGCTCCGAATGGATTTGAATTGGCGACGAATGCTTACAACCTGGTTTTTACAAGACAGGAATCCGTTTCTCGCGAGCATTGCGGAAATATCTCCATGGAATCCTTTACGGTGAATACTCAGGCGTATGTACGAAACCGGAATTACAATTCTTGCCTGGCTCACAAAATCAGTATCGACAAAGATGGGTTTATTCGTAATTGCCCGTCATCAGAACCAACTTACGGACATACAGATTCAACACCGCTTCAGGAAGTTGTTTCCCGGAAAGAATTCCAACGTAAATGGGAGCTTACCAAAGACAAGTTGCTGGTTTGTTCGGTCTGTGAATTCAGATGGATTTGTAACGACTGCAGAGCGTTTACCATGGATGACCGGGAGACCGGGAAACCTTCCAAATGCAGCTACAACCCGTTCATCAGCTTGTGGGCAGATGAAGAAAACTATCTATCCGAAGAAGCATGCGGAATCAGTTTTCACGGGAATGAAATCCGGATTGATGAAGAAAAATTGAATCAAATAAACAAATGTATATGGGGATGAAGCTGTTTTTTGTGTTGCTGATTGGCTTTTTGTTTCCATCTGGCAGATTGTTCTCCCAGGATTTGGCTGAGATCAAATTAATTGATTCCATTTCGGTTCCGTTTGATTTCGGAAGTGCTGTCATCAAGAATCCTGCAAAAGTGATTAACAGGATGAACCAGGTAAAACCAAGTCATGGAAAAATTCAGTTGATTGCTTATACAGACACGGTTGGGAGCAGTTTGTACAATCAAAACCTGGCGTCGAAACGAATGCTTGCCGTTGCGAAATTGATTGATTCGACCAATCTTAGAAATCTTAAAATGGACAGCACCAATCAAAATGAAAAGAGAAATAAAACAAATCTTAGCGACGAATCCTTTCGAAGAGTAGATGTCCTGATATACAGCGTGGAATCAAAGATCAAATTGGGAATTCCAGTTAATCTGAGGATTAATTTCAATCCGGAAACAGTCAACATCATTCCGAATTCGATGGAAAATCTGAAAACACTTCTGATGCTACTGGAGATGGATACTACGCTTCGGATTAAACTGAACGGGTATGTTTGCTGCCATCCGGATTTAATTTTATCGCTGCATCGCGCTGAAAAAGTGAAGTCTTATCTTGTCGAACACGGCATTCATGCGAACCGGATTTCGTGTCATGGCTATTCCAATACAGTGGCACTAGTCCCTGAAACTTCTGAGGAGAATAAGAAAAAGAACAGACGTGTAGAAGTAGTATTCGTCAAGTAGCTTTCAACCATGAAGAAATTTCCGTTTTATAAACAGCCTGATACGAAGGATTGTGGTCCGGCTTGTCTCAAAATGATTGCGAAATCATACGGAAGATTTGTTGAAATGAGCGATTTGAGAACCTGGTCCAATACCGGCAGATCCGGAAGCAGCCTGGAGGGAATCTGCGATGCAGCTGAAAAGATCGGTTTCCGGACTTTGTGTGTGAAGATTTCGCTGAACGATTTAATAGCAGATGCGCCGCTTCCCTGTATGTGTTACTGGAATGAAAAACACTTCATTGTTGTTTACAAAATCGAACGGAAATGGATCTATGTGGCAGATCCGGCTTATGGATTGGTGAAGTATTCCAAACACGAATTCCTGGATCATTGGATCGGAAAGCAAGCGGATGAAACAATTTCGGAAGGAATCTGTCTCTTGCTTGAATCAACACCGAAACTACGTGAAGATGATGAACAGGAAGCAGCTAAAACCGGGCTTTCGTTCCTGTTCAGTTACCTGAATCCCTATCGTAAGTTGTTGTTTCAACTAGGAACCGGTTTGTTTGCCGCGAGTATACTGCAATTGATTTTCCCATTTCTGACGCAAAGCGTCGTGGATATCGGAATTCAGAACAAAGACATACATTTCCTGTATTTGGTTCTGATCGGTCAGCTCTTTGTTTTCCTGGGAAGAAGCGTGATTGAGATCATCCGGAGTTGGTTGTTGCTTTATCTCAGTTCTCGAATCAACATTGCTCTGGTATCCGACTTTCTGATCAAACTCATGAGTCTTCCGATTTCATTTTTTGATGTGAAACTTACGGGTGATCTCCTACTTCGGATCGGAGATCACGAACGGATCGAACAATTGCTCACGAACCAATCTCTGAATGTGTTGTTTTCGGTGTTCAATTTTATGGTATTCGGAGTCGTGCTCGCTTTTTACAATATTCCGGTTTTCCTCATTTTCCTCTCGGGAACGATTCTTTATTTCGGGTGGGTCAGTTATTTCATGAAAAAGCGGCGCGACCTGGATCATAAACGTTTTTCACAGATGAGTACCGACCAGGGAAAAATCATCGAATTGATCATGGGAATGCAGGAAATCAAATTACATAATGCCGAGCGGAAAAAGCGCTGGAGTTGGGAAATGGTTCAGATTCGCTTGTACAAATTACGAATCAAAGGCTTGCGTTTGGAACAGATTCAGAGCAATGGAGCTTCGATTATCAATGAATTGAAAAACATCCTGATCAGTTTCTTTACGGCGAAATTGGTTATCGACGGTGAGTTGACTTTGGGAATGATGCTTTCCGTTTCATACATTATCGGGCAGTTGAACGCGCCGGTTTCCCAGTTTTTGAGCTTTGTTTATTCTCTACAGGATGCGCGGATTGCTTTGGAACGGCTGGCTGAAATTCATAAACGGGAAGATGAAGAGCCGAAAGATTCCGATCGGCTTACGGATTTACCGGATAATCATTCCCTGCGTTTGGAAAAGGTTCGTTTCAGGTATCCCGGAATCCCGGATCCGGTTTTAAAAAATATTGATTTAGTGATTCCCGCAAATAAAGTAACGGCAATAGTGGGAGCGAGCGGCAGCGGAAAAACAACGTTAATGAAGCTGCTGCTTCGCTTCTATGAGTCTGAATCCGGGAAAGTGCTTTTGGGAGATACGGACCTGAATGCATTTACACAACATGTGTGGCGTGAACACTGCGGTTCGGTGATGCAGGAAGGATTTATTTTCAATGATACGATTGCGAATAACATCGCAATCAGTGATGATTTTGTCGATCGGTCCAAATTGAAAAAAGCAGTCGATGTTGCCAATATCCGGGAATTTATTGAAGAACTGCCGTTGAGTTATAATACAAAGATCGGTGCGGACGGGATGGGAATGAGCGGCGGGCAGAAACAACGTTTGTTAATCGCACGGGCTGTTTACAAAAATCCGGATTTCCTGTTTTTCGACGAAGCTACCAGCGCATTGGATGCTAATAATGAGCGCATCATTATGGAAAACCTGGAAGTGTTTTTCAAAGGCCGGACGGTGGTGGTTATTGCACATCGTCTGAGTACGGTGAAACATGCGGATCAGATTGTGGTGATGGATAAAGGCGAAGTCATTGAGATTGGAACACACGATGAACTGCTTGCACAAAGAGGCAGTTACTATAACCTGGTTAAAAATCAGCTGGAATTGGAAAAAGTAACCCGTGAAAATTCGGATTTGTGATGGAACGAAAAGATGAAATTGACATTCAGCTGAAAAGCGAAGCCATGAATGCGATGCTTTCCAGTCCGCCATCCTGGATCGTCAGATCCGGAAGTGGTGTGTTCCTGGCGGTTTTGATCCTGGTTATTTTCCTTTCCTGGTTTATCCGCTATCCCGATGAAGTGAACGGAGAGGTGCTTGTAACAACATCCAAAGCGCCGATTGAACTTTCCAACCAAACCTACATTCAGTTAAGATCACTGCACGTTTCCGAAAATCAGGAAGTGAGTTCCGGTGATCTGATTGCCCGGTTTGATATGCATACAAAACCCGGAGATATTGTAAAAGCAAGTGCTTATCTGAAAAAGCTGGAACGTTTTGAAGGGAAATTCCCGAAGCGGATTCCTGTCTTTGAACCTTCTCTGCAATTGGGTGTTTTCCAGGAACAATGGACAATACTCCTGGCTAAAGTAAAAGAATGGAATAGTGAACAGGCGGCAAACATCAGTCGAGAGAAAACAACATCGATTCGTCGTGAAATTGCATTCCGCGAACAATTGCAGATCATTTCGGCCCGAAAGATCAAACTGTCGGAAGGAGAATATGAGTTGATCAAAGAGCAATTGGCTGGAAGTGAGCGCCTGGCAGGGCAACAAGCCATTTCAGGACAAACGTTGAAGCAGGATAAACGAATTCACATGCAGGCTTTGCAGTCAGTTCAGACACAAAAAGAACAGGCTATTCAGAATTTAATTACGTTGAACCTTTTGCGGAAGGAGCTTTCGGTATTGGAGTATGAAGAAGGTTTGAAAGAAGTTCAGAAATCATCGGAAATTCAAATCGCATTGACCGTATTAAGAAATAGTCTTCAAACCCGGGAGAAAGATGCTGTTTGGATTGCTCCGTGTTCGGGTAGAATTCTGTTCAATAAAGTACTGCAAGTGAATCGTTTCTACAAAACGGAAGAAGCATCGATTGTGATTGTTCCGGAAGGAAGTGGTTATGGAGCTTTGGCAACGATTACGAGTAATGGAGCAGGGAAAGTAACGATCGGTCAGAAAGCTTTCGTAGAACTGGCAGATTTCCCGAAAACAGAATTTGGAATGCTGGAAGGAAAAGTCCGGGCGATTACTCAAATGGACAAAGCAGGGAAATACGAAGTGAAGATTTCGTTGCCAAAGCAATTGAAAACGACTTATGACAAACAGATTCCCTTCAAAGCACAGTTGAAAGGGAAGGTGAAAATCATTACGAAAGACAAGCGTTTGCTGGAACGTTTCTTCGAACAACTTACAGATCTGCTTGGATGAAATGGGTTGCCTGTATCGGATGTCTGTGGTTTTATTCGTTGGTCATTTGCCAGGAAACAATCACGCTCCAATCGTGTTTGAATAAAGCAGAAACAAATTCGTTGCAAACGAATTCGGAATTGGCTTCGCTCAGGGTTTCACAAGTTGAAAAGAAATTTCATTGGTGGAGTTTGCTTCCGGATCTGAGCATAAATACCGGTTTCAACGCTTCTTTTGGTCGGAGATTGGATCCGTTTACAAACACTTTTGCCACCAGTACTGTCAATTCCCAATTGTTTGGCTTGAATTCAGGAATGCGCTTATTCAACGGATTTGACTATTACTACAAACGGAAAAAGGTTCTTTTCTCCGTGCAGCGAGATGAACTCTATGTTCGTGCGAAACAAAATGACTTGAAGATTCGTGTGATTGAAACGTACATTATGCTTTGCAAATTGTCTGCACAAATTGACCTGGCTGATTTGCGGATTGAAAAGTACCATCAGCTTCAATCGGTTCAACGTTTATTGATTCGTGAAAGCAAGATTAATGCAGTCGATACACTCAAAAGTTATAATTCACTGCTCCAGGAGCAAGCTTTGAAATCAGATTTAACAACTGAATTGAAATTGAATCTCATCGAATTGAATTTTCAAATCGGCCTGCCTTTATTGACAGAACATCTGTTTGATGCTGCTTCGATCTCTGCAATAACGGAAAAACCTAAGTTTGCGGAGAAATTCAGCGTGGAAATCCTCGAAACGGAAATGAAAATCGCCGAAAGCCAATTCAAGTCCGATCGCTCACGGATTTTACCTAGTCTTACATTGAACGGCTTGGTCGGAACCGGGTTCTCAACCAACAACAAAGATTACGGACTCACCGGAAATCCAACCAAAAGATACGGAGATCAACTCAACCAAAACCTGTATGAAGGAATCGGGTTTTATCTGAATATCCCGATTTTCAGTCGCGGCGATTGGCTCAAAACGAAAAAGTTGAATGACATCAAACAAGCAGAACTTGCACAGCAGCAACAGCTCCTCGAATTGACGCTTGAAAAACAACGAATCGGTCAAATGCAAAAACTCCTGGACAACAAAGCTAAACAGGAGTTGATCAAACAAACAATCGAAAACCTTCAGGCAATTTATCAGAAAAATCTCCTGCTCTACGAAGAAGGAAGAATAAACTACACAGAACTCCAAACCATTTTCATGAATTGGCAGGTAAAGCTGGTGGAACTGGAAGCTTTGAAGCTGGACCACGAATACCTGAAGTTGGTGGATTGAATGGAAGCCGGAAGAGATTTTCTAAAACGACTATCTCCCTCAGTGCTCGCTCTTCTCAAAGGTGGAAACAATCTTTCTTCATGAAAATAAGAATCAGCAACAATTGAAAAACTATGTGCCCTATGTTCCTATGTGGAATCAAAAATGGGTAACAATTTAATTTTAAATTATTGATTTACAAATACTTATATGCTGATCAATAATCTTGGGTTCTAAAAAGGGTCATAATTGAAATCCCATAAGCTTAAATGGGGATGAAAATTCTTTTAAACTCCTTTAAATTCCTTTAATTATAGGAAATATAGCTAAACTGTGTTATTGGAATTATCTTTCCAAAGTACTTACTTCAACGCTTCATCTACAATATTTTGCAAAGCTGTAAGTGACTCTATATCCTTAATCAAAGAATTAGAATATGTCACGATCAAATCGAAAGCCAATCTCTCAGAAGTAAGAATTTTTTCAATATCCTCTCTAGTAATAACGTTGTTACCAGGTTTGAAGAATTTATTCAGATCTGTTAGATAATCAATCGATCGCGATACAATTATGTTATAATTATTTTTCAAGGAATTAAGTTCGGTGTAGGTTGCTTGGAATTTAGTAACATCAAATACATCAATTTTGCTCAAATTGGTAGAATTGGAATTCCAAATTGTTGAATAAACCGGATACCGAATTCCCTCTCTATCTGATAATGAATTGAAGGTCGGAATAGTTTTATCTATTGTTAATGCAATAACTTTCCCTGCTGCAGTAAATTTCTGCTTTTCAAGAGAGTTTGTATCAAGTCCCTTTGACTGATATTGAAATAAGCCGTATTCTACTAGTTCAGAAACTGGCAATGGTTTTTCATTTAAGTTGGAGATTGGAAAAAGTAATGGTAAAATTTTTATTCCTGGATTTCTTAATATCTCTTCACCGGCTATATTGTTTAGAGATGATAAAAGAGTTTCAGTATTCAATTTCAATTCATTTGCAGTTTTAAGATTAGATGCTAATTCTGTTCTAAGTTGGGAGATTATATTTTTCTGTTCCTTGATACTCATCTTATTATTCCACGTCGAGGTTGTTGTGGTAATTAAATCATTTATTTGCTCAGAGGTAAGACCTCTATTATTTGAAATTTCACAAACCCTAAACAATATTAAATCAAGGTCTAACCCTTCTTGAGAATAGTCCGTTAATTTCGCAACCTCTGTTTTTACCGAACCTGAAAGTTCTACATTACTGACTTCTCCCCATGTATCAAGAGCGCCTTTCACGGCTACATTGACAGTTTTGGTATATCTTTTACTAGGTTTGGTACATCTTACAATGCCTTTACCTCCAGTTACAGCGCCACCTGCGCCATAATCAACATATCCTTGATTACGACAAGAAATAAAAAATAAAAACAATAAAAGAGTAAAACTGAATGGTTTTAGAAGGTGAATAGTTGTTTGCATGGTAATAATTATGAATAGTTTCAACAAATAAAAAAGAAAAACCAATACAAAATTCACTTACCCCACTTTATTTCAATCATTTATGCTATCATTAACGTGTAAAAACTATTCAGATGCAGCATAGATTAACCAACTTATTCGATGAATCAATAAAAATCTTTTTCTCCAAAGAAGCCCAAAACATCTTGTCCGGAGTTTCCGAGCGCAATTGGGGCGGAAGACTTGCCATTTACATAACGCCTAAAATGGAAGAATACGATATTGAGGGATATTATGCCGATACCGAATTCAATCGCAAACAAAATGGCCAAGTAAAGACCATTCTAAATGAAGAAATGGAAGTTGTCACAATCCAATGTGATTTGATTGTTCACAGCAGGGGTGAAATCATGGGTGACGATAACCTAATTGCCATTGAAATGAAAAAATCAACAAGGCCCGAAGCTGAAAAAGTAACCGACAGAAATAGGTTAAGAGCTCTGACAAAAAGCAGTTATGATAACATTTGGTCATACGATGGCACCGCGCATCCTGAACATGTATGCGGTTACAAACTCGGAGTATATATGATAGTGAACATAGCCAAGAGGACATGTGAACTTGAATATTACAAACATGGGGAGAAAGTGAATGAAAGAACATTACACTGGCCTCAAAGTATTGCACGATCTATTTCAAAATAAATATCCTTAACACCATTTATTTACTTTTGGATTCAACAATAGGTTTTGGGCAAACAGAATTGAGGTACCTAAATATCTTTTCAGCCAGTTTGTCTAGCGACTTCGGTTCCGCAACAAAATCAACATTCTTGCTTAGAGCAGTTAAGTCAAAATAATGCTCAACGATCGGGTCGTTTTCTATTGATTCTTCAAACTCCATCAACTCGAAAATGGTTTCACACAGGTGAAGATTGTAATCACTTGCATCAATGCCAATCGCTATTAAGGCATTCACAAGTTTAGTATTGATTAAGTCGTCTTTTATTAAAGCCAGGATTAATGTTTGCTTACCGATTGATGCATTTAATGGAGTTTCCATTTGAAGGAAGTTTATTCCCGTTCAGCACCAAAACAGGAAGTTCATAAAAACAAGCAGGCGTGGTGCTCAGCTTACTGTTATCGAGGTATCGCCAAACACCTTTCCGCAGTAAACCAAAGACAACCACGCCCGTTTCCAGGAGTGGTTAGTCTATCAGTTCTTGCGGATCTTAATTTGGCGATTTTCGATAACAAGACCTAATAGCTAACGCTACTCTAAATATTTTTAGGTAACCTTACTTTGTTTGTGTGCAAAGTTACCATTTCATTCAATCTTAAACCAGTTTCAAATAATTTTTAAAAAATATCATTGGTTCAAGTATACAAAAATAAAGAGAATTATTCAAAAATAAATTAATATAGTTTATCTTATTTTTGAATTTAAGTTTTTGAAATCACTTCTTTGAATATGTTCTTTGTACTTGAAAGCCTTTAAAATCGCTGGTATTGCATATATTAGTAAGTAAAATGAAGACATTGGGCAAAGACGAAAAAACACTTCACAACCGCATTAAAATTGTTCTTGCAGAGAAGAATATGTCGCAAAGTACATTAAGCGAGTTAACAGGATTGTCCAAAAGCCGTATTTCAAGTTATTGTACAAATAATTCTCAACCATCTTTGGAAACTTTGAGAATGATTGCAACAGTTTTGAAAGTAAATGCTACACGACTGATTGTTCCAACACCTGACGAAGACGATAAATAAACATGACTATGTCATATTAAGTAATCCAAAAGGATGAAAAGAATCCCAGGAACTAAAATCAAGTTTTTTCAACAGGAAATATTGGCTTGGTTTGAGAACAATGGACGTCACCGTTTCCCTTGGAGAAAAGAAGGATTAAGTCCTTTCGAAATAGTTATCGCAGAAGTATTACTGCAACGAACCAAAGCAGAAACAGTTGAAAAATTCTACGAGGAGTTTCTTTTGGATTTCCCAGCCTGGGAAATAATTGCCAACGCCCCTATTGAAGAGATTGAAGAACGATTAAAGCCGGTTGGATTGTATCGCCAGCGTGCAAAAAGACTCAAAGATTTGGCTGTCCAAATGGTTCGGTTACAGGGAGAATTCCCGGCTGAACGAGAAGAATTAGAGAAAATCCCTTTCCTGGGGCAATACATTGTGAACGCTATTGAACTGCAAATCTTTCAGAAGCCAAGCCCATTGATTGACGTAAACATGTCGCGGGTGTTAGAACGCTTCTTCGGCGAACGCAAAATGGCAGACATCCGCTACGATCCTTACTTACAGGAACTATCAAGAAAAGTTGTCAATATTCCTAATTCAAAAGAAATCAGTTGGGCTATTTTAGACTTTGCAGCATTGATCTGTAAAGCGAGAAAACCTTTATGCTCAATCTGTTGTGTAAAAAACAAATGCCTATACTACGCGCGCGAACAAAAAATGCGTAAATTCGCTTAACCACTGTGATTTATGCAACAGGAAAAACCTATATATATTGATCTATTTGCCGGCTGTGGCGGGCTTTCATTAGGCTTACACAACGCTGGTTGGAAAGGCTTGTTTGCCGTGGAAAAAAGTCCCGACGCATTCCAAACTCTCAAACACAATTTGATCGATAAAAAAGACCACTTCAATTGGCCGTCTTGGTTGGGAGAACCTTCCAATTTGGAAATTGACCAATTGATCCTGGATCATCATGACAATTTACTATCCCTTCGTGGGAAAGTTGATTTGGTTGTCGGAGGTCCGCCGTGCCAAGGATTTTCAACGGCAGGTCGAAGAAAGGAGAATGATCAGCGCAATAACTTAATCAATTCTTATCTACGGTTTATTACCCGGGTTCAACCCAAAATGATTCTTTTCGAAAATGTAAAAGGTTTCACTCAAAAGTTTGAAAAGAACAAATCAAAAGGCATGGCATATTCCCAATTCGTCGTGAGAGCACTTCGTTTACAGGGCTATGATGTTAGAGGACAAATGGTGGATTTCTCCAAATTTGGAGTTCCTCAGAAAAGAACACGGTTTATCCTGGTTGGAATAAAGAAAGAACTTGCACAAGAGAAAAATATTACCGCAGATTTCTTTTTTGAAAAATTGGTGGATAATAAATTCCAGTTTTGTGTAAGTAAGTCTATTCCTCAAAATCCAAGCGTAGAGGATGCTATTTCAGACTTGTTAAAATCAAACGGTACGGTTCCAACTACAGATCGTAAAGGTGGATTCCTTAGTGGTAAATATTCGGATTCTAGATCAGACTACCAGGTATATTTGCGTAAAGGAGCTTCTGAAGAACCCGCAGGTCATAGTTTCCCCAAACACAAACCGGAAATAATTGAACGCTTTAAAAAATATTTATTAGAACCTAGGGGAAAAAACCTGAGCAAAGAAGCTAAGGAGAAACTAGGTGTAAAGAAAAACGTAATTATTCCTTTAGCTGCAGACCAGCCAACTCCAACAATTACTACCCTTCCTGATGATTATATCCATTACCTGGAACCACGAATTTTAACCGTGCGTGAATATGCTCGAATCCAATCCTTCCCGGATTGGTATGAGTTCCAAGGAAAATATACAACCGGTGGAAAGCGTAGAACTAAAGAGGTTCCTAGATACACGCAAATTGGGAATGCTATTCCTCCATTATTTGGAGAACAAGCTGGTTTGATTCTCAATAAATTAATTTAGCATGCAGAAGCCATTACAATTTAAAATCAGTTCTGCATTAAAGAATATCATAGGAAGAGATTTAATCACAGACGATTTCATTGCTGTATTCGAATTAGTGAAAAATTCATATGATGCACATGCAACACGAGTTGATGTGATATTTGAGAATATATATAGTAGCAAAGGCAAAATCATAATAAAAGATAATGGTAAAGGGATGAGTTATCAAGATCTACTTGATAAATGGCTTTTTGTTGCCTATTCTGCAAAAAAGGAAGGAAAAGAAGAGGATAGCTATGAAAACTATCGAGATAAAATTAAAGTCAAACGTGCTTATGCCGGAGCAAAAGGTATTGGTAGGTTTTCTTGTGATAGGCTTGGAAGTGAATTATTCCTAAAAACTTTAAAAGACGAAAAAAACGCAAAACAAGAAATCTTAATTACGGATTGGAATAAGTTTGAAGAAGATAGCAATAACGAATTTGTAAATGTTAGTGTGATCCATGAAACATTAGAGTCAAATTTAGACGAAATGCAACATGGAACAATATTAGAAATATCAAATTTACATGGCGAATGGAATCGGAAGAAATTTGAGAACCTAAAGGATTCATTGGCAAGATTGATTAATCCTTCTTCGATCCAGGATGAGGATCCTTTTAAAATTGTTTTAACTGTAGAAGATGAACAAGAAGGGGATAAAAAACAGTTAATCAAAAATTCAAAAAAAGCTAAAGCCGGGAAACTTGATGAAAGTGAAGTAGACTATTTCAACATCATTAATGGTCAAATACGTAATCCCATATTTGAGACCCTACAATTAAAAACTAGTTACATTGAATCTGATATTCAGGAAAATAAAATTATTACTACCCTCTTTGAAGGAGGAAAGTTTGTTTATAAAGTAGAAGAAGAAAATCCTTATACGGACTTGGTTGATATCCATTACGCAATCTATTTCTTAAATCAATCCGCTAAATCAACATTTACCAGGCGAATGGGGGTCGAGCCAGTAAATTATGGGCATATTTTCGTTTATAAAAATGGGTTGCGCATCTATCCATATGGTGAAAGAGGGGAAGATCCGTTTAAAATGGATAATCGTAAAGCTCAGGGTCACGCAAGGTACTTAGGAACTAGGGAGGTTATTGGGTATATTTCAATTAGCGGAAACAATACTAATCTTAAAGAAACTTCTAGTAGAGGGGATGGTCTAATAAGAACTAAAACATACGACAATCTTGTAGAACAATTTTATGAAACACTAAAGAAGCTCGAAAAGTACACAATTGAAATAACTGATTGGGGGAATTTTTTGTCAGAAGACGACTACATAAATATAAATCAATCTTTCGTTAAAAATAGGGGCAAAAATAATGAAAGTAATTTCGATGTAAATGATAATATATCAAAACTAGTCAGAAACCTCACTAGCTCAAAAAGTGTTCTAAGTTTTGAATTATCAAATAATATTCTTGAGATTTTAGAGGCTAAAAGTGAACAATCAGCACAAGGAGTTTTAAAAAACATTTCTGAAAAAATTAAAAGAGGGAATTTTGATGAAAATGAAATAATCCAAACAATTAAAGATGTAGAAAAGAAAATTTCTGATCTACGAAACAGTAAAATTGAAGCTGAAGAGGAAGCTTTATTAAAGCTAGTTGAAAATGAGGGATTAAAAAATGAACTAAATAGAGAAATTGCAAATAAACTTTTTGACAAGACTCAAATTGGTCGAGAGAAAAAGGATTTGTTAGCTCTTCAACATCAAATAATCCATACCGCTGGTAATATAACATGGAGTCTGGACTCTTTAATCGATTCAATAAACGAAGACAAGCCTAAGGATAAGCTTATTAAAGAGATTAAAGACATTAGCCTTGAGGTGCAAAGAATTGTAAGTGCTTCAAGATTTGTAACGATGGCTGGATTTAATACACAAGCTGAGAAGATAACAAACGATCTTGTTGCATTTGTAAATGATTACGTTAAAAACATTTATGTTCCTGCTGATTCGTTCATTCACCAAAAACGACCGATACATATTGAAGTTAAAGAAAAGAGCTCTCTTAAACATACACTGAAATTTAGACCTTTTGAGATCACGGTAATACTAGATAATTTGTTTTCTAATTCAAGAAAAGCAAAATCTACAAAAATTGAACTTGAGTGGGTAAAAGAAAAAGATTATTTGGTTTTAATCTTCAAAGACAATGGAAGCGGTATTCCTGATGAAATAAGTGATAAGATTTTTGAATTTAGATATAGTAACTCTGATGGGTCAGGCATTGGATTGTATCACGTAAAAGATTTGTTGAGTAAATATAAAGCGACAATTGATTTTGTCCAATCTGACCAAGGAGCTGAATTTAAACTAAAATTTCCCACATGAAGCTGAATTATAAGATTATTTGGGTTGAAGATAAAATAGATACCCGACCTTTTCTATCTCTAATTGACAATGTTAAAAATCACCTTGAAAATGAATTCTTCAATGTGACTATTGAGACTGCAGAAGATTTTGATGAGTTCAAAACAAAATATGTAGATAGCCAAACTTATGACTTAATAATCACGGACTTAAACCTAAATGAAAGCCATGGAAATGATGTCATCGATTTTGTTCGTGATGAAAAACATGTTCTAACCGAGATATTTTTCTATTCTGCTAATAATGAGTTGGCAACAACTAAATTAGCAAATAGTAGCCGGATATCTTTCTATCAACTGGACGGACAAGATTATCATAAAGCATTACAAAGTTCTATCATCGAAGTAATTAATTTGACAATCGCCAAGTTTCAAAATATCATTACTATGAGAGGAATGATTATGCATGAAACAAGCTCATTGGATTTAAAAATGGAGGAAATTGTAAAGAAACAGTTAAATAATCCAAGTCTGAAAGATGATATTGAACCTCTATTGACGACTATATTCGACAATATATTCGCAAATGCTAAAGAAAAGTATGAAAAGGCTGAAAAAAGAAAGGTCAAAGAAGTTTTAAAGGATAATGTTCTTTTTAACTCTTCGCAGAAAATTTTTGCATTAGGTGCAATTTTGGAAATCATGAAAGAAGATAATTTTGCATCTACTTATAATGATGAGGTTATCCTTATACGTAACCAATTCGCACATTCTGAACTTAAAAAGAATGATGAAGGAAAAGAGTATTTCAAAGTTAAAGGTGAAGAAGTTTATTTTGATAAAGATTTGTGTAAGAAAATAAGACGTGATCTCAATGATTATATTAATAAAATAAGTGCCCTTGAAAACAAAATTGCCCCTCATGAATAATCGATCTCATTGATTAAATCAAATCTGGAAATTTAGCCCTTATTAAAGATAATAGACAGATTTTAAATTAAACACTATTCATTATGACAAATCAATTAACACTAGAAGATCTTGACTTAATCCTGGAATCTCTTCAATACAAGAAGGAAGCTTACCGCGATTCAGAAAAACATCCCGACTATGAGTTTAAACAGTCTCAATTGAAAAGAGTTGATGATCTGGCTGATAAAATCAGGAGTATTATAAAAAGTAAGCGAGATTTAGACTAAGAGACCTAAGCCTTAAAACTACTAAAATGGAGCAAATAAATAATTATGCAGATAGTCGTTTGATTAATGGCTGTGTATATTGTGGAGGTTCCGCTGACACTCGGGATCATGTACCCTCAAAATGCCTACTCGATAAACCTTATCCGGAAAATTTATCTGTTGTTGGATGTTGTGACTCCTGTAATAACGGTTTTTCGATGGACGAACAGTATTTCGCTTGTTTAATCGAAAGTGTTCTCTGTGGCTCAACTGATCCTGGAAAGATTCGCAGGGCGTCAGTCGCTCGAATGATGAAGCACTCACCAGCTCTTCAGCAGCAAATAGAAAACTCGAAAACAGAAGTAAATGGTCAAATAGGTTTTATACCAGACATGGAACGCGTTAGTAAAGTAATGCTTAAACTTGCCAGGGGACACGCTGCGTATGAACTTAGCCTACCATGGCGTAAAGAACCAGATCATTTTTGGTGCGGTCCCCTCTCATTTCTTCCAGAAGAAAGTCAAGAGGTATTCCATTCGGTACACTTCCAGCATATGACAGGCGAAGTAGGATCCCGTAATATGCAACGCCTCATGGTAACCCAAATGACTATAACTGGAGAAGATGGTGAACTCAAAAATATTGATATGCTTATAAATGATTGGGTTGACGTTCAGGATGATCAGTATCGATACATTGCTATTGATGACATGAGCACTTCGATAATTAGGATTGTCATTGCTGAATACTTTGCCTGTGAAGTTGTTTGGGAACTTGATAACGATCTCGAATGAGTATTTAAATTACTAGGTAGTTAAAACAGGAACGGTAAATCGGATCGGGATAAAATCATCCAACTTGGAGAACAGACCGGAACTCTTACTTTTAATGAAATAAGTGTAGTCAAAACAGTTATACAAAAAATAAAGAGAAAAGAAACTATTGACTTAAAGCGACTACAAATCACGGAAGAATCTGTCAAAAAGCTGAAAAAGTATGGAATTATTATTTGATTGCCGAAGGAAATTGGACTGAATATGCAATTACTATATGTTTATGTTGGTGGGTACATCGAAGTTAATGATGGACCATATAAAGGAGATGTTTCAGATGAACCATATCGTGTTTTAAAAGATATTGAATTGAATTTCAGTAACAAGTTTATTTTCAATTTCGATGACTTTAGTATTCTCGATGTAAAACGAAATGATTCATACATACCTGATTTTTTCGATGATGATAAAGTCATTAAGTGTGTCTCAGCAATAATTGGAAAAAATGGAACTGGAAAAACTAGCATTATCGAACTACTTAAATGGCTTCAACCAGATAACTTACACAATGTTCCATACAAACTAATACTTGTATATGGGAATATAGAGCTCGAAACAGATCAAGTTTTCACAGTGCTTAAAAACAATGAGTTAAATTGTGAATTGTCCCAAGTTTTTTCCAAATCTATTGAAGTCAGAGAATTTTATAGACATAATCAAGGAGTGTTAAACGGGCTCAATCCTTACAACAGAACTTCTGAAATAGAACAACTAAAACAAATTTACTATTCCCCAATATTTGAAGTTCAATTTTCAAATTTACAAGCAGAACATGAAGTTTTTGGGGATGAAAACATTGTAGATATTTCAACAAGCTATTTACTGGAAAAAGATGCAGAGGATTCTATAAATGGTAATCCCCAAGCTCTAACCTCCCGTGAAGTTCTTGTTCGACATAAGTTATCAGATGTGGAACGACAGTACGTTGTTTGGAAAACTTCAGACGAATTTGAAAAATTATTAGGTTTCAAAAAACCAGAATTCATAGAGTTAATTATTGACCCTTCAGATTATAGATTTATTAAGGATTGGAATGGTGTAAAGGAGTTTAATTCAATTTTTCCAGAAAATGTAACAATATTCTTTCCCTCCGCACAAAATCATTTTTGCTTTCACTTATTGAAACATGCGATTTACAATTTTATTAGAGAATCATTTTCCTATGTATTAAATAATGATCTTGAAATAGCTAAATTAAAGAGCGCGATTCCTCAAATCAGTAAAGGTCAGTTATTGAAAGACTGGATTTATGATTATCGTAAAAACTTAGAAAGTTATAAATTCCCTTATCAACAAAAACTTTTGGAGCGAATTGATTTCGTGCTCATGTTTTATGATTTAGATGTTCCAGATAAACGCTTTAGATATGCTAACAATACGAGGTGTAGACTTAATGTCTTAAATGAAGAACAAATACTCAACAAGTACTTTGAAACCAAAAATCTATCAGGTTTTCTACACTTTGATTGGAAATACAATTTACATAACAACGGAGAGCTTAGTTCTGGTGAAAAGGCGAAATTCAATTTGTTCAGCAGGTTTTTTTCGGTTTTAAAGAAAGCAGAATGGCAAAGTAAAAAATTGGAAAATTTATTAATTCTGATTGATGAAGGTGATACCCTGTTTCATCCTGAGTGGCAACGAAGATTCTTTAATGATTTCATTACGGGTCTAAAATTAATCTTCACTACGACTAACTCTATTCAGCTTATTTTCACTACTCATTCTCCTTTTGTGAGCTCAGATTTACCTTGGTATAGTATGATTAGACTAAATAAAAAACAAGAAACGGGGATAACTTCCGTTGAGTATAACAATGAGGTTCCAACATTTGCAGCAAACATCCATGATTTGTTTAAAGATAGTTTTTTTATGGAGCAAGGATTTGTAGGTGAGTTTGCAAAAGATAAAATAAACAATTTGTATGATCGAATTTCTGAAGTGAAAAAGGCAGAAAACGCTGGCATTCTATTAAATGAAATTGAATTAATAGGTGAGCCATTTGTAAAGCACAGTTTAACTGAGCATTTAAGAAACCGATTAACTGAATTATGAATAAGATCGAGTTAAATTCTATTGAGGAAGACGATCTAATCAAACAATACCGAAAGTATGTTTTTGAGGAGACCAAATCAAAATTAACCTTTCTTATTGGAATTTACTCAGTTCGAAAAGGTCAATTAAAGTTCAAATTTTTAAAGGAGGATTCTTTTAATGTTAATGGTCGAGTATTTCCGAATGATCTAAAAGGTGTTACTAGAAAAGCCATCTTAAATACTCTTTTCAATATCCCAATTAAAGTCGATGGAATAGATTATCGCCAACTCACTAAAAACACAGTTTTTAAAACCATTTATCAGAGTCATACATTTGAAATAACAGATCTTTTTTTTCTACATGATAACCTTGAAACTATATTGTTTTCAAGATTATCTTCATCAGAAATGACAACTGTTCTCAAGTCGTTAGCAGGTAAACTCAATTCAAAATTGGATAGAAACATTTTTGAATTAATATTTGACTATAAACGTTTTTTTCATCAGACAGATACTAATGCAACATACTTTGGTTTTAAATTGGCTAAGGCATTAAAAACAAATGTTTGTGTTTATTGTAACCGTGAATATATCTCTACAATATCTGATTCAAAAGGACAGAAAATTATTAGTCCTGCTTTCGATCATTTTCTGAGTCAATCTGAATACCCATATTTGGCTATTTCATTATTCAATTTAATACCGTCTTGTTATTCATGTAATTCTCAATTAAAGCTTGCCGAAAAGTTTACACTAGATGCTTATTTAAATCCACATGAATTAAGTTATGAGAGTAAAGCCGGGTTTAAAGCGTTTTGGATTGGAAATGAAATAAAATCAAAATACAAAGATGATGAAATCATCAATATCAATGATTTGAGCATTAAAATTGAACCACTTTCTTCACCAATCGAAAGGAAAATATTTGGTGACTCAACTTTATCTGAAACGAAGCGAAAAGGAAATCTAAAAGTTTTTAAGACAGAATTAGTATATGATTCGATTCATAAGGATTCAGTTCATGAAATCATCACTCAGTTTAGGGTTCACACAAAATCAGATGTTGAGTCATTAAAAAAATCTTACAAGTTTATCAAGGATGATTCAAATGTTTATAGTTTTTACTTTAAAAATTATTTAAACGAAGAAGACTTTAATAAACGACCATTAGCAAGATTAACTAGGGATATCGCAAAGCAAATGGAAAACATTTACTCGATTGATATCGAGATATTGTAAAATAACAAACTGACTCTCAAAATGACTACAAACTACAAACAAAAAATAGCTGAATTGGTTAAAGCTGATAATTATCCTGAGGCTTTTATATATTGTGGACATGCTTTGCGTGAGAACCAAAATGATCAAGAGGTTCAGCAAATAGCTGCTTTTATTTTTAAAAGAATAAACGATGCCCATATGGAACTTAAACCAGAGACTTCAGAAGATTATTTGCATCGTGGAATTGCTAATTTCTACGCTGGAGAAATTGAAGCATCAATTTATGATTATTCAATGGCCATAGAACTTGACGAATCAAATGATTATGCTTTCAAATCTCGACACATATCTAACGCCACTTTAGGGAAAATCAATGAATCATTAAAAGATATTATTCGAGCAATTGAAATTAACCCTACAAATGCTTGGTATAGAATGGATTTAGCAAACTTGTTAAGCTTATTGCCAGACAAGAAAAATGAAGCGTTGTCCAACTATTTGAAATCAGTAGAATTGGAACCTACATCTGAAATACTATGGTATAATTTCGGTGTTGAATTACAAGCTCAAGGTTATATCCAGGACGCAATTCTAAAATACACAAAAGCAATCGAGATCAATCCAAACTATGAAGATGCCGTATGGAATTATAACTATTGTAAAGGATTATTGGGAAGCAACTAATGATCGCCTGTTACCTATTCCATCGGCAACGCTCAAGGCTGTTACACTATGAAAAAATAATACGTTCAGTAAGTCTTTGAAAAGAAGTTGATTCAAGATTTTCAATTGCATGTTCATTCATAAAGAATCTTGAATAAACTTCAAAAGGAGTCAACGAGTAATCAATATTGATAACATGATTATGATAGCTATCTAATAATTGAAACAAGTTAAGAATATTTTGGTTGAAATAATCTTCATGAATTTCGAAATAACTCAAATTGATAAATGTTATATTCTTTACAGTAACTGTGATATCGAGTTCTTTAATCCCTTCTAAAAATTTCTCGTTAAACATTTTATTTATTCCTTCCATCCCAAATGAAGAGTCGGTATAAAGGATTATTGGATAAATTTCCAATTCATTTTTTGAAAAAGAATCATCAAAGGAAATACCGTTAAGTTCAATATCTTTTATTGCATTAATCAATTGAGTCAATCCTTTAGGTTTATTTGATTGATTAGAAACAAATTTCTTGTCAAATTCCAGGAAAAGCGTTTCCCTGTCACCACTGTTTTTTATTGAAGCATTTAATAACACATCTTTAAATTCTACCAAGCATATTTTGTTATTTTCCTTTAAGTACACATCACACAACTCTTCGTTACTAGAATTCAAACAGTCATCACCATAAAATCTTACAGTATCTGGAAAACAACTGTCAATAGTTGATTTGAGATAAATATTTTCCATGAAATTTTTTCCTTTTTCTGAAAGAAACTCACCTCGGAATCCATTAGCTCTTATAAAGTCCCAGAATGAGAATACTTGCGCTTTGTAAAACTGATCAAGGAAGAAATTTATATTCAGCACAAGATACTTATACTGATCAATTTTAAATAGCATTTGATTTCTTAATATCTTAAAGCTTATGTCACTGGAGTAACTTTCGGTATTTGAGTTCAAGCAAAGTGTTTCAAGATAGTCAAAATTCAACTTTAATTTTTCAGGTATTGAAGAATATTTTTCCAGGTCTAGCAAGTGAAACCGTTCTTCTTCTTGGATATTAATTTCACTAAATACTGTTAATAGATTCCGGAACATTTCCAGGTATCCGCTCACGCTTTTTGAGCTGTAGTAGCCTTGAATATATTTACTAAATTTTGAATCATTTTCTAAGTATTCAAAAAGACTAACACCTCTGGTAACTTGATTTTGAAAGTCTTTTGATGAAGAATAATCTCTTTGATAGATTAGACTTGGGATTGTGACGTCCTCAACCTTTTTATTTTGATCAGCTGTTTTAAGAACTTTATCATCAATTTGAATTCGATTATTTGCGACTCCATTAATAATTAAGTAAGCATCGAAGACATTCTTAGCTTCTTTGCCGTCCAGTTCTCGAAATGGCAAATCATTGAACGTTTTAAAAATTAAGTCATAAAATAATAGATTGGAATAGTTGTAAAACATTATCGGAGAATGCCCATTTCTTGATTTCTCTCTTACTTCAAACACCCACTTCTGTTGAACCGCGTGATCACACTTGCCCAATAAGGTGTTGACATTTCTAAACTGTATTCTTCCGGTATCATCAGAATTATCATGAAGATAGATCCCCACACTAAATCTTGATATACAATCTAACAAAGTAATCGAAGGAATATTTCGAATTAGGTTCTCTGCATCTTCGAGTGTTTTTTCAACTCCATAATATCCTTTATAATCAAACAATAAGAAAACTCTAACTCTTGTGTCCATAATTTTAGTGAATAGTTAAAAATAGAAATGTATGTAATTTTATTAATGCTTATCTGTTAGATAAATTAATTTTATCTTTTATCCGTTCCTTTGTCAATTAAATTAACCACTTTCAGAAATGAAGAACTCGACAACACGAATCGAAAACTTTAAGAGCTTTAAAAGCCAACTTGAAAAAATTGAAAAAATCAATACCTGGGACAAAATCGAAATTGACCTTATTGGTTATGAGCACATTCCAGTTAAATTGACGAAAATTGGAAAAGAACTAAATCTTGAAATTTCTGCAAGACTAAATGATCAAGATATAACGGAAAAGTTTTCATTCATAGTAGATGATATTATTTTTGAAACAGTAAGGATTGATCACCATTCGACATCTTCTAATATCTCCCTAGATTTTCCTGCTAGATTTTCTGAAACATATAAAATAGACACCTTTCAAACTGAAGGTTTCAATTCATGTGGAATTTTCAGAACCTATTACCCCGTTGATATAGATAATATCAAAACCTTTCACTCAGAATTTGAAACAGTAACTTATCAATCCGAAACTCACGATTATGGATTTGATTGTCTTCGGATTAATCTAAATGGAATAGCTTATGATATCATTCAAATCAAGGATGAAACTAAATCTCAGGGGTACTATATTTTTGAAAACCTTATTGAAGAGACATTTGAAAATTACCTTAAAGCCTGTTTTTCAATAAAGCAAGCGATTGGTTTCATTAACAAACTTTTCCCAGGAGACGAGGAATACATTTTTGATGATTCAGGTAAATTGTATTATTCGAATTTCATTAGACCTACTATCAAAGGCTTATATAAACCGATTTCAACGAATCCCTATGGAATTATAGAAGATAAAAAAGTTGCCGAAGAATATCTTAAAAAATTGACTAGAATATCTTTAACTGAATTGTCGAGTTTGATTTCTAAAATCCATACTAGTTCAGATTTTTCCACAGCCATTTTAGTAATTTTAGAAGCATCAGCCTCCAAGTCTTTATTATTAATTCCAAGTTCTTTTGCTGTAATTATCGAGCTTTTATCAAAAGCAATTGACACAAATGAAACTGGAATAGAAGTTCCGATAAATGATCGGTTTTTAAAAGATAAAATACTTAAAGAACTTCATGATGTAATTGATAATAACGAAACTTCTTTGAGCGATGAATCTATATTGAAATTAAAAAGACGCTTGAATGAAATTAATAAGCCAATAAACAAACAGCATCTTACGAATAATGAAAAACTTACCAGGCCATTTGAGCAACTTGGGATAAGATTATCACTTAATGACATTACAATTATTGAACATCGAAACGATCTTTTGCATGGCAACATTTTATTAAAAAAAGAAGACTATCAAACCAATGAAAGTATTAATCTCTATATGGGTTATGTTTCTACAAAACTCTATACATTGATCAGCAAACTGATTCTAAAAAGCATTGGGTACAATGGATATATCTACAATAGTTCCAAGCATTATGAAAAAGACCTCAACATCTCTACTGATGATGAATACTTTGAGAAAATATAAGATCACCTACTCTTTTCTTATTGAGCTAATTCCGGAAAAACGATTATCCATGCGAATGTTATTTCATCTATCACCTTGTGTATTATATTCGAATATTTCTTAAACAACTCCTCGTCATAAGAATAAAAGTCTTCTCTGTTCATATTCATAGTAGTTGTCGCTTCTCCATTTTGATCAAAAGCCCTACTGTGGATGTAATTGCTTAACTCTTTAAATAGTTTATGCCATTTTAGAACAATATCATCACCATTTTGATTAAATGATTGAATATTTAAATTTCCATTGAGAACCAACTTGTAGAATTTCCAATTCGGTGCATCACTGCTTCCATTGTCCCAAGAGTTGAATTCAATGGGTAATTTTTGTCTTCTATTGGCATCATTATTTTGTAGAAGTTGCAAGCAGATTTGGTGTATCGCCATATCAAATGCAATTCTCGAAATGGATGCAACTTGCTTGTAATGATGTAAAGCGAGATTACTAATTGCAGCATGTAATTCTGATATGATTTCAGGCAAAGTCCAATTGATTATTTCATCATCCGTATCGTAATGATCGTTTGATATGCTTTCATAAGAACGAATCAGTTTTTCAAGATTGGAAATCTTCGTCTCTAATAGCCGAATTTCTTCACTAGAAGTAGGTGTGTTCTCAAATAGATCGCTTGACTTTTTAAGCCGGTTAAATACTGTTTCATTCATGGTTAAGAGGTATTTTACCCGAAAGTAGATAAAAAAGTAAAGCTGGAATTACAATCAGAATTAATTTCTATTTGCTCCGGGGGTGGCGGGGCAACTGCGTTTTTTATTATCTGCCAAAATCGAATTTTGAGTAATAAAATCCTATTTGCCCCACTATAAGTGGGCAACTAACTTTTTTTACGTTTCGTAGCCAAATTTTGACTGAATAAAATGCTAACTGCCCACTAAATGGTGGGCAGTTATTTTTTTTTGATTCAAAAATGTAATCGAGTGTTTCGATTTATTTTCCTTTTGGAGTGTTTCCTCTTCCTCCTCCTGATGGGTTTCCAGTTGTACTTGGATAATTTGGATTCGAGTTTGAACCTGAATTACTAGAGCTTGACCCTGAATTTGAGTTCTGTTTTGCCATAATAATAGAATTAATTGATTTACAATTCTCTGTCAAAAGGAATGCCGATTTAAAAAACTGACAATCTGACACTTGCTGAATAATTTAACTTCTAAGAAAGTGTCTATCAATGGTGCAAAACTAACTTTGCACCGTCTTTAATGGAAACTTTCATTATGGACGATTTAGGCTTATTCAACTCATTTGCGGGAAAGAATATTTCCCCAAAACGCAACGGTTCTAATGCCGTTATCTATACCCGTGTTTCCCATGTTTCGCAAGAAGAAAACACGAGTCTTGAATCTCAAAAAAAGTACTGCGAAAACTTTGCTGAAAGACGTGGTTTAAAAATCATCGATTACTTTGGAGGTACGCACGAATCCGCTAAAACTGATGATCGAAAAGAATTCTCTAGAATGCTGACTTTCATCCGGCGTAACAAGCAAGTGAACTACATCATTGTTTATTCCTATGA
>VFQP010001886.1_pt1 | contig 25441 bp, 20 predicted proteins | sample 3512351 | NCBI WGS metagenome assembly VFQP01 (sample SAMN10412372, study PRJNA504923) | tailings metagenome | isolation source: Relicate 1 Philex TSF1 revegetated site | place: Philippines: Tuba, Benguet | collected 2017-08-29
TGCGCTACCACAAACTCATCATCATGACCGATGCCGATGTGGATGGATCGCATATCGCCACACTGATCCTCACTTTCATCTTTCGCTATATGAAAGAAATGGTAGAGCAGGGTTATGTGTACATCGCACAACCACCACTATACCTCGTGAAGAAAGGCAAGGAACAACAATACGCCTACAATGAAGAGCAACGCAAAATGTGGATCGAGAGACTGGGTGGTGGTAAAGATGATAGCGTAACCATTCAGCGATATAAAGGTTTGGGTGAGATGAATGCAGACCAGCTCTGGGAAACCACCATGGATCCTGCCCGTCGTACCCTGAAACAGGTAACCATTGAAAGTGCTGCCGAAGCAGATCGCATCTTCAGCATGCTCATGGGCGATGAAGTAGCACCACGCCGCGAATTCATTGAAAGTCACGCAAAATATGCAAGGATTGATGTCTGATAAAACCTAAACATCCTTCCGGTAAAAGGGCTTTGGGTAGCAGTTATCCACAGCCCTTTTTACTATGGCCGATTATCAGTAGCTTGTGTATCTATAACCCTAGTTTATTTACTAACTCATTAAATTCTAACGAACATGGACACTTCAAAAATGATCAAAGCATATTGCCTGAAAACAAAAGAGAAAAATGTTCCCATGCAGGAAGCTGTAATCACCAAAACAGCCCGCGGAGGTTATATGGCTTCCGGTCATGATGGTAAAGGCAATAAAATGGCCGCTATCCTTAGCGAAGCCAAAGCTCTCCAGGCCATTCAGGATGGTGTTGCTAAAAAAGGATTCTAATCATCTTAATAGAAAATAAAAAAATAGCGGTCAAAATTGGCCGCTATTTTTTTATATATGAAATCCAAATAGCCCCGGATCTCGTTCATTGTTCATAAAATACAAACACTATGAGCGTGAACATCCTAACCAAGCCCCTACTCACTGCAAGCGTAGGGCTACTATTACTGGCAACCGCCTGTACCAAAAACCTCGCCGAAACCACCATACCAGAGCCGCCTACTTTTACACCTACCACAGGCCCTGACCAGGTTTTCTACGGGCTAACCGATGATGGTAAACTGAACAGGTATAACGCCAAAAGTCCTGGCACTGTAGAAAACAGCATGACCATTAGCGGACTCGCTAGCGGCGAAAAATTATTGAGCATTGATTTCAGGCCCGCTACCGGACAATTATACGGTTTGGGTAGTACCAGCAGGCTCTATGTAATAAACCTGAAAGACGCCAGCGCAAAAGCCCTGGGAACGGCAGCTTTTACGCCAGCATTGAATGCACAGTTGGCGAATATTGATTTTAACCCTACGGTAGATAGGATCAGGTTGGTGACCACGGCCGGACAAAACCTTCGCCTGCATCCGGAAACAGGTGCGGTGGCTGCGGTAGATGGTAATATTAATGGTGGCTCTGCACCTGCAGCTATTACCTCTATTGCCTATACCAATAGTAAAGCCGGCGCAGCAACAACAGAATTGTATGATATCGATATCGCCAGTGCTATGCTCTACAAACAAAACCCACCCAACGATGGAACACTTGCTGCAGTTGGTCCGCTGGGTGTTTTATTTGCCGGCAAGGGCGGCTTCGACATCAACCCAAATAATAGTGTTGCCCTGGCCACTTTTACTGTAACAGAAAAAACAAGATTATACAGCATCAACCTCACCAATGGCGCTGCCACCTATATCAATGAGATCGCTGCCAATCTGGTAGATATTGCCATCCCTACAGATCCTGTTGTATATGCAGTTGATGATATGAACAATCTCCTCATTCTTGAACCCACCGGTACAACAGCTGCTATTAGCAAAGCCATTACCGGACTGGGTGCTGGTGAAACCGTTCAGGGTATTGATATGCGTCCGGCCAATGGACAACTCTATGCCTTCACCACCAATAACAATGGTGCCGGTAAGCTCTATGCCATTAACCTGTCGAGCGGTGCTGCAACGGCAGTTGGGGCGGGCTTTATGGTGAATGCCGCTGCTACTCATTGGGGATTTGATTTCAACCCAACAGTAGACAGAATCAGACTGATCAGCAATATGGGCGAGAACTACCGGTTAAATCCCAATGATGGCACTATTGCTGCCACCGATGGTATGATTAACCCAGGTAATCCAATGCTAACAGGTGCCGCTTATACCAATAACTTCAACGGTGCTACCACAACAGTACTGTATGTGATGAACAGTAGTAAATTATTCCGTCAGGATCCACCCAATAATGGAACACTTGTAGAAATTGCCAACCTGGGCAATATGGTAGATGCAGGTAATGGTTTTGATATTGGTGGGAATAGTGATATAGCTTATGTAGCGGGAGGAACAGGTACCAGTACAAATATCTATCGCATCAATTTAACAACGGGCGCATTCACCATGACCCGGTCATTGAATACAAGATTACGGGGGTTTGCGGTAGCATTGGGCTTCTGATAGTCTATGTGTTCACCGAAACAGGAAGGGGCCTTCGGGTCCCTTTCTTTTTTATGCAGATACCACAACTGCTGTATGCATGCCATCAAGAAAATACAACAGGGCTTCCATACTCTTTACATCTTCTATTACCAGCAGAAAATTTTTGCCCGTTTGTTTTAATCTGGCCTTATTGGTGCCGCCTTGTAAATACGCTAATACACGTTTAAACAGGTCCGATTCGAAATAGGGTGAATCTGGTTTATTGATAAAATAACACCTGAGCACATCCTGTTTGAGTGTCATCTTTTCAAACCCTATTTCTACTGCCTTCCAGCGACAACGAACTGTGGTGAAAAGATCTTCTACAGAGCCAGGCATGGGCCCAAATCGATCGATCATTTCTGCATGGAAAGCCTGCAAATCTTTTTCCTGCTCGCAATTATCCAGTCGTGAATAAAGCGATAAACGTTCTGCAATACTTTCAACATAACTATCCGGGATCAATATTTCCAGGTCGGTATCAATGGTACAATCACTTACATAATCATCCTGCTTGCTGATCTCGTCTTTGAAGAGGTCTTTGAAAGAAGTACGTTTCAATTCCCTAATAGCTTCTTCCAAAATTTTCTGATACATTTCAAATCCAATCTCTGCCATGAATCCACTTTGTTCGCCACCCAGCAAATTACCGGCGCCACGAATATCCAGGTCGCGCATGGCTATCTGAAACCCACTTCCCAGATCACTGAATTGTTCCAGTGTTTGCAGGCGTTTCCGCGAATCGGTAGGCAGGGTACTCATAGGTGGTGCCAGCAAGTAACAGAAAGCCTTTTTATTGCTTCGACCCACACGACCACGAAGCTGGTGCAGATCACTTAATCCAAAATGGTGGGCATTATTTACAATGATGGTATTCACATTGGGAATGTCCACACCGCTTTCTACGATATTGGTACAAACCAGCACATCATATTTCTTATCAATAAAATCCATGATCCGCTCCTCCAGTTCATGGCCTTCCAATTGTCCGTGAGCATACCCAATACTCAAATCAGGACAAAGGGCTTGCAACAATCCGCACATTTCTGCCAGTCCACCTACACGGTTATGTATAAAAAATACCTGACCACCTCTTTCCGTTTCATAGTAGATCGCATCACGGATAAAATCATCATTGAAAATATGTACTTCTGTTTGGATGGGCTGTCTGTTGGGTGGAGGTGTATTGATGATACTCAGGTCACGTGCGCCCATTAAACTGAACTGTAAGGTTCGGGGAATGGGTGTTGCTGTGAGGGTAAGACAGTCTACATTGGTTTTAAGCGTCTTCAGCTTCTCCTTATGGGCTACACCAAATTTTTGTTCTTCATCAATGATCATAATGCCCAGGTCCTTGAATTTCACTTCCTTACCCAGGAGGCCATGGGTGCCCACAATGATATCGATTTTACCATCTTCGAGTTTCTTGAGTGTTTCTTTTTTCTCTTTTGATGATTTGAATCGATTCACGAAATCAACAGTAACCGGAAAATCCTTGAGTCGTTCTCTGAATGTTTTGAAGTGCTGGAAGGCCAGGATGGTCGTAGGCACCAATACAGCCGCCTGTTTTCCATCGACCACCGATTTGAAAGCGGCTCGAACGGCGATCTCTGTTTTACCAAAGCCAACATCGCCACATACCAATCGATCCATCGGTGATTCGCTTTCCATATCCTTCTTCACATCGGCAGTTGCCTTACTCTGATCTGGTGTGTCCTCATAAATGAAGGAGGCTTCCAGCTCTGTTTGCATGTAGTTATCTGGCGTATGCGCAAAGCCTTGCTGTGCCTTACGTTGGGCATATAGTTTGATGAGATCGAAGGCTATTTCCTTCACCTTGGTCTTGGTCTTCTCCTTCAATCTTGTCCATACATCACTGCCCAGTTTATTGATTTTGGGAACGGTCCCTTCCTTACCAGTGTATTTGGATATTTTGTGCAGAGAGTTGATGTTCACGTACAGGATATCACTATCCTTATAGATGATGCGAACGGCTTCCTGCATCTTGCCATTCACCTCTATTTTCTGCAAGCCGCTATAGGTACCTACGCCATGGTCAATATGGGTCACATAATCGCCGGGCTGCAGGTCGCGCAGGGTTTTGAGGGTAATGGCCTTGTTCTTGCTATAGGCTTGTTTTACGCGGTATTTATGATAGCGTTGAAAGATTTGGTGGTCGGTATAACACACCACTTTCAAATCATCATCAATGAATCCTTCATGAACACTGCAGCCAATGGGAACAAAATTGATCTCAGTTTGCAGGTCGGCGAAAATGGTATTGAGGCGTTCCAGTTGTTTTACCTGATCGGCAAAAATGAAGATGGTATAACCTGCGGCCTCATGGGCTTTAAGGTCTTTAATGAGCAGATCAAACTGGCGATTGAATGCAGGTTGTGGTTTGGTATGAAAGCCCAGATCAATAGTGGCTAGCTGGGCTTTGTAGCCAAATTCAACCAGGTGTCTTTTCTTTAATTGTTCCTCAATGACTGGTAATGGAATAAAATCATTGGCCGATACTTCTTTCAGGATTCTGATCTCCTCATCTTCCTCATGCGACTGCATGGCATACCCGTCTTCGAGTAATTTCATGAAGCCTAGCATTTCCTCATATTGCTGGTTTACTTTCTCCGCAATCACATCCCAGTCTTTTAACCAAATAATGGTATTGTCAGAAAGGAATTCAAAGAGCGATACCTTTTCTGAGGTATCGAACTGGGTCTCTACATTCGGGATGATATTAACCTGTAATAATTTTCTCTCGCTTAGCTGAGTTTCCGGATCAAAAATGCGGATGCTGTCCACTTCATTTCCGAATAGTTCAATGCGATAAGGTTTTTCGTTGCCAAAAGAATAGATATCCAGGATACCGCCACGTATGGCGAATTGACCAGGTTCGTATACAAAATCAGTTCTTTCAAAACCATACATAACAAAGAGTTCCATTAATCCCTGTAGGTTAATGGTATCATTGGTTTTGATGGTGATGATATTGCTGCTGAGTGTTTTTGGGAGCACTACTTTCTCGAAGATGGCTTCGGGATAGGTGATCATGATCTTTTTGTTTCCGCCACCTGCCAATCTGGTGAGTGCTTCTGTACGTAGCATCACATGCGAGCTATTGAGCAGGCGAAAATTCTTTCTGTTTTTGAAGGAAGAGGGGAAATAAAAGAGATCGAGTGCGCCCGTAAGGTTCTCGAGTGTATTATGAAAATAAGCGGCTTCTTCCGCATCGTTGAGTACCACCAGGTGATTCATATCGGCACAGGAAGGGTGGCCGAAAATGGCACCTACTACAAATTCAGCACTGCTACCTTGTAAGTTGCTGAGGAATAAACGCTGCGGTTGGGCAAAAGACAGCTTGTCCGCCAACTGAAAAAGGCGGGGGTTATTTTGATACTTTTCCTGCAGCACATTCAGATTCATACTTCCTTACGCGAACGGCCGCAAAGATAGCCCTAAATCAATAAATGGCGCGGGCATTCACTTCAATATTGAAGCGGGTGATGTTGTTTTTTGTTACCCCAACCAACTGGATATTTTGCTGGGCGTCAAATGAATTGGCGAAAAATCGCTTTTCGTGTTCAACAAAAACAGAATATGTACCGACTGGCAGCGCAACTTTATAGTTGCCTAAACTGTCTGTAATAACGGAAGCAACCAATTTTGTATTGACTTTCGTATATATGGGGGCACCTGCCGAGAGGGGTGTTACCTGTTGGAGGGTGGTGGGTTCATAGAAATATACTTTGGTAGGGAAAGGTTTAGGTTGGCTGGGGGGCGCTCCTTTCATGGGCATTTGGTTACCGGTTATTTCGGTGATCTGGCCTTCTACTCCTTGTTTGATCCTGCTATTTTGACCCGCTTTATGGGAAACGCAGGCAGCAAGGACCAGAAAAGCTAAAGAAACTATAAAAAGATTCCGCATCATGCTTCACTTTGAATGGTTAAAGTATCTAATTTAGTATAGATTCCGGTTAATTCTAAGCCATTGGATATCGGAAGTTAAATTAAACCTACTATGTTAAGAAAAAATTTACTCCTCCTTTTATTGGGTGCGGTAACGGTTACGGGTGTGCATGCCCAGATCAAGACCAATGAAGAGGTATTGAAACGAGCGGCACAGGGCATCAGGATCACCGATAGAGCCAATTATGCCAGAGCACTGGCATTGGCCAAAAAGAATAACTGGGCACTCAAGATCACCGATAACAATGGCGCTGTAGCGGAATTGGTTGGTGTTGACATGTTTAACTTCCCCAAGTATTATATCACCCACAACAATAGTGTTTCAGCTATTACCACAAGCACCAACCAGCTATGGCCCAATGGTGCTTCGGGATTAAATTTAAGTGGTTCTTCCGCCAATATGCGCAACAAGATTGGTATTTGGGATGGGGGTCGATTACTGTCCACACACGTTGAATTAAACGGTCGCCTTACACAAAAGGATAACCCAAGTTCACTGAGCACCCACGCCACACACGTTGCAGGTACGATGATTGCTACCGGTGTAAATCCTAATGCAAAAGGTATGTCGTATGGTGTTCAGGGCATGGTTGCCTACGATTTTACCAATGACAATGAAGAGATCGCTTCTGAAGCTGCGAATCTTCTTATTTCTAATCACTCCTATTCGGTTATTGCAGGTTGGTCATTCAACTCAGCTCAAACAAGATGGGAATATTGGGGAAGACCTAATGAGGATGAGGATTACAAATTTGGATTTTATAGTAGCGATGCACAGATACTGGATTCCATTGCCTACAATGCACCCTTTTATCTGATCGTAAAATCGGCTGGTAATAACCGGGGTTCTACCGGGCCTGCCGTGGGCGAGCCCTATTTCCGCCAAAATGCTGCGGGTACTTTTATTTCTGCAGGTACCCGCCCCTCAAGCATTAGCAGCAATGATGCATATGGTACGATTCCCTGGGATGGTAATGCCAAGAATATTCTTACTGTTGGCGCCATTACCGGACTGCCTTTTGGCTACACCCGCTCTTCTGATCCGGTAGTCTCCAGTTTCACCAGTTGGGGTCCTACCGATGATGGTCGTATTAAACCCGATATTGTTGCTGCCGGCGTAAACGTATTGTCTACTTCCAGCAGTTCCAATACCAGCTATACCACATTGAGTGGTACTTCTATGTCGGCCCCTAATGCAACCGGTTCCTTATTCCTGCTGCAGGAATATTATTCCAAACTAAAATCTGGCGCCTTTATGCGTTCAGCCACCCTGAAAGGCCTGGCTATCCATACTGCAGAAGAAGCAGGGAATAATCCGGGACCTGATTATCAAATGGGATGGGGACTTTTAAATGTTCGCAAGGGAGCTGATGTTATTACAGCTGCGGTGGGTTCGAATAATGCGGCGAGCAGTGAACACCGCTTATACGAAAACGTATTGAATGCTACCACTACTTCATTCAGCACTACAGTGATTGCTTCAGGGAAAATGCCAATCAGGGCTACCATTTGCTGGACTGATGTGAAAGGTACTGTAGAACAAACCAATGTGCTGAATAACACTGCCCGGAAACTCATCAATGATTTAGACATCCGTATCACCAGTGGCAGCCGTACTTTCAGACCCTGGATACTCGATCCTGCCAGTCCATTCTCTGCCGCCACCAAGGGCGACAATGTATTGGATAATGTGGAGCGGATTGATATAGACAGTACGGTTCCGGGTCAATCTTATACCATTACCGTAACGCATAAGGGTACACTCAACACCGGACAACAAGCCTATTCCCTGTTGATTAGCGGGGTGGGTGGAACTGCTTATTGTACCTCAGCACCTGATGTAAACACCGGAGGAAAAATTGACAGTGTTGTAGTGCAATCTCTTCGTTTTGCCAATCCCGCAGGTGGTACCACATTTGTCGATAACACGGGCTCAACTGCCAGGGTAGAACCATCACAATCGGTGCCTTTCCGCATCAGATTAAATAGCTCCGATGCTACTGATGTTGACAAAATAGTGAAGTTATTTGTTGACTATAACAATGATGGTGATTTTGCCGATGCCAATGAACTGGTAGCCACCAGTAGTGCTCTGCGTAATAACCAGGTTTTTGTTGGGACATTTACTACCCCTTCTACATTAGTGGCAGGAACCCTTTATCGCATGCGGATTGTGGTGCGGGAAACATCCAGTGCCACCGATGTAACTGCTTGCGGTAGCTATCCTAAAGGTGAAACACATGATATCCGTTTAATTGCAGATTTCCCCACTACTGATCTGAGTGTTGCAGATGTGGTAACACCCAGTGCTGCAGAATGTGCCGATAACAAACAATATGTTACTGTTGCACTTCGAAATAATGGAAGCACTTCTGTATCTGATGTACCGGTAACCGTTGAAATTAAAAATGGCAATACAACCGTTGCTTCATTTACCAATACCTTTAAAAGAACCATCGGGCCGGCAGCTACTGCCAACTTTACTTTACAAACGCCATTTACCTCACAACCTAATACTACCTATACTGTATCAACAACCTTAAACCTGTCTGGTGATCAATTACCAGCAAATAACACCTTAACCAGTAGTATTACTACTGCTCCACTGGGTACTGCTCCAACAGCTGTAGGGGTGATCTGTAATACCAATACAGCCACACTTAAAGTGGTAAATCCGGGAACTGATACCTATTTCTGGTATAATAGTGCCACAGCCACTGCCCCCCTTATCAGCGGCCCTACATTGAGTACACCGAGCATTCCTAGTAATAATACTTTTTATGTTTCCCGCAACATAAAAACAAGTATTGGACCTGCCACTAAAATGGCATTCCCAAATGGTGGGTATGATGACTTCTCGGGTACATTTACACGCTTTACCAATAATGTACCCATCGTAATTGAAAGCGCCAGATTGTATACAGGAAATGCAGGCACGGTTAGAATAACTGTCGCTGATCTTGGAGAAGTAACAGGAAACTCTTATAATTTCACACGCATTTCAGAAGTTACATTACAGGTAGCTGCCAGTAATCCTAACCCAAGTGCCGGTACCATAAGCGGAAACCCGGCCGCTGATACCGGAACTGTGTACATGCTCAACTTGCCGGTGAATACCACAGGTGATCACATCATAATTTTCCAGTGTAGTAACGGCGCGACTATTTTCCGGAATAATAATATCACGAGCACTACCACATACCCAATGAGCGTACCTGGCCTTATGTCAATTACAGGCAATAGTGCAAACCTGAGTAATACTGCGGCCAATGTAAACGCCTTCTATTATTGTATGTATGATATCAAAGTTAGATCTGGTGAAAGTTGCCCGAGCGACAGGGTACCTGTTGTGATCAGCGAATCACCTACTCCAACAGTTACACGTGTTGGTGATACTTTGTACAGCTCCGTTACTGGTGCTATTATGCAATGGTATAAAGATGATGTAGGTATAGATAGTGCTACCAAGAACACATTCAAACCCATACAAAGTGGCTCGTATAAAATATTGGTGATGGATAGCCTGGGCTGTCAGAAAACCTCTGCACCATTACAGGTTACCATTAATGCCCTAGCACCAGAAATTGTGGCACAGGAAATCAAACTGAGTGTTGCCCCCAACCCGAACAGAGGCATTTTTAACCTTAGCTTTGAAGTGAAAGAGAAAGGCGATCTGCAGATCGATCTACTCACTGAAGCCGGTCAGCGGGTGTACACACAATCACAAACTGGATTCATTGGCACCTATAACCAGCAGGTGAACGTTGGTTTGGTGAGCGATGGATATTATGTATTGAGGATTACGCATAATAAGAAGAGCTATCTGCAAAAGGTGATTATCATCAAATAGATTAGCTTAGCATAAAACAAATAGCCTGCCCCCTTTCTATCTTATACCAAATTGGTACAAGATAGAAAGGGGGCTTTCTTTTGTAATAAGCAACACCCTTGGAGCCTAACCAATAAATGACAGTGATATCGTACTTTTGAAAAAAGTTTCTATGAAACGATACTCACTGTTACTGCTCTTCATCACCAGCTTACTGACTGCCGGTGCACAGAATAAAAAGACTATCTATGGCTATGTAAAAGATAGCGCCAGCGGTCAACCTGTTCCCCTTGCCAGTGTTACGAATACCAATACAGCAACTACCAGCATGACTAACCAGTCCGGTCGTTTCCGGATCCTGATCAGCGAGAATCAAATCCTCAGTGTTGCTGCTATCGGCTATCATTTCGATACACTCAACTATAATATCCGGTACAGCAACTCATCAGATACCTTACTCATTTTACTTCGTCCGCTGGGAAGAGACCTGGGTAATGTTACCGTAACATCAAAAGGAGGGTATAGCAGGTACCAGCTCGATAGTATAGAAAGAAGAGAAGAGTTTCTGCAGAATATTGTAAACTATACCATTCCTACCGTAGCAAAAGCCAATTCCGGTGCGGGTATTGCCCTAAACCTGGATCGTTTTTCCAAACATGAAAAGAATAAGAGAAGGGCACATGCTTTTTATGAAAACAATGAAAAGGAAGCCTATATCAACTATCGTTTCAATACAAACTTAGTTAGTTCGCTGACAGGTTTCAGAGATGAAAAACTGTACGACTTCATGCAGGAACATCGCCCCACTTATAAGTGGTTACGCCAGCATACATCCAATGAGGATATGGTCTATTATATCAATGACCAGTTAAAACGATTCAATAAAAATCGGGCTACTAATTAATAAGGTAAATATTAAAATCAGTATCCGGCAATTGCAGATTACTCGTATCTAAGTGCCGTAATCGGATTGAGTCTTGACGCTTTGATAGCGGGATATAACCCTGCTGCCAATCCAACCAGGGTACAAATCACGACCCCAATTACTACCCATCCCCATGGAATGAGGAAGCCGGTACCCATTGCCATACCTGCTACGTTACCTACCAGGATACCCAGTAATATACCAAAGAAAGCCCCCATCAAACTGATGATGATACTTTCGAAAAGGAATTGTTGACGCACATTGCTACTCTTACCGCCAATCGCTTTAATCAAACCCACTTCCCTGGTTCTTTCATTCACTGCCACGAGCATGATATTCATTAATCCAATGGCTGCCCCAACCAGCGTAATAAAGCCAATTGCACCTGCTGCACCCGTAATACTACTTAAAAAGCTGATGAACATTTCAGCGAACTTATCACTCTTCTCAATTACGAAGTTATCATCCTCCAATGGTTGCAGTTTACGTACAGCCCTGAATACTGCTGTGGCAGATCCTGTTGCGGGGTCGAGGTCTTTCACGTTATTCACGATCACACCTACCAGATATGATTTACTTACATTCTGAAAGTTGCGGATATTGGTATAGGTGGTCACAATCACATCGTCCTGCCGGAGCATGGCACTGGAGCCCTTGGTTTTGAGCAGTCCAATAACACGATAAGGCAATCCACTTACCCTGATGACTTTGTCGATACTTTTTTCCGGATTATTACCGAATAAGGTTTTGGCTACATTGCTACCAATCAAACACACATTTCTACCACTTTGCTGATCCAGTGCATTAAGGTTTCGGCCAGTTTCTATATTGTATCCTGAAACGGTCAGATAATTTTCATCGCCCCCCATGATCACGATCTGGGGATTGGTTTTCTTATCCTTGTAATGTACTTCCTGTCCGCCAGGCCCCCTGCGGTAAATACTTACACTGGCCCCGGGGAAACTGAAATTATCTCTGAAAAATTCAGCTTCTTCCCTGCGAATGGGTTTATCGAGATTTGATTTTTTTTCTTTCCTTCCCCGAACCGTTTTTTTGAAGTCGCTATTATTTCCGAATCTTACCCTTGAATCCTTGAAACGGATATTGAAGGCATTGGCTCCCATGGAGGAAAAGCTTTCGCGCAAACCCTGGTTCATGGCTTGTATGGCTGTAATGATCCCAATAAGTGCCATGATGCCCAAGGCAATGATAGCTACAGTAATACCAGTACGTAGTTTATTACCACGTACCGTACGCCATGCCAGCGAAACAGTGTCGAAAATAGTCATTCCCCTCATTGGTAAATATCTTCATATAAAGATACAGGAGAATAGCCCTACCTACGGCTATGAGATCGAAAAAAAGGAGGAACGGTTAAAAATAGAACCAATTCAGCACGATAGAGGGCCAGATACCGATCAAAATGATCAAAGCAGCCAGCAGCACTACCCCTAGCTTAAAGGCATTGGTAAGGGGTTGATTAAGCGAGGCTTCGCCCTCTTTAAAGTACATAGCCTGTATTACCCTGAAATAATAGTACACACTCACAGCAGCAAAAACAAGTGCTACAATCACGAGCCAGAGTACACCACCAGCTTTTACAGCTGCCGCCAGCATATAATATTTGGCAAAGAAACCGGCAGTTAAAGGTATACCTGCCAGTGATAAAAGGAATACTGTGGTCACAAATGCCAATAGCGGCTGTTTACTAGCCAATCCATTGAAACCATCGAATGTATAATCACTCATTTTGATCAGCACTGCGAATATGCCAATCGTGGCCAGGCTATAAGCTACGCTATACAGCAGGATACCTTCTCTCGCCAAATCATTCTTACTGTACAAAGCAAATAACATGAAACCTGCCTGAGCAATACTGGAATAAGCCAACATACGTTTTACGCTTTGCTGGAAAACGGCAGTAATATTTCCGATTAGTAGTGTCGCAATAATGACTATTGGGAGAATGATATCCCAGGTTGGGCCTAATACCTGCGTTTGTGTTTGGAATAAACGGATAAAGGCAATAAAACCTGCGGCTTTCACCACAGTAGCCATGAATGAGGTGAATACAGCCGGTGCTCCATCATATACATCTGGCGTCCAGAAATGGAAGGGCGCAGCAGATACCTTGAAACACATGGCGACAAACAGGAGCAATATGCCTGCCACTTGCAGAAAGGAAGGATTCACTCCTCCGGTAACAGCCGATACAGGTGGCGCGATCAGGGAAAAACTTCCGGTTGCACCATAGTACAACGCAATACCCATGAGCATGATACCGGTTGTAAAAGAACCCATCAGGAAATACTTAAGTGCTGCTTCATTACTTTTCAGGTTACGCTTATCAGCACCGGTAAGTATGTACAAAGGAATAGACAGAATTTCAATACCCAGGAATAACATCAACAGTCCATCAAAACCGGAAAGAATACTAACCCCACAAAGCACAAAGAAAATGAGCGCAAAATATTCTGCGGCATTGATACCGGCATGCTCAATATCACGGCCACTCAATACCACATAAATGAAGGTAGCACTGAAAGCCAGTGTATTGAAATACAGACCGAATTTATCGAAGCTCAGCAAGCCCTTGGTATTGATGCTTACTTTGAAGATCGCATAGGTATCCATCAGGTTGGCTGCTATCAACAGCAGCAAACCAATTGCTGCTATGTATTTCAACACAGATCTGTTACGTGTCAGGATGCCACTGAACATCATGACAACACCCATTAATGCTGATAATATAATCGCGTTCATAGAACCTGTTCCCCGGAGGGAGTTATGCCTGAAGGAGGATGAACCTCTTCACGCTGTGAATAATCATTATTTATTTCAATACCATTACTGCTTGGCAGCAAGGGTAGCACTTACTGTATCACGAGTCATATCCAAAATTGGATATGGGTGAATACCCAACAAAATAATCAGCAGTACCAGAATTACCAGTACCAACCGCACATTACCACTGATATCTACAGCATTGGCTGTATGATTGGTCAATTGTCCGTAGAACACCTTCTGCACCATATTCAACGTGTACACTGCTGCCAATATGATGCTCACACCGGCAATGGCCGCGATCCATATATTATAAGCGAACAATCCATTGAACATCAGGAACTCACCCACAAAGGCATTGGTGAGTGGCAGGGCAATATTGGCAAATGCCAGTACTACCAGTAAAATAGCCAGAGCCGGAGCTTTTTGTGCCAGTCCGCCAAGATCAGCAAACTTGCGTGTACCCAGTTGCTGCTCAATCACATCAGCCACGATCCAAAGTCCGATTACATTAATACCATGGTTAAACATTTGTACCATCACACCTTCCAGACCCAAACGATTATTCGCAAAAATGGCAGCACACATCAAGCCAATGTGAGCGATTGATGAATAGGCAATCAGTCGTTTTACATCATCCTGACGAATAGCAATGAATGAAGCATATAACATACCAATCACAGACAGTACAATAATAAGCTGGGCATATTGTGCCGCGGCCTGTGGGAAGAAGGGCACCAACCATTTGATGACGGCGAAAATCCCCATCTTGACCATCACACCACTCAATACCATAGTCGTAGCAGTAGGAGATTGCTCATACGCATCGGGCTGCCAGGTATGCAGCGGGAAAATAGGCATTTTGATCGCAAAAGCGATGAAGAATAACCAGAACACCAGCGATTGCTCACCACCTGAAAGTTGCGTTGCATAGAACGACTGCCAGGCGAATGAATGATCGGCCGTTTGAAAATATACATAGAGTATACCTGCCAATAACATGAGAGAGCCCAGGAAGGTATAGATAAAGAATTTGAAGGTAACAGCAATACGCTTCTCGCCGCCCCAATAAGAGCAAAGGAAATAAGCAGGAATCAATGCCAGTTCCCAGCAGAAGTAAAACAACAATGCATCATTAGCCAGGAATACGCCCATCAGGCCAGCCTGCATCAATAACATTAATGCAAAGAATGAACCCGGACTCTTGTATTGGTTACGATAAGTAGCTCCAAATATGAGAGGGAAAGCAACAGCGGTTAGCAAAACCAGCATCTCGCTCATGCCATCCATCGACAGGGTAAAGCGGCTTCCCAGCGCAGGCAACCAGGCCGAGTCGAATGATAATTGGGTTTCGGGATAGAAATAAATACCTGTAATAGTCACCACCAGTGTGAGTATAGCAGATAATAAAGCCCAACCTTTTGCGGCCTTGTCTTCCTTTATCATAAAACCTATGATACCGGTAAGCAATGGGATCAGTATTAATAGAACTGGGATCATATATATTCTTTATCGCCTAAGCAGTTAAAACAGTTGTTTGATGAATTTCAGAATAAAAGCATCATTGAACCAGATCAGTACAAATACCACGATCACCATTACAATGATGAGCAGGTAATTCCCTACCTGACCACTTTGCAGTAATCGTAATTGTCTGGATCCATATCCTACCAGTTTTCCTGTACCATTCACCAGACCATCAATCCCGCTTTTCTCGATCACATTCTTCAGGAAGCCAGATAATACGTGAAGTGGTTTTACGATGATGGCATCGTAGAGCTCATCAACATACCATTTGTTCTCCAGCAGCTTACCGAGTCCTGCGCTCTCTTCGTTTGTTTTCTGATACTTGCTGAACTTATTCACCGCAAAGACAATCAATCCGATGATGAGTACAGTAGATACACCCATCATGATATACTCCTGACTGGCATCGAGGTGATGGCCATGGGCCAGCTTAGCAGATTCTGCGAAGATGGGCGCCAGGAAATGTTCGAGGGAATGTGCATCCTTAGCAAATACTTCCGGAATACCCACAAAACCACCTGCTACAGAGAACACCGCCAATACAATCAAGGGGATGGTCATAGCTGAAGGACTCTCATGTAAGTGATGTTGTTGCTCATGCGTGCCCCTGAAATTCCCAAGGAAGGTCAGGGCATACAGTCGGAACATATAAAAGGCCGTCATGAGTGCGCCACCCATACCAATATAATAATACAAAGGATTGGCATTATAGGCCGCCATCAGGATTTCATCTTTAGAGAAGAACCCAGAGAATGGCGGAATACCTGCAATGGCCAAACAAGCCAGCAGGAATGTGATATGTGTAACAGGCATATACTTCTTCAACCCACCCATTTGCCTGATATCCTGCTCATGATGCATGGCATGGATAACAGAACCAGCGCCCAGGAAGAGCAGGGCTTTGAAGAAAGCATGTGTCATTACATGGAAAACGGCGCCGGTATACGCACCAACACCTAAACCAAGGAACATATATCCCAGCTGACTCACAGTTGAGTAAGCCAGTACTTTTTTGATATCAGTTTGTTTCAGAGCAATCGTTGCTGCAAAAATAGCTGTAGCCAAACCTACGATCGCCACCAGGGTTTGCGTGGTAGGCGCCATGGTATACAGAATATTACTGCGTGCAATCATATAGATACCTGCTGTAACCATGGTAGCAGCATGGATGAGTGCAGATACGGGTGTTGGACCAGCCATCGCATCGGGCAGCCAGGTATAGAGAGGCAGTTGTGCACTCTTACCCATGGCACCCACAAAAAGTAACATGGTAATGGCAGTAATATCGAATGTAGAAAGCTTATTCACTGAAGCAAAAACATCCGCATAATTTACGGTGCCAAGTTTGGCAATAAGCCAGAATACAGCCAACAGGAAACCAAGATCACCGATCCTGTTCATCACAAAGGCTTTTTTGGCTGCATAATTATAATCATTGTTCTTAAACCAGAAACCGATGAGCAGGTAAGAGCAAAGGCCCACACCTTCCCAACCAATGAACATGATCACATAGTTTGATCCCAGTACGAGCAGCAGCATGGAGAACACGAACAGATTCAGGTACGCAAAATAGCGTCCGAAATGCTGGGGTTCCTCCTCATGCATGTAAGCAGAAGAATACAAGTGTATCAGGAAACCAATACCTGTAATGATCAGCAGAAATAAAGAAGAGAGCTGATCTACCTGAAAGGCAAAAGGTATGGTAAGGCTATCCGTTTGAATGAAAGGGAACAGGTTCACGATGGTGGCCCCATGTGCTTTCACATCAAAGAATACCAGAAGGCTAACAATAAAAGAAGCCAGCATTACACCACAACCTATGATGCTGATCATAGATTTGGAGAGTGATTTCCTGCCCAATCCGTTCAATAAGAAACCGATGAGCGGGAAAAGTGGTACCAGATAAACAAGTTTACTCATAGCCTGCATCCCTCCCGGGATTTTAGTGCCTCTTTTTCAAGAAGCTTGGTCCATTAATGAATTCCTCTGCGGAATTAGTTCTTTAACCTATTCAAGAAATTTACGTCTACCGAGTGTACATTCCTGTACATCATCACAATGATGGCAAGACCCACACTCACTTCTGCCGCAGCAACCACCATAATGAAGAATACGAATAATTGTCCGTCGATACCCACCGTTGTAGCAGGATCAGATGCCAGTGCCCTGCCATGGTGCATCTTTGAAAATGCTACCAGTAAAAGGTTAACGGCGTTCAGCATCAATTCAACACACATAAATACGATGATGGCATTCCTGCGTGTTAATACGCCAATGATACCAATGCTGAATAAAGTAAGGGCCAAGTAGATATAATATTGTATAGGCATAGTCTTTATCAATATCGCAGCTATTCAATGCCGCGGGGTTTATGATGCTGTTTTGGTTATACGAAGCTTGATTACTCTTTTTTACCAATTACCACGGCACCAACCATGGCACTCAGGAATAATACACTACTGATTTCAAAAGGTACCACCAGATCACTGAAAAGCGCCTTACCCAGATTCTTGATCAAACCAATTTCACCCGTACCCATTAAGGCAGCCTTACCCTGAAAATCTGTTGCCTGTCTACCCAGTGACACCAATACCATCAAAAAGCATCCGCCAGATACCACACCCGCCAGTTTCATCCACACATGTTTACCGCGCTCAGATTCCTTATTGAGGTTCATTAACATGATCACAAATAGGAATAATACCATGATAGCACCTGCATACACAATGAGGTTCACTATCGCCAGGAATTGTGCATTCAACAATACATAGTGCCCCGAGATAGCAAAGAATACAGCAATCAGCCAGAGCACACTGTGCACCGGGTTACGGCTTACCAGTACCATGATGGCACTAAAGATGGCCAGGGCTGAAAGAAAAAAGAACATGATCTGTGTTATACTCATTGTAATTCTATTAGGCTATATTAATTCTTCATAAACGGTTGCTGAATTGATGCTCCTTATGCCTGTCCCTTAGCCTGGGCATATGCTTCAGGTTCAGTTTTGGGGTTAGGGATCAATAATTCATCCTTACCATATATGAATCCTTTTCTTGTATAGTTTGCCGGAGCGAATGTTTCACTCAGGTATACTGCATCTTTGGGGCAGGCTTCCTCACAAAGACCGCAGAAAATACAGCGGAGCATATTGATCTCATATTTGGCTGCATACTTTTCTTCGCGATACAAATTCTCTTCACCGGGCAGTCTTTCTGCCGCTTCCATGGTTATGGCTTCTGCCGGACAAGCAACTGCGCAAAGACCGCATGCGGTGCAACGCTCTCTGCCTTCTTCATCCCTGTTCAAAACATGCAAACCCCTGAATACCGGACTGAAAGGACGTTTCTGTTCCGGATATTGGATGGTAGGCTTCTTTTTGAAGATATGGCTGAATGTGATGGCCATGCCCTTGAATATGGAAGGAAGGTATAAACGCTCCATGAAGGTCATGGGCTTACGATTCACTTCCTGTACCCTGTTTGTTAATGCCTGCATATTCAATATCCCTTTGGGATTTTTAATGTTTGCAAAAATATTTTTCTACCCTATTGTGTCCAAGTTTATCTACCAGCTTATACCCCAGCCTTCCACAATATCAGTGCACCGGTAATGAGCATATTTGCCAAAGCCAGTGGGATCATGGTTTTCCAGCCCAGGTTCATGAGCTGATCATAGCGGAAACGCGGGATGGTCCAGCGAATCCACATGAAAATGAAAATAAAGATCACGATTTTGGTGAGCAATGCACCTACACCAATAAGTGCTGCAATATTGGGAGCCAGTGTGCTTTCATCCAGGAAAGGCACATCATAACCGCCAAAATAAAGGCAAGCCATCACTGCACTGCTCATGATCATATTCACATATTCTGCGAACAGATAAAAGCCGAGTTTCATGGATGAATATTCCTGGTGGTAACCAAAGTTCAATTCATTCTCCGCTTCCGGAAGGTCAAAAGGAGTCCTGTTACACTCTGCCAAAGCACATACAAAGAAGATCAGGAAACCCAGTGGCTGATATACAATATTCCAGTAATTACCATCGGCCATTTGCTCCAGCACGATCGTTTTAAGACTCAGAGAACCAGATAACATCAATACAGCGATCAGTGCAAGACCCATGGCCAGTTCATAACTGATTGCCTGAGAAGCGCCACGCAGTGCTGCCATGAGGGAGAACTTATTATTGGAAGCCCATCCACCAATCATGATACCATATACACCCATGCTCACCACACCAAATACATACAGGATACCGATATTGATATCTGCAATCTGGAGGTCGATTTTACGGCCAAAAAACTCCACATGACTACTCCATGGAATTACCGCACAGGTCATTAAAGCAGCAGTCATAGCCAGGGCAGGCCCCAGCACAAATAATGCTTTATTGGAAGTGTTGGGAATGATCTCTTCTTTCATGATCAGTTTCAAACCGTCTGCAAAAGGTTGTAATAACCCCAGCGGACCCGCCCTGTTTGGACCTGGCCTGTCTTGCAGTACAGCTGCTACTTTACGTTCGGCAAAAGTGGTATACAGGGCAATACCCAGGCTACCGAAAACGATGACCGCTATCAGTACCAGTTTCTCAATCATTAAGGCCCAATCTATTGCAAGTAGTGTCATGATATGTATTACTGTTGATCGTTAGACTGATTAAATACTTGTGAATTTGCAGGCCCATCTATCAGGCTCAGTTGTACTTCTGGTTTATTCACCTCACTTACAGAATGAATATCCATGAGCAGTTTAGGTGTGCGACCGGCATTCACCGCTTCGAAGGTTTCGGTGGGTTTCACCGTTCCTACTTTACCGGCATAATGACCTTGGGAAATTACAGAATGTCTGTTGATGAGTCTTGGTCCTTCAATAACCCAGTCTGATGTTTTCTTCTTCTCAAAGCGACAGGTATTACAGATCCAGCCGGGCTTACCATCGGCAGTATCTTCGATCTCGCCCCACTCATCTTTACGGGCTGTAACACGAAATACCTCATCACCCCTGTTCCATAAAGTTACCTTACCGCTACAGGTAGGACAATCTCTATGAGCATCTACCGGTTTCAGGAACCATACACGGTTTTTGAAACGGAAGGTTTTATCGGTGAGGGCGCCTACCGGACAAACATCGATTACGTTACCGATGAAATCGTTGTCGAGGCTTTTTTCAATATAGGTAGCAATCTGGGCATGGTCACCTCTGTCGAGAACACCATGCTCACGCTTTTTGGTGAGTTGATCTGCCGTGAATACACAACGATAGCAAAGAATACAACGGGTCATGTGCAACTGGATATAAGGACCCAGGTCATGTTTTTTGAAGGTCCGGCGTTGGAATTCATAGCGGGTGCCTTCTTTACCATGTTCATAGCTCAAATCCTGCAAGTGACATTCGCCAGCCTGGTCACAAATCGGACAATCAAGCGGGTGATTCAGGAGCAGGAATTCAACTACCCCGGCCCTTGCATCCACCACTTTCTCGCTGGTGATGTTCTTTACTTCCATACCATCCATTACAGTGGTACGACAAGAGGCAACAAGTTTGGGCATGGGGCGGGGATCCTTTTCAGAACCTTTGCTCACTTCTACCAAACAGGTACGACATTTACCACCACTGCCCTGCAATTTGCTGTAGTAGCACATAGCAGGAGGCGCCACATCACCGCCGATCTGACGGGCGGCATGCAGAATGGTAGTACCCGCAGGTACTTCAACGGTAATGTTGTCGATCGTTACTTTCAACAATGGTTGTTCAGACATATCTTTCATTTTCTACCGCTATGAACGGTATCGATTCAACACTCTTTATACTGCTGCAGGAACATGAATAGGATCTGCATAATGCGCCAATCCAAAGTTCCTTTTCTGTGATTCTTCAGGATTGTTTACATGCCATTCAAATTCATCCCTGAAATGTCGGATGGCAGCAGCTACCGGCCATGCGGCGGCATCGCCCAGCGGACAAATCGTATTTCCTTCAATCTTGCGTTGGATATCCCATAACAGATCGATATCACTTGTTTTTCCCTTGCCATATTCCAGGTTATGGAGAATCTTTTCCATCCAGCCGGTTCCTTCCCTGCAGGGTGAACACTGTCCACAACTTTCATGTCGGTAAAAACGTGCCAGTGATAAGGTATGACGTACCACACACTGGTCTTCATCTAATACAATGAAGCCACCGGAGCCCATCATAGAACCAGTTGCAAAACCGCCATCGGAAAGACTTTCATAATTCATGTAACGGGTTTCACCTTTAGCTGTCTTCAATAACAGGTTGGCAGGAAGGATGGGTACAGATGATCCGCCAGGAATACAGGCTTTCAGCCTTTTCCCATTGGCAATACCACCACAATATTCATCACTGTAGATAAATTCTTCTACAGAAATAGTCATATCGATTTCATATACCCCAGGCTTGTTAATATTACCACAGGCACTAATGAGTTTGGTACCGGTTGAACGACCAACACCAATCTTGGCATATTCTTCCCCACCAATATTAATGATGGGCACTACTGCTGCCAGTGTTTCCACATTGTTCACCACTGTTGGTCTGTCCCACAAACCTTTCACAGCCGGGAATGGCGGCTTAATACGTGGATTACCACGCTTGCCTTCCAGTGATTCAATCAAGGCAGTTTCCTCACCACAGATATAGGCACCAGCTCCACGTTGTACATGGATATTACAATCAAAACCAGAACCCAGGATATTCTTACCCAGGAATCCATTATTATGTGCTTCCTGAATGGCTTGCTCCAGAATGTCTACAATCCAGGCATATTCTCCCCTGATGTAGATATAGGTATCATTACTACCCAGTGCAAAGGATGATACAATCAATCCTTCAATGAGCAGGTGCGGAATGAATTCCATCAGGTACCTGTCTTTGAAGGTTCCGGGCTCACTCTCATCAGCATTACATACCAGGTGTCTGGGCACACCTTCGGGTTTGGCAATGAAGCTCCACTTCATACCGGCCGGAAAACCCGCACCACCTCGACCACGCAAACCACTCTTCTTCACTTCCTCTACAATCTCTTCGGGCGACATCTGCTTCAGTGCTTTTTCAACACTGCGATAACCACCTTCACGTCTGTACACATCGAAATAGCGAATGCCTTCTACCTGTGCTTTTTCTAAAAGTAATTTTACACTCATATACATGGTGCCCTCGCGGGCTTTTGTATTTCAATTTTGTTAAGGCAATTTCACTGCCTGTCTGGCCAGCAATAACCAGTTCCCCTTTCTTTTCACCCAGGTTTGCAGCACGTGCAAATTCAATACGCCTTCCTTCCCTTGCTGATCAAAACTCTTCGCCTTAAGCTCATGCCTTGCAATCGCAATTTTCCCATCAATCAACACACTGGCATTCTCCATGCGAAAATCCTGGTATGTGGTAGGACTGATCATAGCCTTATGGATCATCACCGATTTATTCTCTACGCTCCCACCCGAATGTCCATAACTGAGCTTATCATGTAAAAGTCCATATAGTACCACACTATCCCTCTGTTCAAAAATGGCCTTGTTCAAAGCTTTGATCTTATTCATGATCTGCTGCTCGTCATTTTGTGCAAAGCTGCTGGCAGATACCAATAATAGGGTCAATATGCTGAACAGATATTTCATTGTTTCTTCAATTCATATTTTGATGCCAGTTCACCCATGATGCGGTTACCTGCCATATCCAGCTGGATCAATTTGTTTTCGGCTACATCATACATAGCCGGACCTTCTGCTGAAGATCCCAGTGTAATGGTAAAGCCATTGATCCAGGACCATTTACCGGTTCCGGAAAAGCGATTCTTTTCCTTTTTACCCAGGTAAGTAACCGTGCGCGTATAAGTACTGTCGCTCCGTAACTCAATCACCGTTTCTATCCCTTCACAATCTGCACAAGGCAAAATTCCAGTATAGGTTCCTACTACATCCAGCGAATTTTCTGCTGTGGCACCATCCACTTTCACTGCAACACCATCTGCTTTTGTACTATCTGCCGATACCAATTCCTGTTCCCTTTCATTTTGGCAGGAAGCCAGGATTATGGTACAAAGCAGTAAGAAAAAAACAGTGCGTTTCATCATGTCCTGATTAGTTTAATTGTGGTGCATTTTTTCTACACTCTTCAATAATCGCATCCACTTTTTCTTTGGTAAGGTGTTCACGATAATGTTTGCCCATTTGCATCATTGGCGCATAACCACAAGCACCCAAACACTCCACGGTTTTCAGGGTAAATAAGCCATCTGCTGTTGTTTCTCCTGGTTTAATACCCAGTTTCTCTCCGATATAAGCAATGATATCATCGCTTCCCCTCAACATGCAGGGACCGGTTTGGCATACTTCGAACATGTACTGACCAACAGGTTTGAGGTTATACATGCTATAGAAAGTAGCTACTTCATATACTTCTATGGAAGATATCTGTAACAGTTCTGCAACATAGTCCATCGTTTCTGAACTCAGCCATCCACCAAAGCTCTCTTGTGCCAGGTGTAATACAGGCAACAAGGCGCTCTTCTGTTTCCCTTCCGGATAACGAGCTACCAGCCTTTTGAATTCAGTCATTTGTTGTTCTGAGAACTTACTCATATCTAGTATTAATTTGGAAATTTGGAAATTTGGAAATTTGGAAATTTGGAAATTTGAGAATGATTATCGGTGTGCTCCTGCCTTCATTTTCAAATTGTCAAATTCCCAAATTGTCAAATTAATTAAGCATCTAATTCCCCCGCAATCAAATTCAGGCTACTCATGGTTACGATGGCATCGCTGAGCATGCCGCCGGCTACGAGTTCCTGATAGGCCTGGTAATAAATGAAACTAGGTCTCCTGAAATGCAGTCGGAATGGAGTACGACCACCATCGCTGATCAGGTAAAAACCAAGTTCGCCGTTACCGCCTTCTACCGCGTTGTATACTTCACCTTTAGGCATTTCAACCTCACCCATGATGATTTTGAAATGCCAGATCAGGGCTTCCATTTTGGTGTATACATCCTCTTTCTTAGGCAGATAATATTCTGGTACATTGGCATGGTATACTTCAGCCTCTGCACCCTTGAATTCCTGGATCTTTTGATAGGCCTGACTAATTATGCTCAGGCTTTGCCACATTTCGGCATTTCTTACCAGGAAACGATCATAATTATCGCCGGTAGAACCTACGGGAATGGTAAAGTTGAAATCCTCATAGCTGCTGTAGGGATTGTGCACACGAACGTCGTAGTCAACGCCGGCAGCTCTGAGGTTTGGCCCTGTGAAGCCATAGTTAAGTGCTCTTTCGGCACTAATGGCACCACCACCCTGTGTACGTTCCATAAAGATCCTGTTACGGGTAAAGAGGTTTTCAAACTCCTTCAATACGCCAGGATATTCATTTAAGAATTTCTCGAGTTTCGTAAATGCTGTATTTGAGAAATTCCTTTCAAAACCGCCAATACGCCCAATATTAGTAGTAAGGCGGGACCCACATACTTCTTCATATATTTCATAGATTAATTCGCGGTACTGCATCACATACAGGAATCCGGTAAAAGCTCCCGTATCCACACCCACAATCGAGTTACAGATCAGGTGATCTGAAATACGGGCCAGTTCCATGATGATGACACGGAGATAGTCTACCCGCTTGGGTGTACTAACCCCCAATAATTTTTCACAGGTAAGATGCCATCCGATATTATTGATAGGGCTGCTACAATAGTTAAGGCGGTCGGTAATAGGCGTTACCTGATAGAGCGGTCTGCGTTCAGCTAATTTTTCAAATGCACGGTGGATATATCCTACGGTCTGTTCGGTAGATACGATCCTTTCGCCATCCAGTTCCATAATATTCTGGAAAACACCGTGTGTAGCAGGGTGTGTTGGCCCCAGGTTGAGCGTGGTGGTCTCTTTTTCAATTGACCCTTCCGGCAGTTAGAGAGTCTGTTGT
>VFQP010001887.1_pt1 | contig 25424 bp, 33 predicted proteins | sample 3512351 | NCBI WGS metagenome assembly VFQP01 (sample SAMN10412372, study PRJNA504923) | tailings metagenome | isolation source: Relicate 1 Philex TSF1 revegetated site | place: Philippines: Tuba, Benguet | collected 2017-08-29
GCGGGTGGTGACACCCGTCGACGTGCTGCACGCAGTGGTGTTTGGCCTCGTCAAGCGGCGGCTCCTGGTGGTGGACGAGCTGCGGCGGGCCATCGAGGCGTTCCCCCCCGCGACCTACGAGGTGCGCACGCCAGTGCCTTGCCCTGCACCGAAGGGCTTTCGGGAGCGTGACAACAGCACAACGACCCGCCCGCCCCAACCGTGTCAAGGTTACGTGCCAAACCCGTCTGACTGCTTGTCGTCCATGGTCCAGGCGATGAGCTACTACGAAAAGTGGGCGGCGGGCGCGGCGCGCATCTGCATCGAGCGCGGCACCTTCAGCAAGGAGGAGCTGGACCGGGAGCTGGGCCTGCTGCCCGGCGACGCGCAGCAGGGCTCGGCGCAGCAGTACGCCAGGTGCGTGTGTTGAGCTTTGCATCTGGTGTGCGGCCATCTCTGGCAAGCAAACAGATGAAACGTGTGGGTGGGGGCAGCTGCAGCGTGCGTAGCGCTGGGGGGAGCGTGCGGGTGCACCTGGCATCGACGGAATGGGCCACCGCTTGCTCCAAGGCAGCGAGGATGGGTGGCGTCGCGGCGGACCAGGCACTAGCCCAGGCCACAGTCACGCGGTGCTGACGCGCGGGCAGCGGAGTACCAGTGCCGCGGCATGCCGTCGTGCGGAGCGGGTTCGCCGGAGCGGGTAGGGGGCGGCCAGGGGTTTGAGGAGGTTGCCCCAGCGTGCGCCGCTTGCTGCGCGCTGCCTCGCGGTCACACGGCGTGCAGGTTCAAGCCGGGTGACTTGGTCAGGGTCAAGGATGAGCAGGTGCGTCCTTGGACCCTCCCTGCTCACGCCTACTCCGTGCGTGCCGCCTGTAGCGCACCCACCAGCGTGCACGCATCGAGCGGCCCCCACGCCCATCACCTCACGTCGCCGATACGTTCTGATACGCACGGCAGCTCCGGCCCCGCCGAGGTGTCCCCAGGTCCCAAGCGCGCGCGCGCTCTGCGCGCTGCGCAGGCGGCGGTGCTCACGCGTTGGCGCAAGCCGCACCTTCGCACGCCTGGCTACGTGTTCGGCCTGGTGGGCACAATCGAGCGCGAGAGCCAGGTCAGGCAACTGGGTTCGGATCAGGACCTTTGCGGCTGGAAGCCCGAGGGCGTGCGGCGTGCGCCTCTAGTGCTTGATGGCGCGCTGCCGGCGGTGGCCCGTTCCTGCACGCAGGGCGTGTTTGGCAACCCAGAGGCGCTGGCGTTCCGTGACGACGCGCCGTTCTCCGCGCTGTACAGGCGAGCGGGACCGCCCGCCCATGCTGCCCGCGCGCGGCCTGCTCGCACCGCCTGCCTGCATCACCTTGCCCTGCTGTGTCCCTTTCCCAATCGGCGGAGTCAGCCTTACGGGGGCCTGGTGGAGATGATGCTTGCGACGCATGGTGCGGTGCGGCCGGGGTTTGTGGACCAGAGGACTGCGTGGAGAGACGCGTGGCGCCGCTGCGTGTGAGCTGCTTCCGTGGCGGCTGTCGTGTGGCGCAGGGTGCGGTTTGCGCAGCGGGACGTGTGGGAGGGCTTCACGGCCGAGCACGAGCACGACACCATTGACGTCGAGGTGTACGACGCCTGGCTGGACCCCGCCACTGAGCTGGTGAGCAGGTGGATGCATCTTCATCTGAGTGGTTTGCTCTTGGGTGAGCTCGACCCCGTCTCTACGACGCCTGGCTGGACCCCGCCACTGAGCAGGTGAGCATGGACTCGCCTGAGTGGTTTGCTGTGCTCCGTGGGTAAGCTCGACACAGCCACCAGGCAGGTAAGGGTGAGCTCAACCTCCCAGCAAGCGGGTGATCACAGAAGGCCTCCGTCTGCGTGTTGTCCCTGCTGCACACGAGGCGGTTAAAGCACTTTGCACTCACCTGGGACCTGCCGACACCTTGCCCCGCCGCCGCCGCCTCCGCCGCCTCGCAGGACCTGCAGCGGCAGCGCGCCGAGAGCGCGCGCCGCCGCGAGATCTTCGACGCGCACGCCGCCGCCGCCTGCGTGCCCGCCGCGCCGCACTCCCACGCCCACTCCCACGCCCACGCCCACGCCCACGACCACGAGCATGGGCACGAGGAAGGCCTTGATCACGTGCACGAGGAGCGCGAGCAGGTGGAGCAGGCGGCGGTGGACAAGGAGGGCGACGAGCAGGAGCGGTGCCGCCTCAGCGACGCCCTCACCAGGTGTGTGTGTGTAGGGGGGGGAGGTGGACGAGGAGGGTGATGAGCAGGAGCGCTGCCGCCTCAGCGACGCCCTCACCCGGTGCGCACCGGCTGCCCTGTTCCCTGCTGCGTTCGCCGTCTGCCGGGACGCGCTGTGCGCTTGCCGTGCGGTGGCTGGCCCCGCGTGCGCCGACGCGCATGGCGCGCTCTCTGCACCCGTTTGCGATTGCCAAGCGTGGAGCCGGGCGAGGTCACGCACCTCGAGCCGCCACGCGGCCGATGCGTGTGCAGGGCGTGTGCATCTTGCGTCGACGGAACGCGCCGCCGCCTGCGGCGCACCTTTATGCCTGGTGGCCCCTCGGCCACACCCGCACATTCTGCTCCCTCAAGTCTATGCTCTCCAGCGGTGCACCGTGCAGGGTGCTGGTGCGAGAAATTGCCAAGTCGGGAAGTGCACGGCCCAGCCTTTCTCAACCACGCCTACCGGCGTTCCCTTTCTTCTTTCTTTCTTTCTTTCTTTCTTTCTTTCTTTCTTTCTTTCTTTCTTTCTTTCTTACAGGGTGCTGGTGGCCAAGGACATCATGACCCACGAGGAGCTGCGCCAGGCGGTGGAGACCTTGGACACGCTGGGCGCCAAGGCCAACGGCGCGCGGCTGGTGGCGCGGGCCTGGGTGGACCCCGGCTTCAAGAAGCGCCTGCTGACGGTGAGAGGAGGTCGGTGCTGCTTGCGGAGAGGCGCAGCGTCTGGGGCCCTGCTCACGGTGGGGGGAAGAAGCGCTTGCTGACGGTGAGAGGAGGGCGGTGCTGCTCGCGGAGAGAGGGAGAGAGGCAGCGTCTGTGGCCCTCCTCGTGGTGAGGAGGAGGGTCCTGCTCGCGGACAAACGCCGCCCTCCTCGTGGTGAGGGCGAGCAGCGTCTGGGGTCCTGCGCACGGACATGATCGCTTGGTGGCTTAGTGGTGCAGAAGTGCGCGCACGCACCGCTCGCTAGATGCGGCGAGGGCGGCGCCCCACGCGGCGAGGAGCCTGGTTGCCGTGCGACCGCGCCCGCCGCAGGACGCGCACGCCGCGTGCGACGAGCTGGGCATTGCCGCCTCGGCCTACCCCACCAAGCCCGCCGACCCCAACGCCCAGGTGCAATCTCCGTGGGTGCGGCACGATGGGCCTGCGCTGACGGCGTGGCTGTCGCTTGACCTCCACGATCCCCGGGTGGCTGGGGAACGCGGAGCGCAGTGCTGGCGTGCTGCCGTCGCCTACCAGCGCCATTGGCAATCGCTCGTGCCCGCGCGGCCCCTAGGTGGTGCCGGACGTGTCGAGCGGCCCGCCGCCGCTGAGCGAGCGGCACGGCACGGTGCTCACGGTGCTGGAGAACACGGACCAGGTGCACAACCTCATTGTCTGCACGCTCTGCAGGCGAGTGCCCCGGTGCCGCCGCACTCCGACCGCCCGCCCGCCGCAGCGGCCGGTTTCTGCCGCAGAGAGCGCCGCTCGCGTGCGGCAGTCGTCCGTTTGTGCACCCTTTGCCCGTTTGTGCACCCTTTGCCCATGAAAACGTGTGCTTGCACCGCAGCTGCTACCCCGTGTCGGTGCTTGGCATCTCGCCCAGCTGGTGAGTGGCCCGCCGCCATGCCAGTGCCTCCCTGCCTCACAGGGGCAGCCGAACCGACCGACGCACATGATGCCTCGCCGCCGCCGACCCTCGCCACCTTTGCCACGGCGGTGTAGGGATGATGCCGTTGCGTGAGAAGCGCGCCCACCCAGCCGCGCCCACCCACATCATACAGCGGCTGAGTGAGGTGCATGCCCACGTGGTGTGAACCGGTACTTTGCCGCCACAGGTACAAGTCGAGGCAGTACAGGGCGCGCGCCATCCGCAGCCCGCGCGAGGTGCTGCGCGCGTTTGGCACCGAGCTGCCGGCGGGCGTCAAGGTGGCCGTGCACGACTCCACGGCCGACAACAGGTGAGGCTGTGCAGCGCAGCCCTGGCCTCTCCTGAGAGGCATGGGGCAGGTGACTGCGGCGGCACGTGAGGACGCCACGGCCGACAACAGGTGGGTGACAGGCAGGCGCAGCCTTCTCAGCTCCTGGTCCCCGCCTGCGCTGGTGCTTGGGCACTCAGGCGCCCTCGCGTGCTACTGCTGTCTCCCAGGCGCGTGTTTGCTGCAACCCGTGTGCTGGCGCAGGTACATGGTGCTGCCGCAGCGGCCGGCGGGCACGGAGGGCTGGACGGAGGAGCAGCTGCAGAAGATCATCTCCCGCGACATGCTCATCGGCGTGGCGCGCCCCACCACGCCCGCCGCCGCCCCGGCTTAGCCTCGGATCTGAAGCTGTCGATGCAGCCGATGACTTTGACTTAAAAAACTCCGCGCTGACCGCGCTGGCGGGGCGATCTCGCGTGCGAGGCAATCCAAACGCACTGTAGTGCACAGCGAAAAGGAAGGGATGTCGAATCCCTTCCAGGTGCGCCGACGCGAGCGTGATCGTGATCGTGATCGTGAAGAACTCGCGGCCACGCGACTGCACGCAACAAGACGCCGTGCACCCGCTCATGCACGTGCAGCGCTACGCCCTGAGGAGCGCACAGTCCGGTGATGATGGCTCTGCTTCAGCAGGCGGCGGGGGCGGGGGCGGGGCTGCTGGCGGGGCGCCCGCGCCCGCACGCGCAGCAGCAAGCAGCTCCACCCCTAGCAAGCGGCTGAAGCGCTCCTCCTCCAGCTCTTCACCAGCCGATGAGCAGCAGCAGCAGGGGGACGGCGCCAGCGCACGCCCTGTGGCGCTGCTGCCTTCGCCACCCCCCCCGCTGCAGCAGACGGTCGGCATGCCGGAGAAGCTGGGCGATCCCGCGCGCCCGCTGCGCATGATCATCGTGGGCCACAACCCCAGCGAGGTGCGTGCTTTGCTCCCCCGTGCGCACCCGTCCCGATGTCCGGCAGGGACTCCTGCACCTATGCACGGCCCACGCGAGGCCCTGCATGCGCTGGCGCAGTCACAGCTTTGGCGGGCGCTCGCGTAGCCCACAGCGTGCCCCGTGCCCATCCCGGTCGCGCACGCGCTGCCCGCCACAGACCACATGGCAGGTCGGCCACGCGTACGCGCACCGCTCCAACCGCATGTGGCCGCTGCTGCGCTCCACCGGCATCGCGCCGCCCGAGCACATCAAGGACGCGTACGACGACGACAAGATGCCCGCGCTCGCCGGCGTGGTGCGTGCGTCTCTTGAGGCGGATGTGGCCACGCAGCCAAATGCAACCAGGCGCCTGGCGCGCCTCTCCTAGCGCTCGTTGTGGGGGGCAGCAAGGACCAGCAGTGCGCGTGCCGGGTGCGCTGCACCAGCGTGTGCGGCGTGGCCACTGCCCTCTCCAGGCAGCGGACGTCATGCAGAGAGACGCAGGCGCAGGCGCTGATGTGATTGGCGCTCTGCACCGCCTCCACTTTGCACCACCATGCAGGGCTTCTCCGACGTGGGCACGGGCCACCCCGGCACCGAGAGCGCGGCCTTCGCCAGCAGCGTCTTCGTGGGCTGGTCGCAGAGCTTTTACGACCGCATGCGCCGGCACGTGGCGCTGGCCAGCTCCGCCATCGGTGCGCGCGCCCCGACAGCGCGCTGTGCGTGCTTTGGCGCCGCGCCCTGTCTTGCGTGCCGCGCCGCGTGCCCAGGTGGAGTGGCGCGGGTGCAGCGGGAGGGGACGGCTGCACGTGCGTGGCGGGTGCGCTGCGACGCGAAGGGTGCACGTGCGGCGCGTGCGGCGCGCCGGCGCTCATCGCCTTCGCCGGCAAGCGGCAGTTCGTCGAGCTGCTCAACCTTAACAAGTGAGCGAGAGCCGGGAGGCCGCGCGCTGCACGATTGGGGACAGCGCATGCTTTGCTTGCTGCCACGCAGCTTCACACGCGCGCGGCGCGACCAACACACTTTTCTGATTGCGTGCGTTGGCCGCAGGAAGGGCTCTGCCAAGGTCAAGGGCGTGGAGGTCGGCCTGCAGGTGAGCGGGGTTGCGTGTTTGTGTGTGTCGCATCGACGCGACGGGCAACCGCCCCCGCCAAGCAGGAATGGTCAGCAACGAGGCAGGTTTGGCGCCGCGCTCAGCTCAGGCCAGAGCGTGCACAGCACGGGTGCGCGTCTTCCGCGCTGCGATTGCTTGACGACGCCGTTGGTACACCAGCACATGTGGTGGCGCAGTTTGCTGCTGCAGTTTGCCAGCCCTGAAGGTGGACGAGCAGAAGAGCAGCGCACGCCTGCCGCCCTGCCCGCTGCGCAGGACCCCGTGCTGATCCCCGACGGGTGGCCGTTCAACCCGCAGCACACCGAGGTGCGCCTTGCGTGTGCGCGTGGTACTTGCATGACGGGGCGGTTCACCGCCGCGGCAAGGCAGCAAGGATCAGCGGCGAGGAAGATTAGGCACCAGCCCAGGCCAGGGCACGCGGCACCCGCTGCCAGGACACGGACGGCGGCACGGACCGTGCGTGTGTGTGTGTTGGTGTGTTGAGCTTTACATCTGGTGGAGCCATCTCTGGCAAGCAGATGATCATGCCACAAACCGCATGATCACGCGATGATTCTGATGTGATTCTGCGCACGCGTGCGCGCGTGCGCCTGGCAAGGCGCACCTCCCTGCGCGTGCGCCTTGCGCAAACGGAACGGTCCAGCGCCCACGTTAAGCAGGAAGGATCAGCGGCGAGGCAGATGAGGCACCAGCCCAGGCCAGAGCAAGCGTCGCCCGACGCTGCAAGCCACGCGTGTGTCTGCTGCGGCCACACAAGACTGCGCACTCACATGCCATGCGGAAGCGGCGCCGAAGCCCCCGCCGCTCCTCACGTCAGGCTGGCATCCGTCCGGTGCCGGGCTGGGCATGGGAGCGATGCACGCGCACACGCAGCCGCTGCCCCCCTCGCGCACGTCGTGGGCAGGTGTGGGTGTGCAGCTCCACCTCCGGCGCGTCGCCCATGACCAACGAGCAACGGGAGGCGCCCTGGCGCGCGCTTGCGCAGCGCCTGCAGCAGGTGCGCTGCACCCAAGTGCGTCGCGTGTCATGCGTCGACAGGACGCGCCGCCGCCCGCGCGATGGCCATCAGCAGCGACTCGCAGGCACCGGGTGGGCACCGGGCCAGGCCACAGCACGTGCTGCACGGCCTTCCCGCGCAAAAGCTTGCGCGGAGGGCTGGACAGCAGCTGTCGGCTCCGCCGAGTGTCCGTGCGAGCGCCGCTATGCGTTTCGCAGGTGCCCTGGCCGCGCACAGGCATCCCGCGGTGCCAGGCGGTGGTGGCGGCGGCGGCGGCGGCGGCTGAGCCTGCTGGACCGGACTGAGTGGACCAGCGAGGTGGCGTCTGGAGTCTGAAGTGGCTTCCTGAGGTCGAGGACCTCGCGGAGTGTGCTTTCGCAAACGGCTCAGCGCGCGGCGTGTCGCAAACCAGCCGAGTAACGTGTGTGCGGAGGGGCACGACGGCAGACGCCGCATGCTCTGCCTGTGCTGCGGCCCTGAAGACCTTCCCACCTGCGCTGCCAAGTGCAACACGGGCTTGGCGCACATCATCCGTCGGGCATTTGCATTGTGCAGCAAAGGAAACGGTCCGGGCCATGCGCCGCAACACGCAACGGAGACAGCACATGCAACAAACGGCCAGCAACGCAACGCAATGCAACGCCCGCCGTGTGCCACCCGCCTCACTTTGTGTGTGCGTTCCTGCAGCTCATGCACAACCCGCGCGCCGGAAGCAAAACCACGCCTCGCGCGCGCTCGCATCACAGCGCAGTGGCCGTGACCGGCTGCGCCACGCGGCGCGCCGACCCCAGCACGCCCGACAGCGCCGGCGCCGTGCCCAAGCCCCCCACCGATGGCGGCGTCAGGCCCGCCACCGCCGCCACCGCCGCTTTGCCCGACAGGGAGCCGGAGCCCGGCGTAGCGGCAGCGGCGCCCAGCGGCGTCAGGAGGCCGCCGTTGCCCACGGCGGTGGAGCGCTGCTGCAGGCTGGGCGTGTGGTAGCCCAGGTGCCCGGCCCTGCAGCGCCAGCAAGCTTCAAGCACCGACCGTCAGATTTGCGTGTCCACTCTGGACAAGTGCAACACGCTTTGCCGCAGCCGCCACGCAAAGGGAAATCAAACTCACAGCTGCGAGAACGTCGCGGCCGCCAGCCCGCCGGCCCCCGCGCCACGCAGCGGCGTAACCGTCAGCCGGCCCGCCGCCGCCAGCCCAACCTGCTCCTGCTGCTGCTGCCGCGCCTCCCATGGCGCGCTGCCGTCCGCCGCGCTGTCCGCGCCGTCCGCATCAAACGCGCCGCCCGCCAGGCTGCCGGCGCCGCTGCCGCCGCCGCTCCGCCACGCGTCCGTCCAGGCTGCCGCCCCGCTGCCGGCGTGCGCCGTCGTGGCGGCGGACGACGACAGCAGCGCCCCTCGCCCACCACCACCTGCATGTCCAACACACATTTGAAGAACCTTTGAAGACTCCAAACCAGCACCAGACAGTCATCCGCGTCGAAGCAGGCACAAGCGCCATGTCGCACGCACCGCCGTCGCCGGCTGCAGCAGAGAGCTTACCCAGCGCGGACGCCAGCCCGTGCACAGGCGAGGCCGCAGCCAGGGCGGCGGCGCTGCGCGGCGGCGGCGTGTAGTGCGGCGGCGGGGAAGCCGCCGCCGCCGCGGTGGCGGTGGCGGCGGCGATGAGCGCGCCGCGGGTGCCGAAGCCGGCGGCGATGGCGGCCTTGTTGCGCGTCATGGCGCCGCTGACGACGGCGTCCAGCTTGGCCGCCTGCACAGGCGTTGCACAGGCGGTGCACGGCGCAGACACCAAGGTGAGAGCCCAGCAGACGTGACCCGACGGCGGCACCTGTTTGGCTATCGAGAGCTTGGCCACAGACCGCTAGCTGCGTGCGTGAAGGGTCAAGATGCATCACCTCGAGCTGGGCGGCCAGGGACAGGCGCTCAGACGCGGAGCAGCTGGCAGAGCACATACACGCGCCCCTCACCTCGAGCTGGGAGGCCAGGGAGAGACGCTCGGACGACACGCGCTGCAGCTCGGCCCGCGCCACCTCGAGCTCCTGGCGCACGGCCGACGCGTCGCTCGACACTGCGGCACGCATGGTCAGGGCATAGGGCCTAGGGTTAGCACTCGGCCCACCGCGAGCTCACTTTCGCCCAGTGATTGGTCTCCCAACCACTGGAAACAGAGGAAAGCAAGCAGAGAGGGAGGGAGGTGGGAAGGAAAGGAAGTGTGTGCGGCGTGGGCGCACCTGACATGTTGGCGGTCCTGAGTTGCCGCACGGCGTCCTGCAGCGAGTCGCGCTCGGCCATGACGGCGTGCAGCTGCCGGTGCACGAAGTCGGCGTCCTGCAGCCGCACCTGCGCCTCTCAGCAGGGGGCGAAGGGCACCTCACAGGGGCGGTTTCGGGCTGCAGCATGGCGTGCCGAGTTTGCCAGCACCATCATCTTCCTTGCTGCCCTTCTTCCTAGCCTTTTTTTCCCCGGGCAGCAGCATGGGCGTCCCAAGTGTGCCAGGACCGTCCTCTCTCCTTGCTGCCCTTCTTCGTGTCAAAGGTTCCGCACCTGCGACTCGCGCAGCTGCCGCTCCGCCGCGTCCAGCTGCATGGGCGGGCACGCGTCAGGGCTTTGCGTCAGGGCTCACTGCCGGGACGCCGGGCCTGATCCCACTCTAGCGCTCAACCCTAGCCGCCCCACCTGCTGCATGGTCCTGCGGCGGTCCGCCTGCGCCTCCTCCAGCCGCTCCTGCAGCGAACCTGCCTGCCCCTCGGCCTGCCGCTGCTGCTCGCGCTGCCGCTCCTCGAGCGCCCGAAGCTGGTCCTCGGCCAGCTTCCGCCCGGCTTCCGCCCCCGACAGCTTGCCCGACAGCTCCTGCACCTGTGCATGCGGAGGCACGCGCCATGGGCACGCGCTGCTACACGTCTGTGCGGGATCCCGGCTCCAGGCCGTCCTTGTGCGCGATGCCTTGCAAGCTGAGCGCACTTCGCGTCTGCCTCCTGCGCCCCACTTGCGGACCACGAGAGCACTGGCGCCACCGAAGCCACACCTTGATGCGCGCGTCCGTCTCGGCCAGAGCCAGGCGGCTCGACAGGTCGCTCACGCGCCCGCTCGCCTCGACCAGGGCGTTCTCCGTCGCCGCCAGGCGCGCCCCCGCCGTCGACAGCTGCAAATCACGCGAAGAGGCGGCACGCTCGGGTGTGGGTGCGGCGAGACCTCGTCGCAGGCGTGCGCATTCGACGACGAAACATCGCACCTGCTGCCTGAGGTCCGCCGCCTGCGACTCGGCCTGCGCGAGGCGAGAGCCCAAAGTGGCGGCCTCGAGCTCCGCGCGCTGCCGGGCAGTGGCGTCCGCGCCGGTGGCGGCAGAGAGGGTCGAGAGGCGCTCCTTGGCCTCCGCAAGCTGCGCCTCCAGCGCACCCAACTGGCCCTGCGCGAGGAGGAGCGAGGGAGGAGTGCACCCGCCTGCAAAAGCCAGCCACGAGCGCAGTCCCTCGCAAAAGGAGGTTGGACAGAACGCACCTGTGCCGCGTCGCGCGCCTGCACAGCCGCCTCGGCGAGGGCCTGCGCCTCCGCGCACTTGCTCTGGGCCTGCTGCCGGCACAGCTCGGCGCCTTGCAGGTCCGTCGTCAGCTCCGCCACCTGCATCGTGCGGACAACCGTGATCGAGCGCTGGCTTGGATCTTTACGGCCACCGGTCCCTCGAGCGAAGCAAGCACAAGGAGCTCACTTCTTCCTGACCCTTTCAATCGCACCCGCGAACCTTCGCGCCCTCACCTGCGCCCTGGCCGCCTCCAGTTCCCCCCGGAGCGCCCCCACGCCCCCGTCCAGCTCGGCATACGACGCCTGCAGCGCCAGAAGCCGCGCCTGCGCGCCCTCGGCCGCGCCCTCGGCGTCCTCCAGCCGCGACGACAGCTCCTCCTTGTCGCGACGCAGCGCGGACAGCGCGGCGCCGCGCGCGTCGGCGTCCTGCTGCAGGGAGGCCAGCTGGGCCACCAGCGCCGACACCTGCCGGGCGCACGCACGCGTGTGGGCGCGTTGGGCAATGCTTCTCTCGTGCACACTGGCGCATCTTGGCAAGGCCAGGAGCCCTACACCACGCGCTTCGATTGTGCGGACGAGTGCGTGTGTGTGTGTGTGGGTGTGCATCGCGTGTGTGCAGTGAGTCCCCTGCGCAGAGAGAGCCAAGCTGTGCCACCAGCGCCGCACCTGCACGCGCGTCTTGGACGCCACGGAGATGACGTGCTGCTGCGCCGCCCCGTCGCCCAAGTCCGGCAGCGGCTGCTGCGCCGTCCCGCCCCTCGCGCCCCGCCCCGGCGACCCCGCTGCCGCCCCCCGCGGCCCCTTGTGCGGCAGCGGCTGCCCGCCGCGCCCGCCCACGTTGCCGGAGTGGGGCGCGGCGGCGGCGGGCGAGCCCTGCATGAGGGCGACCAGCGCCGGCGTCTTGAGTCCACTCGCCGGCGGGCTGAGCGCCGCAGCAACGCCGCCCTCGCCGTCGTCGGCGCCGGCGCGGGCGGCGGGCGGCGTGCCCGGCGGCGCGTCGCCGGCGGCGGTTAGGGTGTGGGCGACGGCGGCGAGGGCTTGGCGCATGTGGAGGAGCTCGGACCACACCAGGGCAAAGACGTTGTCGCGCACGTGCACTTGGCCCGCCAGCGCCTGCATGTGGAATGAGGAGAGGACTTGGGGCTTGGCTTGCGGCCAGGCTACGAACAAGGTACACTTTCTTTCCTTCTCTCTGCCCACCCACCCGTTCCCTCACCTGCGCCTGCTGCTCCATGTGCACCCGCAGCCGCTCCCTCTCCCCTCCCACCCACCCCCCACCGTTCCCTCACCTGCGCCTGTGCCGCGGCCTGCACCAGCGCCTGCTGCTCCGCGTGCACCCGCTGCAGCTCCCGCTCCCGCTCCGCCAGCGCCGCCGACGCGCGCTGGTGCGCCGCGCTGACCTGCTCCAGGTGCGCGTGCGTCGCCTGCGGGCGCATGCGTGCAGGGCCCGGGTTTGCACCGGTGGAAGGCCTGCGAGGTGCTCGTGCGCCGCCAGCGCGTGGCGCATGAGGTAGGGCTGAGTCGGACTGCTGCTGAGCGGTGTGACTGCTGGGTGTGACCGCTGGGTGTGACCGTGAACCACTCACGATCAGGTCAAGACAAATGATCACTGTTCTCACCGAGAGCGCCGCCTCGGACTCTGCCAGGGTGGCCTTGAGCTCGTGCGCCACGGTGAGCGCCTCTACGTGCGCCGACTGCTGCGCCGCCAGGCTGGCTGACAGCTCCTCCATGTGCACCGCCTGCGGGGGAGCAAGAGGGAGCAGGAGGAAACGTGCAGGCGTGTGAGCAAAGAGTCACAAGCTGGGAGGCTGGCTGACAGCTCCTCCACATGCACCGCCTGCGGGGCAGCAAGAGAAAGCAGGAGGAAACGCAGGCGTGTGAGCAAAGAGTCACAAGCTGGCAGGCTGGCCGACAGCTCCTCCCCGTGCACCGCCTACGGGGGAGCAAGAGGGAGCAGGAGGAAACGTGCAGGCAAAGAGTCACAAGCTGGGAGGCTGGCCGACAGCTCCTGACGCGCACCGCCCGCAAGGGAGCAACGCGGCCGGTGGACAGTCACTCCCTACGTGGCGTCGCACCGCGCACGGCCTTGTGAGCAGCGCGGGCACATAGCTGCCAAAACGAAGGAAAAGAAAGGGTAGCGGGGGGCTGTGCGGTGTTCCAACGGCACCGCGACACGCACCTTGCTCCTGGCCACCTGCAGCTGGCTCTGCAGCCCCTGCACCGTCTCCCCCAGCAGCTCCACGTCGCCCGCCTGCTTGCGCAACGACGACAGCAGGCCCCGCAGTACCGGCCGCCACCTCGATGCAGGGCTTAGGGCTTGGCGATCAGGCGCCAGGAGCAGCACGTCGGTCCGCCCGCTCGAGCGCATGTCCTTCCACAGCTGCGACGTGTGCACCTCCAGGTCCCGCTCGAACTCTGCGGGTTAGGGCTCACGCATGGGGGGTTAGTAGGGTTCAGGTTAGGGTTGAGCGTTGCGTGTGGAACGCCTCGAAGCGTCAATAGGTTTGCGGACTCTTTGGGGGGCAGGGGGGGGGGACGGCTTTAGGGCTTGCCTCGCAGCATGGCCTCGACCTCAACGAGGTCCCGGGAGGAGGTGCTCTCCAGGCGCTTGTGCTGCTCGGCCTCGGACTCCAGCTTGCCAACCTGCGGGTTTCAGGGATCAGCATGGAGTTCAAGCAGGCGCAGCGCAACAGAGCAGTGTGGTGGAGCAAGGCCACGGGAGAGACAGCACGGGCTGGTGGCTGTGAGCAAGGATGCATTGGGCCCACCACCGCTGACGTGCAGCCGAGCGGCCTGACGCCTGGATCGCGAGTCCCAATACCACTGCGGAGGACCACGCACCTGGCTGCGCAGCGCCTGGATCTGCGCCTGCGCCGTCGCCACGCTGACCTGCGCGGCGGCCGCCTTCTCGTCAGCCGCCTTGGAGTCTGCCTCCGCCTTGGACATGGCCGCCTGAACCGTTCACAAAAAGGGCGCAGGAAAAAGCCAGCTGGGGCAAGCGCTAGGATCACGCCGCTGGCAGTGCACGGCAAACGAAGGAGGAGAACAAGAAAGGAAGGCGGGCGCCGCATGAGTGGGTCTAGGGTCCAGCAAAGCCCTAACGTGTCCTTGCCTGGGTGTCGAGCTCGCGCTGCCGCAGCGCCGCGCGCGCCGCCTCGGCCTCGGCCTGCGCCTGCTGCAGCGCCTGCTCAGCGTGCCACCGTGCCTCCTGCAGTCACGCCAGAATGGCAGGCACAGGCACGCGGATCAGCGACCGCGTGTTAAAGCACGCCCTGAGCCTTGAAACCCAAAGCCCTCACCTGGGCGCGGTCGCGGTCTTGCCGCGCCACGTCCAGCAGGTCGTTGGCCTCCTGCAGCTGCCCCGCCAGCGCCGACAGCTGCTGCTGAACCAGGTCAGCATAGCCCGCCCGGTCCTGCGTGACCGCCTGCAGGCACCAGGCACCAAGAGGACGAAGAAAAGATCAAATGAAAGAAAGGGGACGTGGTTGAGGAAGACCCCGCCCGGTCCTGCGTGACCGCCTGAAGGCACGCGCCGAGCGGCAGGCCGGCAGGGTTAGGGTTAGGGTTAGCTGACCCGGCGCGCCTCGCCCAGCCCGCCGTCACAATGTTCTCATACACATGACCCATGCTGCATGCAGTGCTGAGGCGAGCTTAGGCGGTCAACGAGGGCCTGTGCCGGAGGCGCGCCGTTGCTTCAGCGCACGCAGTGGGTGGAAGGAGCGCGCCCGCGGCCTGGCCAGGCAATGCCGGGGAAAGGGACGACTAGACGGGCGCCAGTTCGGGAGGTGCACAGCCCAGCCTTTCTCAGGCCGGCTCTACGCCGGCGTTCCCTTTCTTTCTTTCGTTCTTTCTTCATCCTTTCCACGGGCGGCGGAGGGAGAGCGCAGGCCCGTCAAGCGCACCTGCAGCGTGGCCAGCTGTTGCTCCAGTGCCTGCCGCGCCTGCGCCTCTCGCTCGCCCTGCTCGGCCGCCTCGGTGGCCCGCTGCTTGAGACGCGACGTCTCCTCCGTCAGCAGTGCCACGTGCGACTGCGCACGCAAAGCGAAGCACAACGAAAGCGCTCTGCTGCGTCGTGGTAGAGGAGAGATAGCCGGCGCCACGTCCGACTGCGCACGCTGCAACGAACGAAACAGCCACTGCAAAGGTGGGACTGCAAGTGAAGGGAGTGGAGGAGGGCACTGTTTGCGGCGACGTCTCCTCCGTCAGCAGCGCCACGTGCGACTGCGCACGCAAATGGAAGCAAGGACCAACCCCGCGAGGCCGCAAAGAGCACAAGCCGCGTGCCGCGTAGCGGACGCCCGTGACAGCCTTTTGACGTGCTTCTACCCGACTGTGAGAATTCCATTCGCACAGCCAAACCGGCCCCTCCAACCAACCCCTCCACCCTCGCCCCACGCCCTCAAGAAGCACTGTACTCACCTGGAGGCGCTCCGCCGTGCCCCGCAGCTGCCCCTCGGCCCGCTCCCGCGCCCGCTCCGCCTCGGCCACCTGCTGCCGCAGCTCGGCCAGCTGCAGCGTGGCGTCGTCCAGCGCCGCCTGGCGCGTCGCCAGCTGCTCTCGCAGGGTCTGCACGTGGCGCTCCAGCCCCACCTCCCGCGCCTGCCACTCCAGCTCCTGCACGCCACCCACAGCGCGCACAGCATGCATACTGTACGCCTGGTAGTCGGGCTCCGGCCCCCGCCGAGGTGCCCAAACGGATACGACCCCAACACACGCGGGCCGGACGGTGGGTCAGCACGGAGAGACATGTTTGTGCACGCATGTATGTGCTTTGCTTGCCTCTCGTGCCGTTGCGCTGCGAGGCATCTGATGCGCCCGGTAGCATCCGCCAAGACGTCCAAACATATGCAAATCCCAGCACACAAAGACGTGTACCTTGGTGGCGCTGACAGACAGAGCGCCCCGCCTCCTCAGCTCTTGCCCCACCACGAGATGACCAAAGGCAGCGCAAACGCACACACCTTGGTGGCGCTGACGGACAGCGCGCCCCGCCTCCTCAGCTCGTCGGCGAGCGCCGCCCGCTCCTCCTCGCCGCGGCACAGCTGCGCCCGCGAGGCGTCCAGCTGCTGCTGCAGGCCCACGATGACGCGCTCCAGCGCCGCCACACTTGAGCCGCCCACGCCGCCGCCGTTGCCGGGGGACGCCACCACGTGCTGCACGATGGCGTGCGCCTGCGCCGGCAGCAAGGTCAAGCACCAACGTGAACGCAACGCTCTGTGGCAACGCTTTGTGGCAGCGCTCTGTGGGGACAAATCTGTCGTTGAACGACCTGTCCACATTGTTCAACCGTCTTGATGCCGCTGCGGTTCAGCGAAAGGGGCTGAGCGTGTCAGCTTGCTGTCTCTCATCGTGCACAAGCTGCGCCCACGGCCGCCCGTTGGAGGAGGCAAACCTTGGGGAGTCCCGCCCATACCCCGCCTCACCTGCGCCTCCCTGGCCGTGGCGGCGGCGTACAGGTACTCGAGCTGCGCCTCGGCCTGCGCCTGGCCCGGCGCCCCGCCCAGCTTGAGCGCCCGCAGCACCTGTGCGCGCGCGGGCACGGCGTTAGGGTTGAGCTAGGGTTGCGGCCCGTGCGCCCATGAGCATCTCGTTGTATCCAAGCGCAGCCGTGGCCGACGCATCCGCGGTGCAGAATCTTTGCTGTGGAGGTCCATGGGAGGGCAGGTGCCAAGCACTGAGCGCATGCCTGAAAGCCCTAAGGGACCTCTGCACCTCGAGGTAGGCGGAGAGAAGGTCCTGCTGCGCGGCCTTGGAGGGCGACATGGCGGGCGGCACCGGCAGCGACAGGAGCGCGTCCTCGCCCTGGCCCTGGCGAGCATGCAGTTCGGGCGCAGGAGAGGTCGCTTGCGCACCACATTGGGGCGTGCTGCAGAAGGGCGTATCGCTTCACGTCCAAGCGTCTCCAGAGCAGAAGCGCAACGCACCTGCGGCTTGAGCTTGCTGGCCTTGCCCGATGTGGGCGGCGGGCGGTGGCGGTGGCCAGGCGGGCTGGGGCTGCGGCTCCTCGGAAGCCCCAACGCAGGGCTCCTCATGGCCCCGCCGACGGGCGGGAAAGCATTGGTGGCGGCGGACGCGGGGCGTCCTCGCTCGGGGGGCAGCGAGCCGGCCCGCGGCGGCGAGGGCTTGCGCATGGAGGGAGGGCTCGCCGGCCCGCCGGCGAGCGGCGCGTGGGTGCGGGCGGGGGACGTGGTGGTCGCAGCGGCAGGGCGGCCGCCGCGCGGCGGCGAGCCGGCGTGCTGCTGCGGCGTGGGGTCCGCCAGCGCGTCCCAGAGCGCCCGCGGCATGAGGGCCTCGTGGCCGTCGCGGGCGCCGCTAGGGTTTGCGCCGCCCATGGGGAAGGTGAAGCCCTGGTCCGCCGCCGAGTGCAGCTCGTGTGCGCTGCGGCGTGCCATTCAAGTGGCAACACGCCTCGGCCGACGCGCACCGTGCAGAAAGCGTGCAGCCGCAGAGCACCACAGCGCTCTCGCTGGCGTGGCAAACCAGAGGAGCCCCCCACCTGTGTTGGCTCTGGCGGGACACGTTTGGCGACGTAGCATGCACCCGCAGCGTGCCCGTGCGGCCCTGGCTGGCGCCCCCCGCGCCACCACCGCCCGTCGCCCACGGCGTGGACGTCGCGGGGTGGTGGTGCGGCGCGTCGTGGAAGCCTCCGCTGTGGCTGCTGCTGCCGCCGGGCCGGGGGAGGGACGGCGGCGGCAGGGCAAACGGCGGCGCGTGGCCGTCGGAGGTGGCGGGCCTGCTACCGCCCTCCAGAGCTCCGGACGACGACCTGCATGCGTACGCGTCGCAAGGCGGCAACGGACGCGTTAGCGCAAGAGAGAAAAGTGGTGCGCGAGGTGGTCTGCTACGCTGATTTGCCACACGTCGCATTAGGAAAGAGGACGCCCTCTCTCGCACCTTGCGGCAACGCCCGCTCCCCTGAGCGCCCCCTGCCCCCTCGCCGCCGCCGCCGTTACTGCCGGCTGCTGCCACGACGCCGTGAACGTCACCTCCCCGCCGCCCGCGCCCGCCCGCCCCGCCTGCGCCGCCATGCCGCCGCCGCCAAGCGCTAATAGCCCTGACCGCAGCTTGCTGGCGTAGCTCAGCGTGCTAAGCGTGTCGGGCGCCGCCTGCGGCGCCGGCGACACGGCCGCCACCACCAGCAAGTGCCCTGCCGCCGCCAGCGGCTGCTGCAGCCAGCGCGTCAGCGGGCTGTCGCGCCAGGGCACGTGGCCCGCCGCCGGGCCCGCCATCCAGCCGCCAGCGCCGGCGGCCCTGGCGGCGGCGCCGTCGGGCGCGGCTAGCCCCGGTGGCGGCCGGGCGGCGAGCGACTGCTGGCGCAGCGCGGCGACGACGGCGCTGAGCGTGCTGAGCGCCACGGACAGCGTGCGGCTCACGGCGGGGTCGGGCGTGCCCGGCCTGCGAGCGCACCACGCGGCAACGGTCGCATGGCAAGGCAAGGAACTTTCATTGTCTTGGACAGGCGCCCTGCACAAACGCCCCCTGGTGGATGAGTCCGAAAGTCCGAAAGAAAGGAAAAGGTGCAGAGTAGTGAGGAACCCCAGCGCACCTGGTGGGGTTGCCGAGCGCGTCCCTGGACTCCGGCGCCACGAGCTCCACGAACGAGATGGAGGAGGAGAGCGGTTCGCCCGTGGCGGCCTGGCCCACCAGCGTGAGCGTGACGCATGCGTGGAGCGGCTTGGGGTGCCGCGCCGCCGCGTGGCGCGCCACAGACAGCACCTGTGGCAGGGCGCGTTAGCGGCGCCCGGCATCAGATTGGCTTTGAGTCAAGGTGGCGTGGTCAGGACGCGTGACGAGCGGAGAAGGCCTCCCCTGACCGCCACAGCGGCAGCAGCACGCCGCCACCACAGCGTTGTAGCACACCATCCCCCGTCCCTGACCCGCCCCCGTCCTCACCTGGTGCACGCCCCCAAACCGCCCAGACACCGTCACCCGCTCACCCGCCCACCGCCTGACCCGACGCACGGCCCCGCTCACCCGCCCACCACCACCTCACACGACGCACAGCCCCAGGCGGCCGCACCGCAGCGGCACGCCGCTCGCGCCCACCCGCCTCCCCCCACCCGGCACCCGCCTCCCAGGCTGCAGCACGCCGCCCCCTTCCACACCTGGTGCACGTCCTCCGGCCGCTGCAGCGCGTGGCGCGTGGCCTTGGCCCACACGGCGCCGGACGACACGTCCTTGATGCTGGACAGCGAGGTCGACACGCCGCCAGCGCTCGCCAGCAGGTCAACCACCGCCGCGTCCGGCCCCGCCGACAGGCCTGCGCGTGCACCACAAGCAGCAATGTCAACTTAAGGACCATCTGAGGCTTGAGGGGTCACGGGTGCCTTCCTCGCTGCTTTTCCTCCCTGCGCGCTGTCCCTTGGTGTGCGGCAGGAAGGGCCCTCCAGGCGCCAACTGCTGTCTTGCTGCCCTTGCTGCAGCCTGGCTGGAGAGCCATGCGCACCGCAAGCCGCCACGACGAGCTTGTACCGGTGGCGGGGCACCACCGACAGCTGCTGGAGGATGGAGGACGCCGCGCGGGAGATGGCGCCCTCGTTGAGCGGCGTGGCGTGCGCCGCCGGGCCCTGCCAGCCGCAAGGACGCGCGTGCGAGCAGAGCCACCATGTGTGTGCAGTTGCTTGCTGGATGTGGCGTGCGGCCCATTGAGCTGGTGCGGCGCTGGGCAGCTGCCGGCCTGGCTGTGCGCTTGCCGCAGCTGTGCACACGGTGCGCTGCACCGGTTGGAAAGGCTAGCAGCGCGAACTGGCAATCAAGGGCTGCTGTTGGTTCGATGGTCGGCTGCTTGAGCGCCACGACAAGCGGCGTGCTGGCACGCTGCCGCGATGACTGCCAGCAGCCACGGCACTGCCCGGTGCCTATGCCAGCTTGCTGCTTGTGTTGCTGCGCCGTGAGCCTGTTCCGCACCATGAGCGTGTACGTCTTGCCGGACCCGGCGGCGCCGTGCAGCAGCACCATCCCGCTCTGCCCCTGCAGCAAGCGTGCAGCCGCCAGCCGCTCCACCTCAGGAACCCGCTGTAGCTGAAGACGCTGGGTTGCTGGACGGCTCTGCTCACCTGCAGGAAATCCGCGACGACTGGCGCGACGGACTGCGAGTAAAAGGCGTGCTGCCCGACGCTCTCGTCGTGCACGGCGTCGAAGCTGAAGGAGCCGAACTGGCCGCTCGGGAACGGCGTGCTGCTGGAGCGGCCCTGAGCTGCCAGCGCGGCCTCGTCCATCGCCCGCACTCGCACCACCGCGCGCAGCGTCCGCAGGCATGGCTGCTGCTGCTGCTGCTGGTGGGAGGACGAGAACGCCGCCAGTGGCGAGGGCGTTCCCGGCGCCATTCCTTTTGCTCTGCGCGACTTTGCCAAGTGGTGGGCTCCGCCCTGGACGGCGGGATGAATGAAGTGCATGAACACGACCAAACTCAGGCAGCGGAGGCTTTCTTGATGATGCTGAGCAGCTCCCTGGCGTGGGTGGGCTCGTCCCAGCTGCGCGCGCGCGCGGCCGCCCGCCTTGCCACCTCATCCAGTGTGGCGCCTCCCTCCTGCGCAGCCACACTGACTCTGCGGCTCTCAACCAAGCCAATCAAGCACTGCGAGAGCTCCTGCCCGCAAGGTGATGCCCACGCACCTCGAGCAGCAGCTCCTCCACGTGCGCCGCCACCGCGCCCATGCCTTGCTTGAGGTCCACCAGCAGCACCTCGCGCTCGGCGCCGCGCAGCAGGTCCGTGGCGCCCACGGCGCCGTCGCCCGCGTCGTGCACCAGCGACGGACACCCCTGCAAGCGCAACGGGGCCCGCGCGGCCACTGTTTGCTCACACCGCCTGCGCAGGCCCCCCTTGGCTGTGCACCAGCGGTGCGCAACTGCACAGAGAAAGCGCTCTTCAGCCAGCACGCGCACCTGAGCTTGGCGGCGCTGCACACGCCGGGTGCTCCCATTGCCGCAGCGAGGCTCTGGCGCGCCCACCTCGTTGCCCCTCCACCCAAGGATGGCTGCACATCCACCCTACAGGCAGCGCGCACCTGTGAGGCCGCCTCGACGATGGTCATGCCGTAGGCGTCGTAGGTGGCCGGATGCACGTTGAGCCGCGTCGAGGCGTACAGCTGGGCCAGCTGCTCGGGCCCCTGGAACTGCTCCACCAGCACGGCGTCGGGCGCCGCGCGCAGCAGCCGCGCCTTGACCTCCTAAGCGAAAGCAGTGAACAAGAAGAAAGAAGGGACAAAAGTAAGGGGACGCCGGACGGTGTGGGTGAGGAAGGCTGGGGCACGCTTTCCCTGCCCTGACAGTGCACGCAACTTGACCTCCTGCGCTAACGCTTGCAGCACAAGACCGCTGTCCTGCTCCTAGCGGGCCGCCTGTTCGCCTCCACAACGGCCCAGCCAGCTGCCACCGCGCCCTCCCTGTGACGGCTACGCGCCCTCCCCCCCTGACTCCCTCGTTCTGCCCGCTGCCATTCCGCACCCTGCACTTGTCCTCCCGCTCACCTGGGCGTATGCATCAGACGCCGCGCCCACCATCAGCGGCACCAGCCCGGCGCGCCGCAGCGCCCCCCGTGCCCCCAAGGCCTCCACCAGCTCCACAAAAAGATGCGGCTCCTTCTCCCGAGCCAGCCGCACCACGCACGACAGGTACCTCCGCCGCCGCCGCTGCCGCGTCCCCGCACCGCACTGCCCCTCCCCGCTGCCGCCCTCCGCCTCCGCTGCGGCGGCGCATGTGCCGGAGGGCCACGCGCCGTCATCCTCCGCCCCGCCCACCAGCCCTTCGCCGTCGCCGCCGCCGTCGACGACGTCTCGCGGGAGCGGCAGGTGCTTCATGTCGCCTCGCAGCGCAGGCAGAAGCACGTGCACCTGCGGCTGCGGCGGCGAGCCTAAACTGGCGCTGCCGTCGTCCTCTTCAGGCGCTGCATGTGGGTGGTGGTGGTTCCCCTGCTGGTCGTGATTTGAGGCGGTAGGGAGGTGGGCGGTGGAGAAGCCGTTGCGTGGGCGCTGGTGGAAGGGCCACACGCTGTCCAGGAGGAACTGGCGGTCGCTGCGGGAGAGCGCGATGGTGGCGGCGGCGCCGGCCATCGCCTCCGCCTCCAGCCTGCGCACGCGCCACGCGGCCGCGAAAGCACAGGATGCCGCACGGTTCGTCTGATAGCCTGGGCGTGCCGGGACGACGCGCAGAGGTTCTGGCCCTGGATCAAACAAACACTCACGCTCTGACGAACTCGAGGTCCTGGCCTTCCTCGGTGCGGGCAAACACCCGGAAGCACAGCCACACGTAGGGCGGCGGGGGCGCCGGCAGCCGCCTCCTCAGCGCCTGCCACGCCGGCTGCGGAGCACGGGGCCGCGCGGCACGACGCAGCAGCAAAGCAAGCGCATAGGCACCCCATGGCCTGCTCCGGAGTGCGACGGCATGCTTGCGGGCCGATTCACGGCCGCGTGGTGGCACGGCAGCTCACCAGGCCTGAGCCGTCCACGACCAGCGCCACCTGAGGCGCAAACGCCGCCACGGCCTCCACCACCTGCCGAGTGCACGACAGGGGGAGCCACGTGCGCCCACGGCAAGGCAGGTAATTGCCTTGACGTCCATAGCCACGCTGGACGGGAACCGCGTGGACTGCGACGCGTGCCAAGAAGGACCGCGACGCGAACGGGCACCTGTGGGCTGGACAGCCCGGCGGTGAACTCGTCTAGCGGCGCCGCTGCCGGGCTCAAGCGGCCCCACGTGCTGACGGGCACCTGCACGTGTGCGTGGCGTACGTGGCGCCGTTCTGCAGTCGCCAGTGCTTGCGTCGCGCGGGTGTGTGCTGAGAAACCGCGCACGGAGCGCTCGCCTCGATCAGCTGCAGGGAGCCTGGCTGCACGGCGTCGCCGTCTCCTTGAGCAGGCTGACAGGGGTGGAGCAGCACGGTTTGGGCGTGCGGCGAGGCCGCGAGCACGAGCACGTGAGTGCCCACCGATGCGAGCGCTCCGGCCTGGCTCTGCGCGGCCACTCCATTGCCACTGAAGGTGCCGCTGCTGAACTCGAGGCTGATGAAGAGCACGCGGGACTCCGCCATGCTCCCGGCGCCAGCGGTGGGCGCCAGCTGAGGCGCCGCAGCGGCGGGGAGCGCAGCTGCAGAGAGGATGACTATGAGAGCATGGAGGAATCCACCCTGACGCATGCGCACCTTGCTGGGGTCCTCTGCTGCGCTCCCTCGCTCCCCGGTTCCTGTTTTGGCTCAGGGCTTGACGAGGGCTCCATCGTCGTGTGGAGCTTGCGCCTCGATCGCGCAAAAGCTCCACTTACACGATGGCAGGAGGCGCACTGGCTCGGACGCTCCAGCGCGAGCGCGCAGCAGCTTGAGGACGCAGATCGGCCCAGAAGCGATGGAAGGCGGAGACGAGGAGCCCAATGGGCTCTTGCTGGATGAAGGCACCTACCAGCCTGCTGCATCAACGCTGGAGCGCGCGCAGTGAGCACCTGTGATGGCCGTGGCCGGTGTGCATCCCGTGCGTCACGCTGCCACCCCCGCCTGATTCGATCGTGCGCACACACCAACAGCCACCTGCGCTGCATCCACACCATCCGCCAATGGCGCTGGCCCCAGTGCTGCTGTGGAACCCCGGGGCGTGCGGCGCAGCTACCCGCCCAGCGCGGGTTTCGCAAAAGAAGGAATTTCCACGCCCTCTCCGCGCAATGCACCTCACTCCTCGCTCGCGCAGGACGCACGACCGAGAGCTGCTGCCCACGCTCTTCGCGGCGGTGCAGCAGGGCGACCGCCGGGTGGTGCGCGAGCTGCTGCAGCACGGCGTGGATGCCAGCGCCGTCGACGAGGCGGGCCGCACGCCGCTGCTCTTTGCGTTGCAGCACGTGAGTCACGTGTTGACGGCACCCGGTCACCACAGTACCTGGGTAGCGCGCCGCAGCACGCACTGCTTGAAGCATGTGTCCCAGGCTGGCGGGGCAGTTCCAAGTCCAACTCGTTCCGCGCTGCCCCATTCGCCCTGTTTTAGGGCCAAATGGACATGGTGCAAGCCCTCGTCGACGCCGTGCTCCGCTCTGGCACCACCACGCCCGCCGGCGCCGGCGCTGGCGCCGGCGGCGCAACGCCGGTTCTCGGCGGCAGCAGCTACGCCGCGCCGTCCCTCATGCCGCCGCAAACAGGGGGGCTCGGCTCACCGCCGCCAACGCAGCCCGCTTCGCGCTCCGGCTCGCTCACCACGGCCGGCGCGCCGGCCACGACGCTGACGGGGACGGCCACGCCGGCGCCCGGCAGCAGCAGCACGGGCGACGTCGCCGCGCCGGTGCGGCCCTCCGGCCTGCCACTCCTGTCCACGCAGCTGGTGGCCACGCAGCCCATCCCATTCGTGCTCCGCTTCCCGCACGTCCTGGCGCGAGCAGGTGCGCTGCTTTCCTGGGCATCGCCTCCATGGATCGCCGGGTTGCTGAACAGAGGCAAAGCCAGCTGTTGCCTCAGTTGTTACCGCAGGCATCGCCACCGCGCCCTCGGCGTCCCCCCCCGCCAACAAGCTCCCCGGCGGCGACGGCGGCAACGCGGCGGAGAGCGGCAGAGGCGCCGCCGCGGGTGCCGACCGCGGCGTCAGCGTTGGCGGCGGCGGCAACCGGGAGGCGCTGCTGCACCTGCTGGATCAGCGGCGCGAGGACGGAGCCACCCCTCTCATGGTGACTTGCTCAGGCAGCAGGGCGACTTTGCCATCACCGAAACAGCTCCGTGGTGGGGGACTGAGGGAGGGAGGGAGGCGGGCGTCCCTCACCAAGCGCGCGCGCACACTCTCCAGAGCAGGTTGTCTTGCGGGCTTTGCCGCGGCTCCACAGGTGGCGGCGCGGCACTGCCCCCGCGCCGTGCCGCTGCTGCTGCAGCTGGGCGCCGACGTGGCGGAGCTCGACCTCGCAGGGCGCACCGCGCTGCACTACGCCGCCGCGCCGCAGCTCCTCTCGCGGCGGATGCGGGCTTCCGGCGGCAGCGGCAAGAGCGCCAATGGCGGTGCGGGCGACGAGGCGGACGAGGACGGCGAGGAGGAGGAGGCGGAGGCGGAGGCGGAGGCGGTGGCCAAGGCAGTGGATGTGCTCGTAGCGGCAGGCCTGCCACCAGTGCACACGGGTGCGTCGTCGTCGCTGTCGCCGCCGCCATCGCTGCACGGCACTCACAAGTCGTCGTTTCGCCGCGCCGTACATGGCAGGGTGCTGCGCACCGTGTGCGTTTGAGTGTGCAGGGGACGTGGGGCGGCCGCCGCTGCTGGACGCGGCAGAGGCCGGCTGCCTGGCGGCGGTACTGCGTCTGGTGCGGGCGCTGCGGCAGCTGGCGGCGGCCACCGGCGCCAGCGCCGGCCTCCGCGCCCAGGTGCGGGGCTTCTGCGTGCGCCTCCCCTCCTGGTTGGGCCCTCTCACTCCGGCCCCCGCGCCCACAACGCCCCCGAAAAGCACAGCACTGTGTGCTGCTGTGTTTCTTTTCACAGCAAAAAAAAACCCTTCAGGCCCTGTGGACCTGCGTGCGCAGGTGCGGGCAGCGGCGCAGGCGGCGGTGCAAGCCGGCCGCGCCCCCGTTGTCCGCGAGCTGGTCCGCGCGTCCGCCGTCGCCACCCGCCTCGTCAGCGTGGCGCCGCCGCCCTCCGACGGCAGCGCCCGCCCGGCCGTCGGCGCCTCCTCGTCGTCCTCGTCGCTGGCCGGCGGGGCGCATGCGGCGGCGCCGGCGGCGCGGCGGTCGGGGCTCGCGAGGTTGCTGCGGCTGGACGCGGAGGAGGACGAGGAGGAGGAGGAGAGCGAGGGCGGCGGCGC
>VFQP010001888.1_pt1 | contig 25420 bp, 25 predicted proteins | sample 3512351 | NCBI WGS metagenome assembly VFQP01 (sample SAMN10412372, study PRJNA504923) | tailings metagenome | isolation source: Relicate 1 Philex TSF1 revegetated site | place: Philippines: Tuba, Benguet | collected 2017-08-29
ATCTGGCCCGAAATGCCAACGCCACCTGAAAATGTCCCCCAACGCCATTTCACGGAACCGGCGAAAACAACAATTCTGCAAAACGAAGCCCCGCAAATCGAGCCCAAACGCGAATTCGACAAAACGAAGCCCCCCGAACCAACCGAAAACTCCCCTGGGGACATTCCGCTTCAGCCTGCGGACCTTCCCCCTACACAACAACCTCCCCTCAAACCTCCCTTCGGGGACATACCTGCCCGTAGGGCGGTGTGTCTCCAGACCTCTACTGCCCCAAACCAGCATTAGAACGCAGTAGTCCCCGAGCCGCCACCGCAAGGCAGCGCCTCAACCCACAGCCCTTCAAACCCCAGGCGCCCAGCAGTCCAAGCGCCCCAGCTCTTTCAAAACCGAATAATCCAAGAGCCCAAAGCGAACCACGAGTCGCCCCAGGCCGGTCGCCCACGCCCGGCCTGGCAGACCTTGCCGGCTTTACGGAAGCTCGACGACGTATATATTCCGGTACCTGTGCCTCCCCCCAGGCACCCACCGTTGGTTCTTAGCCTCAGGATTGGACCGGTGCGTCTGCAGCGCGATCATCCCGCCTTCCGGCCCTGCTTTGGAGTGATTGGCTGAGTCCGTCCAGTCCGCGCTCACATTTCCATTGATCCAGACCTGAATATGCGGCACATCCCCTTCAATACGAATCTTGATCTGGTTCCAGTCGTCCTTCTTCCAATACTTCTGCCATTCCCGGTCCAAACGCTTCCCCGTCCCCACCTGCGGCTCCCCAGGCTTTGTTTGGAGTTCCGGAATCCGCTCCCCATAGATCCCGCCCATAACACCACCCTCCAGGTAATCCAGCATCACCTGATACGCTTCACCCTTCTCGGTGCTTCGCAGAAAGATTCCCCCGTCGCAGCCCCAATCCGGCTTCACCTCCAGATACAACTCGAAGTTCTTGTAGGTCCTGTCGGTCAACAGTATGCCGCCGTTACCGGGCTTATCCTGCGTCACCGTCAAAACGCCGTTCTCTACCGTCCAGGCCTTCGTGTTGCCGTGGTGATTCACCTCGCTGATGTGCCAGCCCTTCAGATCCTTCCCGTTCCAGAGCTTCTTTGCACCCTTGGGCACGCTTTGCCCCCAAAGACCAACACAAGCCAACAACGCAACAACAGCGATACGCATGCCCACATTCTATTTGAAGCGGGACACCCCGGCATACCGCGCCCCTGTCGCCCGCACATAGTTCTCCGGCGCCAGGAGAATCTGCAAGCCCCGCCTTCCCGCCGACACGCTGATAATGTCGAACAACTGCGCCAGTTCGTCCAGTACCACGGGAAACTCCCTCTTCGCCCCCATTGCCGTCACGCCCCCGCGGACATAACCCGTCAACGCTTCTAGCTCTTTCACCGCCACCGTGTCCACCTTGCGCTCCTCGACGGTCTTCGCCATCGCCTTCAAGTCCAACTCGGCGTTCCCCGGAATCACGGCCATGTAGACCTCACCCGAATCCCCGCGCACCACCAAGGTCTTAAAGACCTGCTCCGGCGGCAAGCCGACTTTCGCCGCCACCGTCTCCGCGCTCAAATCAGTTTCGTCCCATGCATACTCACGCAGTTCGAAGCCGATCCCCGCCGCCTCCAACAATCGCACCGCATTCGTCTTTGCCGCCATTGCTTGTAGTATCCCGCTCCCGCGCCAAAGCCACTAAACTAAAAGGTCTGAGGATCCATACTCATTGAAGGTCTACATACGCCTCAAGCCGCCCGGCCGCGGCTTCGGACTGAAAGCGTTCTTTGCCTTCTTCTGCATTACGCTCGCCGCGATGATCGGATGGAGTGAGTACACTCGCAGCGGTATCCAAGCGGACTTCGAAACCCGCTCCAAGCAAATCTGGTCCGCCTACACACTTCTCGCCGCCGCGGAATCCGACTACCAGAACACCCAGTGGAATTCCGAAGCTCACCTTGCGGAAGCCGAAGCCACGCTCAGACGCAGCCTCGACGCCTTCGGCGAGATGCGCAGCCAGATCGAAAGCGATGAATTGCGCCGCCTCCGGAATGTGGTTCTCAACCGTTTCAGCGTTAAGCGCGAAGCACAAACCACTGTCGTGGATTACGCCTTCAGCGAGCAAATGAAGGTCTTCCGCAATGCCATCGAACGCACGGACCAACTCGAGCAGGAACACGTCGCCAGTGAGTTGGAAAAGAATCGCAACAACCTCTACGTCCGCCTTTCCATATTCGCCGCCTTAGCTCTAGCGCTCTTCCTTGCCTACTGGCGAGTCACTCGCCGGCGGCGCCGCCGCAAGCTACAAAGACTTACCGTTTAGTATCACCGTGAATTGGCTCTGCATACAGCAGATCCCCGCTGATCCCGTCGTAATACTGCACCACCACATGCGGCCGCGGATAAGCCACCCAACGCATCTTCCCCGCCTCCTTCGGATTCGGATAGACGTTGTTGACGCTCGCGATCGCATACACTGGCCAACGCCGCAGGTTCGGCGGCACGTCGTTCCGCATGTAACTCGACCAGCGGATCTCACACTTCCGCCCGCGCGAATCGAAGATCCCATTCGCCGGCCGCGATCCTTCGCTCACCGCCGGATGGTTCTGCGAGTTGTGCGGACCCGAAGCGAACTCCCAAACCCGATCCGTCACCTTGATCGCCCATGAGTTGTGCAGGTCCCCCGTCATGATGCCCACGGGCTTACCCAGTGAATCCCAGAACTCGATCAACTCTTCCCGTTCGTCGAGAAACGCCGTCCAGGCGTCGTCCTTGCCCTTGATCGGATCCGTCGATCCCGGCGTGCCCACGTGGGGAATCATCAAATCCACCGTCGAAGCGATGAAGAAGAATTCCGCGTCGCTGGCCGCCATAGATTTCTTCAGCCACTCCGTCTGCCGCCGGTTCAACATCGACATGCCCTTCTTCGCCGGGTTCGCCACGTCGTGCATATCACGCAAGCCCCGCGTATCCAGCAGGTAAATTTCGACATTGCCCACGCGGAATTTCCCATAGCCATGCCGCCCGATCGAGTACGCACAAGTCGCCGTCTCCTTCACGCGCGGCGTGATCCGCAAGCGGTTCTTGTCGATCACGTTCACGATGCCATAAACGCCTGCGTTCGGATGCCCCTTGGGCTCGTTGCGCCGCGGCACTACGCCGGCCAACTGCCCGCCCCAATGTATGTGCAAGGTGCCGGCCTCTTCCAGCTTCAGCTTCGTAAAGTCTGCGAGCGGGTCGTACAAAACGTCGCTCCCAGCTTCCACCTTGGCCTCGCCGAACTGTATGCCCTGCTTGGTCGCGAGCGGATTGGAGCCCGCGATGTAGTCGTACCAGGCCTTCAGCGCAATGTCGCGGAACACCGCTTCCTTCGTGGCAATGCCCGGCGTCCCCGTGCCAAAGACGTCGTTCAAGATCTCGTGATCGTCCGGCGTAAAATACCCCGGCACCCGCCGATGCCACTCGGCCAGCGCCACGCCTCGCTCGAGATAGAGCTTGTAGTTCTCCCATACGCCCGTCAGGCTCGGCGCCAACCGCAAGATCTGCGGCGTCGCCGCCTCGTCGATGCCCACCTGCTTGCGCCACTCGCCGATGGGATAGTCGCGTTTCTCCTCATAGAGCCAGTCGCCATTCATAATGCTGAACAAGGTCTTGTCCGCGTGCCGCTTGTTCAGGTTCTGATAAGTGAACAACTCGGCGCCCGCCCCGTTCGGTGGCCGCTGATGCGCGCAGGATCCGAACGCGAAAGAGAAGTTGAATAAGCCCTTCGGATTGGTCTCGGCATCCGCGAAGTCCTCCGGCCGCGGCAAGGTTCGAAAGCTTCCCACCTGCGTATCGTCCGAGCCTTCGAAGCGCACGTAGTAGCGCGTATTAGAATCCAACCCGCTCAGCCGCACCCACGCCGAGCAATCGTTCTCCAGCCTCGTATCGGCGCTGGCCGCCAGGCGCATCTGCCCCAGTTGCTTCCCCACATAGACGTTGAGTTTCCCAGCTCTCCTCGTGCGGCCCCACACAGAGATGGCATCCTGCTCTACGTGCCCAAGGAAAGGCCCGTGGGTGATCGCCCTCTCGGCTTGAGCGGCCTGCAATCCCAAAAGCGGCGCCGCCGCAAAGTCTCTTCGCTTGATACGCATCGTTGCCGAAAGTATCACAATGTAGAAAGCATGGCCGCGCTCCTCCTGCTCGCTCTAGCCACGTCGCTTTTCGCGCAGCTCCCCGACAGTGCCTGCGCCCGATGTCATTCGAAGATTGCCGCCTCCTACCGGCGCACTGCGATGGCCCAGACCAGCGGATCGGTCTTTCGTGTTGGGCGCCCGCCTCAAGCTGCCCCGCCGCTGAGCGTCGACCCGAATTGGCATGCGAAGGTCAATGGCATCGAACGCGAAATCGTTTACTACCTCGGCAGCGGCCGCGTTGGCCGCAGCTACCTGAACGAGGTCGATGGCATCCTCTTTCAGTTCCCCTTCTCGAGCTATACCGCCACCAATCGCTTCGCCGCTTCGCCCGGCTACGATCACTCACAACGTCTCGACTTCAGCCGCGCCGTCGAACCCGCCTGCCTCCAGTGCCACACCGCCGCCAAGCCCCACGATAAGGCCACCCCGCTCATGTTCAACGGCGTCTCTTGTGAGCGGTGCCACGGCAGTGGCGACCAGCACATCAAGAACCCGATGCGCGGCAACATCGTCAACCCTAGCCGACTGAAACCCGAGGAGCGCGACAGCGTCTGCGCCCAATGCCACCTCACCGGCGTGGCTCGCGTCGCTACCGCACGCGGCGAGCAACAAGACTATCTCCCCGGCCAACGCCTCCAGGACTTCGTCGCAGTCTTCACCGGCGCCTCCGCCACAACTGGACTCAGCGTCACCGGACACACGGAGCGCCTCGCCCTCTCCCGCTGCCAGCAAGCAAGCGAAGGAAAGCTATGGTGCGCCGCATGTCACGACCCGCACTCCGAGCCCACGCCCAACCAACGCGTAGCTTACTTCCGCTCCAAATGCGAGACCTGCCACACGCCCAAGAACACCTGTTCGGTAACCCTCGCGCAGCGCCTGGCCAAGTCCAATGACTGCACCGCCTGCCACATGCCCAAGTCCCCCACCCAAGGCATCGATCACTCGGCCTCCACCGACCACGCCATCCTGCGCACGCCCACCTCGCAACGCCAAGGCGCCAGCGGTCTGCGGTCTTGGTGGCCCACCAAAACCGACCTCACCCGCGAAACCGCCCTCGCCCACGCCGTGCTCAAATCGCCCGACGCGATACCATCCCTCCGCGCCGCTCTCGCCAAGTTCCCCAGCGACAAGCGCCTCAACCTCCAATTGGCCCAATTGCTTCCTCCTTCGGAAGCCCTGCCATTTTATGAGCGCGCCCTCCCGCTTCCCGCCGCCTCCGTCAATGTCGGCATCGCCAAAGCCGAGGCCCAGCGCTATCAGGAGGCCCTCTCCCATTGGAGCGACGCCTTACGTATTGAGCCCTCCAACTCCGCCGCCCGCCTCAATCTGGTTCAAGCCTGGATACGCCTCAACGAGCCTGGCCGTGCCCTTTCCGAACTCAATATCCTGTTGCGCTACGACCCCGATCGCCCTGATTTGCAAAGACTTGCGGCCCAATTGAAGGCCAGGCTCTCGCCGCCGTAGGGGGCCATAAAAACTTTTCCAGTCCGAGCTAACCGCCGCCCAACCCGCAAGTCTATCCACTTGATGCCCATGACCGCCGCTGCGAGCGATACCGAACTGGTCTCGGCCATCCTCGCCGGCGACAAGGACCACTATCGCTTCCTCATCGAGCGCCACACGCGTAGCGTCTACCGCCTCGCCTGGCGCATCACGGGCAATCCGACCGACGCCGAAGACGTCGTCCAGGAGGCCTTCTTGCGTGCCTACCGCAACCTCGACAAATTCGACCAGCGCGCCAGCTTCCTCACCTGGGTCCTGCGCATCGCTTCAAACTATTCTCTGGATCTTGTCCGCGCGCGCAAGCGCCAGGCCGACCACGGCGACATGCTGCCGCAAGTGCCCGATCACGCGCCCACGCCGGACCGCCTCACCCTGAGCTCGCAACTCAAGGACCGCCTCGCCCAAGGCATCGAGACCTTGAGCGAACAGGAGCGCTGCGCCTTCATGCTCCGGCACTTCGAAGGCCACTCCATCGACGAAATCAGCCGCGCCCTCAACATGGGCGAGAGCGCGGCCAAACACAGTATCTTTCGCGCCGTGAAGAAGCTGCGGCGCTTCCTTGAGCCCGCCATGGAAGGAGTCTAAATGCCGCACCTAAATGAAGACGACCTCGTGCTCCACTACTACGGCGAAGCCGATTTCGCCCCCCACTTGGAGGAATGCCCGGCCTGCCGCGAGCAGTACCGGAGTCTACAATCCGCGCTCAACATGGTCAACAGCTACGAAGCGCCGCCCGCGCCCCAACAGCTCGAAGCCAAGGTCTGGAATCATATCGCCGCCGCCGAGCGCATTCCCGCGCAGCGAACTTGGAACTGGCGCTGGCTGCTGCTCCCCACTCTCGCCACCGCGTGCCTGGCCATCGCCTTCTTCGCCGGCCGTATGAGCAAGGACCCCGATGGCGTCACGGCCATCGCTTACCTGCCCCAGCAGGAAATTTTGCGGGCCCAAACGGCGGATCACTTCGAACGCAGCAAACTGGTGCTCCTTGAAACAGTCCATACCGGTGGAAGCGCACCGCAAGAGGCCAAGCTGCCCCGGGAACGCGCCGAAGAGTTACTCAGCGCCAACCGCCTGCTGCGCCGCAGCGCGCAGGCCAGCGGGAACGCGCACCTCGCCGAAATGCTCGATGAACTCGAACGCATCCTCGTCGAGATCGCCAATTCGCCCGAGAACCCCGACGCCGTCCAAACAGACTCTCTCCGCGCGCGCATCCGCGACCAAGGCATGCTGTTCCGCCTAGCCGTGACGGAAAAACAAATCGAATCGAAGAACGAAATTGAGGTAACGGAAGAATGAAACTCTCACTGGTCTTAATGCTCGCGCTCAGCCTTTGCGCCGCCGACGAGAAGTCTTACCAACAGGCGCTGTCCCACATCGACAGCCGCGAGTACCGCGAAGCCATAGCCAAGCTCAAGGCTGAAGTCGAAGCCAAAACCAACCGCGCAGACGCCGCGCTCTACTGGAGCGCCTACGCGCAGAACAAGCTCGGCGAGCGAGCCGCAGCACTCGCAACGCTCGCGGCGCTGCAAGCCCAATACTCGGCCAGCCGCTGGATGACCGACGCCCGCGCCTTGCAGTTGGAGATCAAGCAGGCCAGCGGCCAGCAAGTCTCCCCGGAGGGTCAGGCCGACGAGGACCTGAAGCTCATGGCCATCCAGGGCTTGATGAACGCAGATCCGGAGCGCAGCATCCCGCTGCTGGAGAAGCTCATCAACGATAGCTCCAAGAGCACCAAGCTCAAGGAGAAGGCCATGTTCGTACTTACCCAGACGGGCAGCCCCAAGGCCATGGAGCTTACGGCCAGCATCGCCAAAGGCAACTCGAACCCGGAGCTTCGCAAGAGCGCCATCCGCAACCTTGGCATCGGCGGCAAAAAGAACGCCCCGCTGCTCGAAGACGTATATAAGGCCGCCAATGACCCAGCGGTGAAGAAGGACGTGCTGCACAGCTTCATGGTCATGGGCGATCGCGCCCGGCTCTTCAACCTGGCCAAGACCGAGCAGGACGAGAAGCTTCGGAGCTCGGCCATCCATTGGCTTGGTGTCTCCGGCGGCAAGGAAGAACTGGCTCAGCTCTACGCCACCGAAACCAGCGCCAAGGTGAAGAAGGACATCCTGCACGGCCTCTTCGTCGGGGGCGGCGCTAAGCAAATCATCGAAGTTGCTCGCGCCGAGAAAGACCCGGAGCTGAAGCGCGAAGCGGTGAAGCGCTTAAGCCTGATGGGTGGCAAAGACGCCACGGACTTCATGATGGAGATCCTCAAGTGAGGGCCGCCGCTCTACTGACTCTTGTCGCCTTGGGCGCCTGTGCACAATCGAACGGCCTGGAACGAAAAATCCAGGCCGTGGCGCCCAGCGGGGTCGCTTGGGCGATGGTGGAAGTACCGATGGTCGCCGGCCACGGTACGATTTGCAACCACTGGTACGGCGACGGAAACAGCATCACCACGCATCGCAACAAGATCCTGCTCGATGGCCCGCGCAAGCTGCGGCTGCTCTTCCGGGTAAACTCCGGCAAGATCGAGAGGATCTCTTCGGCCAGCGAAGACTGCGCCATCGAAGCGGGTGCGCAGCGCATTGAGACCGTTGCGAACATCAGCGCCGAGGAAGTAGTCAACTACCTCGCCAGCCGCGACGACGATTCGCACATCTTTGCACTCAGCCTCATCGACCACCCGAGCGCCACGCCGAAGCTCATCGCGCTGGCCAAGGATGCGTCGAACCCCAAGCGCCAGAAGAAAGCTTTCTTCTGGCTCGCCCGCTCCAAGAACCCGGAGGCTCTCGCCTATATTGACCGGATTCTCCGCTAACCTCTAAGGAATGCGCCCGGCGAGGCTCCTATCACTCGACGTTTTGCGCGGCATCATAATGGTCATCATGACCATCGATCATGTCCGCGACTACTTCCACAGCGGCTCAATCGGGGCCAGCCCGGAGAACCTCGCCACGACGACGCCCTTCCTCTTCTTTACCCGCTGGATCACTCACTTCTGCGCGCCGGGCTTCGCTTTACTGGCGGGGCTCGGCATTGGTCTTTGGAACCGACGGCATCCGGAGGAAAGCCTGAGCCGCTATCTGCTGACACGCGGTCTTTGGCTGATCTTCCTCGAGCTCACCGCCGTCCGCTTCGCCTTCCTTTTTAATTTCTCCTGGGAGACTCCTTTCTTTCTGCTGGTCTTCTGGAGCTTGGGCGCCAGCATGGTCCTCATGTCTGGTCTGGTGCTCCTACCCAAACGCGCTCTGCTCGCCGTGAGTCTTGCCATCGTCTTTGGCCACAACTTGCTCGATGGCATCCAAGCCGCGCAGCTCGGCAACTGGGGCTGGATCTGGAATTTGTTGCATCAGGTGGGCATTATCCCGGTAGCCGGAACGGGAGTCATCACGGCTTACCCCGTGCTCGCTTGGGCAGGCGTGATGGTCGCCGGGTTCTGCCTGGCTGAAGTCTTCACATGGGAGGCCGAGCCGCGCCAACGCTTTCTCCTGCGTCTCGGCTTGGCCGCCAGTGCGCTCTTCATCGCGCTACGTTTCAGCAACCTTTACGGCGACCCGCAGCCCTGGTCCGTACAACAGAGCTTCACCTACACAGTGATGAGCTTCCTGCGCTGCCTCAAGTACCCGCCGAGCTTGCTCTACTTACTCATGACACTCGGACCTTTGCTGGTCACCATGAGCCTGCTGGAGAAACACTTCAAGAACGCCCAGAGCTTTTTGATCCCTATCGGCCGCACACCGATGTTCTATTTCGTGGTCCATTTCGCTCTCATCCACTTCCTTGGCGCCGCCATCTCAAGCGTCCAATATGGCAGGTGGAACTTCTTCTGGACCGCTATTCCCACGGTGACCGGCATCAACGAGGTCTACCCCAAAGGCTTCGGCTACGATCTTTGGGTGACTTACCTGATGTGGCTCATCGTGGTTGCTTTGATGTACCCCATGTGCAAGGCGCTGGCGCGCTACAAGGAGCGGAACAAGTCTACCTGGGTCAGCTACCTTTAGGCTTCGCTGATCATCTGGCCAATCGCCTCGGCGCTGCGCAAGGTCTCCGTCACCGCCGCCAGGCCGGAGTTGATGAGCCGGTTGCCTTGGATTCGTCCGTCGATAGCGGTCTCCAAGGCCGCCAGCAGAGTAACCTTCTCCTCTGGGATCACTTTCAACTCCGCGGCCGGCTTGTTCTCCACCAGGCTCCGAATCGCCTTCAAGTCCTCAACCTCGTTGCGTTCCACGATCAACAACGCCGTCGCCAATGCAGCTGTGTCCGGGTTACCCGAGAGCGACAACTTCTCCAGGCGTGCCAAGGCTAGGCCCGCGCCTTCTTCCGCTTTGTCCAAAAACTCCAGTCTGCGCTTCTTCGTCATCTTCGCCGCCCCTCCTACTTGCACTTCCGCGGCAACAAGGCCGCGAGCTCAGCCACCAGCTTCTTCTCTTCCTCCACGCGCTTCTCGGCTTTCAGGATCGCGATGCTATCTTCCTTCAGCGCGATCTCACGCGCAACGCTCTTGCATTCCTCCGCCGCGAACTCCTTCTGGAACGCCTGTGCAAATTCGACAGGCAGTCCATTGGCTTGACGCATCGCGCGTAGAGCAGTGTCGAGGGCCTGAATCTTCTTGGCATCCAACGTCACTCGTGCTAAGCCCGCCTGATACGTGGTCTCAATCGAGAGTTCGCGATCGAAGAAATCTTTGGTCTTGTCCAACTCCAGCAACGCCATGTCGCGCATGCGCTCCTGCACTTGCGTGGGAGTCATACGCTTCTCAAGCAGAGCAGCCGTCTGCACGCGCTGTTGGTGTAACCGTTCAATGCGCAAGCTCTCGTAGACATCGCGTTCTGCTTCGACGGCGTGGCGCTCGGCCATCTCCGCATAGAGCTTGCGCTCCGCAGCAATGCGGCCATTCAAGCCGCCCTGGTATTCCTGCAGCATACTTTCCAACTGCTGTATGTACAGTTGCGCTTGCTTGTGCTCGCAGCCGCCCAACAACAGCAGCGAAAGGATCCATGCTCGTTTCATCGCAAGCTCACCGCCGGAATCAAGCCCGCCGTCATAGCCGCTTGCAAGAAGGCCGCCAAGGCTTCGGGTTTGATGCCGCCCTTTCCATAAAGCGCCAGACGCTGCGCGCCGAGAAGGAAGATCTCCTCGTAGGTTTTTGCAAAGATGGCATCTTTGCGGATCTCGTAGCGACGCTCTTCGACCGCTTGCCGAAGCTCCGCAATGCGCACCGGCGTTTCGGCGCGCGCTGCGATGGCGGCGAAGTTCTGCATCAGGAAAACAACGGCTTTCAATTTCTCCGGTTGCGTTTGGTACTTCGCCAAAGTGGCGTCTACGAACTCAGCCGGATTGAGCCCCTCGGAAGTCTCTTCTCCGTCATCGCTCGTGAACTTCAGCTTGCAAGCGCTGGTATTGCACTCCAGTGTCGCCTCCAACTGCGTGAACAGGTTTGCCACTTCGCGTTGGCCCGCTTGCCGGCGAGCTTCAATCAAACCGACGGCGCGCCAGTAATCCATTTCGGCTTGAACCAGCGAGATCTTCATGCGTTGCTCGGCGCTACGCGACGACGCTACCGCGGGCATCGCAGCTAGTGCGGTCAAATTCTTGCCCATCGCCGCAACGCCGTCTTGCAAGCGTTTCAAGATGCGCAGGTCGTTCTTTGAAGCTACCTGTTTCTCCGCAAGGAGCTTAGCCGCCTGCTGCAATTCCTGCGAGCGCCCCAACTCAGCCAGGAATTCAACCGGCGCCGAGACGGCGCCAGGACTCGCGGAGGGGGGCTTTGGCAATGCCCCCAATTGGGCTTCGAGGTCCTTACGGCGTTCTGCCCAATCGCTTGCTTCATCGGCACTGAGTGCGCGCTCCTTCGCCTGCTCGAGTAACACCTGCATGCCGCGCCAAGTGCGGGCGCCTTCGATGCGGGCCAGCGCGGCACGGCGCTGGCTTGAAAAGATCCGCTCCATCCCGCGCTGCGAGATTACCTTTAGATTCTCCAACTGCGTTTCGAAGATGGCGCCATTGGCCACAGCCCCCGCCGCAGCCTCCACCTTCTGCCCCGCAGCGTCCAACTTGGCGTCATAAATGTAGAACTTGGGATCTTTCGGCACTTCGGGCGCGGCGGCCTGGGCCAAGAGATACATGAGCAATGTGCAGTACACTCGTCCCTCCAGTCCGAGATAGTATGACAGCGTGCCCAAGCCTTCGCCACAAACGATTCCTAATCTTCCGCCGGCCAATGATACTTACTCCCAGGCCACGATTCTAGGCGACCTGATCTTCGTCTCCGGGCAACTCGGCATCGCCCCCGCGACCGGACAACTGGCCGGCCCAACGATGGCCGAACAGACGCGGCAAGCGCTCGTGAACATCGCCGCGATCCTGGATCACTGCGGGTCCGCACTCGACAAGGTGGCCCGCTGCAATCTATATCTGACGGACTACAACCGTTTGGCTGAGGCAAATGCCGTCTATGCGCAGTTCTTCGCCGGCCACAAGCCCGCCAAGACCGGCGTGGGCGTCTCGCAACTCTGGGCTGGCGCGCTGATCGAGATCGAAGTCATCGCAAGCCGCTAACGCCCTAGCGCAGCACTTCATAATTCAGCATGACGATGCCACTGGCGTATGTCCGCTGGGCTTGTAGCCGCAAATTTACTCTGGGCCCCGGAGAGGGAAGTAGGGGAATTCCCTCGCCGATCATGACTGGCATGATTCCTACTTCGACAAAATCGACCAATCCGGCGTGAGCGAGACTTCGAAACAATTTGCCGCCGCCAAAGAGCCAGATATCCTTCCCCGGGGCTTGCTTCATTTGGGCGATTTGCTCGATAGCGTCGGAGCCAAGAATGGTAATGCCTGGATAGTCTTCGGGAGTTGCGCTAAGGGATACAAGAATGGACCGGAGCGGACCGGGCTTCTCGCCATGTCTCCTCATCCAGTCATAGGTCTTACGCCCCATCAACGCGGTGTCAAAGCGTTTGTACATGGCCTCGAAATCGATTTCCGGGTCCATCACGATCCAATCGATTTCCTCGTTAGGCCCAGCCACGTATCCGTCCAGACTCATCGCCACTGAATAATAAATAGAGCGCATACCAAATGATCCCAAGAGGCCAGCAAGCACACCAGTCCGATGCACGGATATTGAAGAGGCGGACTTTGGCTCAGGACCATCGAGTACTCGCTTCTCTATTGAAGCCCGGCATGAGCGTTTTGGATGCGGGGTGTGGGGTGGGTTCGATCACTCGTGGAATGGCCGAGTTTGTCGGGGCTTCCGGCTATGTGCTTGGTTTGGATCGCGACGCGGAACTACTGGAGAGTGCCCGGACGTTGAATGGGGACTTGGCACAGTTGGAATTCCGCGAAGCGGATTTGATCGATTTCAACACGGATCGACCATTCGACATCGTGAGCGCGGCGCGGGTGCTGCAATGGATCGGGCAGCCGGAATTGGCCATCGCGTGCATGAAACGAGCAATGCGGAGCGGTGGTCTCATCGTGCTACTCGATTACAACCATGCCGAAAATAGTTGGAGTCCAGAGCCGCCCGTACAGTTCCAACGCTTCTATCAAGCCTTTCTCGATTGGCGAGCTGCGCAGGGCTGGGACAACAGGATGGCATCGAATCTGCAGGGACTGTTGGAGGCTGCTGGCTTTGTCAACATTGAAGAGTACGATCAGGGCGAGATCACCAAGAGAGGCGAGGCGGACTTCGATTCACGCACCGCTCTCTGGGAGGAGGTGGGCGAGAACCTAGGCCGCAAGCTGGTCGCAGAGGCATATCTGACCGGCGAGGAGTTAGCCGCCGCTCGGAGCACTTACGCGGAGTGGCGCAAGGGCCAGTTGAAAGTACAAACACTTCGACTAAAGGCAGTGGTGGGGCAGCTAGGCCCGGAGCTATAAAGGGCGAAGCCCGGGCGGTGGGCTCGTCCGAACCGCCGCCCAGGTGCTGCGCTCCTCCCGCGGCTTGTAACTACGCGCTTTCGGCGCGGGCGCCGGGGCGGGCGAGTTGCAGGAACTTCATGCGCTTGTGGAGGTTGGTGCGCTCGAGGCCGAGGGCGCGGGCGGCTTGGCTCACGTTCCAGCCGCATTCGTTGAGGGCCTTTAGAAGCGTTTCACGTTCGGCGGAGTCTCTCGCTTCGTGCAAGGTGCTTTTTGAGGCCATACTGACTTCGCGGGCAAGGGTTATTTCGACCGGCACCGAGTCTTCACCGATCTCGTCTTCGGCGCTGAGTATGGCCATGCGTTCGACGATATTGCGCAGTTCGCGGGCGTTGCCGGGCCAGTGGTAGCTTTCGAGGGCTTCCAAGGCATCCTCGGTTAAGCGCTTCAGGCGGAAGCTATTGCGGCGGCAGAATTCTTCTAGGAAATACTGCGCCATGGCGCGGATGTCAGCCACTCGTTCGCGCAGGCTGGGAACGCGGATGGGAACGACGGCGAGGCGGTAGTAAAGATCTTCGCGGAAAGTACCTTTCTGCACCATCGCCTGCAGATCTTTGTTGGTGGCGCTGACGACGCGGACCTCCACGCGGATCGACGTTTCACCACCGACGCGATGGAATTCTCCCTCCTGCAAGACGCGTAACAGCTTCGCTTGGCTGGAGGCGGCGAGGTCGCCGATCTCGTCCAAGAACAAAGTCCCACCATCGGCGAGTTCGAACTTGCCGCGGCGCATCGCGGTAGCGCCCGTAAAGGCGCCTTTCTCATGGCCGAAGAGTTCGCTCTCGATCAATTCGTTCGGGATCGCGGCGCAATTTACTTTAACGAACGGGCCGGAGGCGAAAGGCGAGGCTTGGTGGATGTGCGCGGCCAGCAGTTCCTTGCCTGTGCCGCTTTCGCCAATGAAAAGGACACGCGCATCGGCGCGGGCAGCCATAGTGGCTTGGTCGATGACTCGCTGGAAGGCGGGCGACGAACCGATCATGCGCGGGCCGGACTCCGCGGGCGCGCCTAACTGCTCCTTGAGGCGGGTGTTTTCCTGCTTGAGCTTTGTACGCTCGAAGGCGCGCTCAATGGCGAGGATCACGCGGTCCCGCGCGAGCGGCTTTTCGAGGAAGTCAAAGGCACCGTTCTTGACGGCGTCGACGGCGTCGGCAATAGTGGCATGTCCGGAGATCATGACGACCGGCGCTTCGGGTTGCTCAGAGAGGACTTGCTTCAAGATGTCGAGACCGCTGCCGTCCGGCAGGCGGACATCGAGCAGATACAAGTCGGCGCGAGGCGCTTGAGCGAAACCGGCCGCAGAGTTCGCGACCATCACGCCATAACCTTCACGCTCCAGAATCAGGCGAAGGGAGCGGCCAATGTTTTCTTCGTCGTCGACGATGAGGATTCGTTTTGCCATGCAGGTTGTATCAGATTCTTTTCGATAGAAGCGGCGGGCAGGCGCAAAAGAAAGGCCGCGCCGCCGAGTGAACTTTCGACAAATTCCAAATCCCCACCCATCAGCATTGCGCTGCGCTTCGCGATGGAGAGGCCCAGGCCCATACCCGTTCGCTTAAAGGAGATGGTGGGCTGGAAAAGAGTTTCCTTGGCGAGCAGGCTCAAGCCGGGGCCGGAGTCTTCGACCAGGATTTCCGTATTGGCGTCGTTCGCCTTCAGGGTCAAGCGGATGATGCCTCCCCGGCCCACGGCATCGGCAGCGTTCTCCAAAAGGTTTGTCAAAATGCCTTTGGTCAGATCCGCATCCAGCATCGCCCCATAGGGAGTGGCCTCCCAAGCTTTGCGATAGACGACTTCCGGATGCGCGGTCATCAAGAAGGAGATGCGCTCTTCGACCAGTTGGCGGAGGTCTAGAGCTTCGAAGGCGAGCGGTGGTTCACTGGCCAGATCGCTGAAGGCGCGAACGCGGCGTTCCAGCGTTTGCACTTCTTCGGTGACGATTTGCGCGGCCTGGTCCAGGAAGGCTTTCTCCTGGCCGCTGGCGCGCGCGACCATTTCTTCCACCGTCAGGCGAATCGGCGTGAGCGAGTTCTTTACTTCGTGCGCCATCTTGCGGCCCAAAGTTTGCCATGATTCCAAGCGCGTCACCAGCAGGAGCTTTTCGCGGCTGCGCGACATTTCCGCGCTCATCTCGTTGAAGCTATGCACGGCTTCGCCCACTTCGTCGGCGCTTTCCACTTCGAGGCGGGTTTGTTGGCCTCGGCCAAAGTGGCGCAGCGCCTCGGTGAGCCGCACGATGGGGCCAGTGATTTTGCCGGTGAAGTAGAGTAAGGCCGCAAGCGCCGCGAGCCAAATCGCGCCCGCGCTCAAGGCAAGAGTGACGAGGAAGCCGCGACGGTAATCGCGTTCGCGATGGGCTTCGACGAGGCCGCGGCTCTTGGCGACTTCGCGTTGGAGGTCCGGCAGTGAAATACCTTCAATGCGCAACTTGTAGGCGCCGTCGGACCGCAACAAGTAGACGTCTTGGCCTTCGATCCAGAAACGCTCGGTTTCGCCGGAATCCAGCTTGGCGGCGGCATCCACTCGCTGCGCCGAGCCCGACTCTACTTTTTCTCGCAGCAACTGCCGCGCGGTGCGGTAGATCGACTTGCCGGATTTTTCGAGCATGGCGGCGGAGTCGCTCAGTTCCGTAACCGGCGCCAGGTTCAAACTCTGATCGAGGAGCCGCGAGGCGAGCCAGAGCGTCAGGCCCAGGGGAGCAAGGGTCGCCACCAGAAAGAGCGCTACGAGTTTGCCTCTCAACTTGCGCATCATGGCCGAGCTACTCCGAGTTGGAAGACCTTGCTCTGGGAGATAAAGCGATACTCTTGCGCGCTAGCGGGGCGCGAGAAGATTTCTACCATCGTGGCGAGATCCACGCTGCCCTCGGCGCGCAGGGGATTGGGCATGCGAGGACCAAGGCTGCGAACCTCAAGTTGCAGAGTGAGATTCTTATGGCGGTCTAAGCCGCTGAGCGGAACGCGAACGCGGCTCAGGCACCAATCGCCGAGCGCTTCCAGTTTCAGATGTGAGACACCGGCCTTGCCCAAGCGCGGGGTGGAGGGGGAGAGTTGTACCACGGAGAAGTTCTCTTCCCAAAGGTCGTAGCTGATCACGAAGCGTTCCAGGCTGCGCCCCACACTGCGCTGGCCGTCGAAGAGCTGCAAAGAAAAATCGTACGCGACGCTTTGGCCGGTCCTGAGCCGTTCCAATTGTTTGCCTTCGACGAAGCGGAAGCCTTCGAGTTTGGCCGTCAACAGCCCATCGTTCTCAAAGGGCGCAATGACGCTCGCCACGGCCATGGCGGCCACGGTAAGCGTCAACAAGGTCGGGCAAAGGCGAATAAAACTCAAAAGTTCATGCCTACAAGTACTACCGGTTCAATCGAGCCACCACGTAAAGGAAGTGCCAGCATGGCCGTCCAGCCATGAATGGTGATTCCCAGACCCGCGGAATGCCGAACTACCTTTGGACGTCCCGCGTTCCAAATGGTTCCAGTGTCGTAGCAAAGTCTCATGCGCTTGTAAGTAGCATCCGTGCTGAGGTGTGCGATGCGATTTGCGCCGTCCGGGGCGAGCGCGAAGCGGTTCCATCCGCGCAGGGTCCGGGAGTTGCCCAAAACAAAACGGTCAAAGAGCGGCGCCGTGCCATCGATGCCGCCCACTACCGTGTTCACGCTCAGAGTAGCGTCCTCGCCCGAAACCTTGAAACCGGCTTCGCCGACATGCCGTCGATACGAGTAATCGCTGCCCAAATTACTGGCGGCCGCGCGCAGGCCGTAACCTGCGACTAACGTTTTTGAGCCAGTGAGACCGTGCTGCCATTGCCTGGAGTAGCGCAGAGTTGTAAATAAGGCATTGGCGGCTAGGTCTCCCGCGGCCGAAACTTGCTTGGTTTGCATTTCTAGGCTTTGGAAACTGAGTCCTGCGTGGAGCTCAAGTCCCGGCCCGACGGAAACCACAACAGAAGGCTCTACATTGGTACGCGAGCGGTACAATTCCGGATTGCCGCTCAGGCGCTGGTTCCAACTGCTTCGATAACTTTCTCCCAAGACACCCACTTTCAAGCGTCCGCTCCCCAGCGGCAGCAGCAGGCCTCCTCGATACCCACTAAAGCGCTCGGCACGCTCATCGTTATCCGTTACATAGCCGGCCGTCGCACTCACAGTTCCCGCTTCGATGTTCAGGTCGGCAGCGGCCGAGGCCCCGGCGATCGAGGAGTAGAGCACGCGCGGACTTCGCAGATCGATAGTCTTGCGCTTGCGCTCCAGGTCGAACATCACCTTCACAAATTCGGGCCGGGAGCCGCGCTCTACCGTGCGCAGGACTTCATAGCCAGGGAATTCGTATTCAATTTGCCGAAGCAGGGAATCGACGGCCTCGGCGCGGAATTGTTTGCCTTCCATCTTGCGCATGTCCCTTTCGATGCGCCGCGACAGGAATCCCCTCCAATTGCGAATGCCAACGGCTTCGACTTTGTAGCGCTCATTGACGTTTGAGGAAACGCTCGTCACGGGGGCAACGAGGTCGTCTTCGAGTTCAAATGCCACGGCCCTCCCGTAAGGGAAGAGGAGGGCCGTGGTTGCCATCGTGATAGTCGCAATGGCTGTGAGGCACTTCATGTACCCTTCTCTAGTGCACACGTCTGGCCAAATGCTAAACCATTGAAAAGAAATGGCCCGAGTTGTGCGACTGAGTGCTGAGGCGAAGCAAGTGTGCCAAGTTCGCCACAGGGCAGATCAGGAAATAATGCCTTTGCGAACAGCGTAGAGCACGATTTCGGCGGTGTTGTGAAGGCCGAGTTTTTGCATCAACTTCAAGCGATGTGTTTCTACGGTGGATAAGCTCAGGTTTAGTACAGTGGCGGTCTCTTTGTTGGAGCGGCCTTCGGCTAGAAGTTGCAGTACTTCCTTTTCCCGGTCGGAGAGGACGTCGTAGGAGTCTTCGAGGCCCCGCTGCTTTAGGTGGCGGACATAGTCTGCAAGGAGGATGCTGCTGATGGCGGGGCTGAAGTAGCTTCGTCCGGCGGCAACGGCGCGGACGGCGGGCAGAAGATCTTCTTCGGTGGCTTCCTTAAGTAAGTAGCCGCGCGCGCCCGCAGTCAGTGCGCGGACTACGTAGGCCTCGTCGGCGTACATGCTGAGGATGATGACCTTCAAGTCGGGGAAGGTCTTCATGGCTTGGGCGGTGACTTCGATTCCGTTCAGCATGGGCATGGCGACGTCCAGGATGGCAAGATCGGGACGAAGCGTTTCGATGCCCTTCAGCGCTTCACGGCCATTGGCGGCCTCGCCAACGACTTCCAGTCCTTCTTCGCTGTCCAACAAGGCGCGCATGCCGCGGCGGACAATGCCATGATCATCCGCCAGCAGTATACGCATGTTCCACTCCTGTAGGAGCCCCTGTGGCGATGGGGATCTCGATGCGCAGCCCGACGCCGCGACCAGGCGTGGAGCTAACGTGCATGAGCCCGTTCAATTCCCGGGCGCGCTCCTGGATGCCGATCAAGCCCATGCCAGACTTTTCCTTTTCCGCGAGATTCATTCCAACTCCATTGTCGCGAACCCACATCCGCAGCCAGCCCTCGTCGCCGCGAACGGTGACATCGATGCGGGTAGCTTGGGCATGGCGGGCGCAGTTGGTCAAGGCCTCCTGAATGATGCGATAGGTAGAAGTGCGGTAGGGCTCGGGAAGCGAGTCGAGTTCGCCGCTGAGTTCGACGTTGACCGGGCAGTTGTAGCGGCGGGAATGATCGCGGGCGAGCCATTGGAGGGCGGGACCGAGGCCGATGTCGTCGAGCATGGAGGGGCGGAGGCCCATGGAGAGATCGCGAACGGTGCCGACGATGGTGTCGATTAGATTCTTGCATTCGGCGGTGTGTTCGGCAAAGGCCTTTTCGGAGTGGCGTGAGCGTTCGGTGTGCCCGACTTCCATGCGCAACGCGGTCAGCATTTGCCCAACCTGGTCGTGGAGTTCACGCGAAAGTCGTTTGCGCTCAGCTTCTTGGGCATGGACGAGTTGGTGGGAGAGGCGGCGCATGCCAGCTTCGGTTTCTTCGAGCTTGCGGTATTGTTCTTCGGCGCGGGACTCGACGACATGGAAGCGGTAGCCAAAGACGACAGCGATGACGACGCCCATGCCGACGGTAACCCAGAGCATCTGGCTGAAAAAGCGGCGAAGTTGGCGTTCGCCGGCAGCGACTTTGGCGCGCTGTTCGGCCATGGTGGCGTTGTTCAGGTCTTCGATGTCGCGCGTGATTTCAAGCACAGCGTCACGACGGGGCAGGACATAATTGCGCAAAAAGGGCGTGCTTAGATATTGCTTCTGTGCGGGTGTCCAATCGAAAAGGGGGTCGAAGGTTTCCCAGTATTCGTCGAGGTTGGCGCGCAGGCGTTCGAGACGTTCTTTGCGCTCGCGTTCCTTGGCGTCCGAGGAAGCGCTTAATTCGTCTAGGGTCTTGCGAGTGCTTTGGCGAAGCTCAATTAGGCGCTCCCGGTAGGCAGGCGCGGTGAGATGGGAATTATCCAAGAGGTAGTCACGCACGAAGAGGCCGGAAAGGTGAACGTCGGCGCGCAGCACTTGGAGCTTGACCGCGATCTCGCGATGAACGGTGTTGAGTTGGTCCGTTTGCTGATAGAGATCGCGGGCTTGGCGGCGGATGGCCTCGCTGGAGATCAGGATGAGCAGGAGTAAGCAGCCAAGCCCGCCGACAACGGTGGGCCAGGTTCGAAGCCTCATGCCCGATTATGGCGCTTCTGGAAGCATGGTGGCAGCGGCAGCGGGAACTCTGTCGTTTAGCCATTTGGCGACGCGGCTGCGGCGCGGCTGTGCGGCGATAAATGAGCAATCGAGAAGCTGCCGCATCAGATGGGGCGCCGACCGTTCGACGGCGCCCCAGTTAGGGAGAGGAGAAGGAGCAGCTTGTTGTTGGAGAGAGATGGCTTCCTCGAGGCTGTCGCCAAAGCTATGGACGGCGCGAATCTCCTCCATGCGGTCGTAGGAGAGACCGTTCATAAGCGCGTCGGCTTCGTATTGGCGGACCTTAGCGCCGGCCTGGCGACCGTAATCGTTGGCGATCTGGCGAAGGCGTTGCTCGGGGATCTTTACGCCGTGGCGTTCGAGACTCCTGAAGAGCGCGCCGGCGATTTCGAAGGTCATGCGGCGGAGGCCCTTGGTGGAGTCCGATGCGGAGAGGTCCTGGTGCTTGTGTTCGTAGTTGTCAGCGATGTCGGCCTGGCAGACGCGCGAGGGCCCAGCGTGCTGATATACCTCGGAGAGGATGCCGACTTCGAGGCCCCAGTCCGATGGGACCCGGACCTCGCGGGCGAGATTCGCGGTCAGGGCGAACTCGCCGGCGAGGGGATATCGAAATTCACTCAGGAAGGACAGGAATTTCGATTCGGGTAAGTGTTCACGCATCGCCTCGACGAGTGGTGCGAGGAAGAGGCGCGTGACACGGCCGTGGAGCTTGCCGGAGGTGCGGGCGTAATAGCCTTTGCAAAAGTCGAAGTCCATGCGCGGATGCGTCAGCGGGTAGGCCAAGGCGGCTGGGATCTCACGGCTGTAGTTGACGATGTCGCAATCGTGGAGGGCAATAACGTCGGAGTGGCCCTCGGCCAGAAGGTAGCCCATGGAGAGCCAGCAGGTGCGGCCTTTACCGTCTACGGGGGCGGGCAGGCCGGCGCGGTTGAGGTCCTGCAAAACCGATTGGACCTTGGGGTCTTCGATCCAGAGGAGAGTTACGGGCGAGGCAAAGCCGTCGAACCACCTAGAAACGCTTTCCACCTGTTCGCGAGTAGCGCGACCTATAGCGACGACGATGTTGTTGTAGTAGCGAACATTGCGGAGATCGTCCACGATGCGGCGCATGGCGGGTCGCTCGAATTCCGTAATGAGGGCGGGAAGGATGAGGCCAATCCCGCGCTGCCGGGAAAATTGAGAGAGTTCGGATTCGAGGGTGGACAGGCGCCCGGAACGGAGCCGGTGGAGCGTCGAAATGGAACTGGATTGGTAGAAATCAGCCATTGGTTCACCTCTTTCGTTTCAGGCTAGCGGGCGGGGTGGGGCGTTGCCCATCGGGTAAACAGGTGAAAGGCGGGACGGGAAGGGGTGAGGACCCGAAAAACCCGGGGCTGATATGCTGCCGGATAGGAGAGAAACCACTGAAATGAAACAGTTTGTGGGGATTTGTGGTCTATCGGTGGCGATCGGGTCGATGGGTGCCTGCGGAATGGTGAAGTTCGGCTCCGGGCCGAATGCACCTGGGCAAAAGCCCGCTTTTGAGGGGCAAACGCGAGTGCGCGAGGAAAAGCTAGGTGTTGCGTTCGCCATGGTGACGGTGGCCGAGGGACTGCGGACGCCTTGGGGACTGGCGTTTCTTCCAGATGGGAAGATGCTGGTGACGGAGAGGCCGGGGAGTTTGCGGGTGGTGACATCCTCAGGAAAGCTATCCGAGCCGGTGGCGGGCTTGCCGAAAGTGGATGCGCGGGGGCAGGGCGGGCTTTTGGGAATTGCGCTCGATCCGGACTTCACGGCGAATCGCTACGTCTACTGGAGTTTCTCGGAAAGGAATGACGACGACACGAACCATACGGCGGTGGCGCGGGGGAAGTTTGTCGATGGGGCAGCGCCTCGTCTGGAAGAGGTAGCGGTGATTTTCCGGCAGCGGCCGAGCTTGGATTCGACATTGCATTTTGGGAGCCGGCTGGTCTTTGGGCGCGATGGAACGCTGTTTGTGACGTTGGGAGATCGATCCATTACCGAAGGGCGCATGCAGGCCCAGAGGCTCGATGGCCTATTGGGCAAGGTGGTGCGCATTGAGCCCGATGGGAAGATTCCCGCGGACAATCCGTTCGTGGGAAGAGCGGGGGCGATGCCGGAGATATGGTCCATAGGCCATCGCAACATTCAAGGTGCGGCGTTGCATCCAGAGACTGGGGAGCTTTGGACGATTGAGCATGGGACGCGAGGCGGGGATGAGTTAAACGTGCCGCGCAAGGGGAAGGATTACGGTTGGCCGACCATCGCTTATGGCATTGAGTATTTCGGCGGGAAGATCACCGGCGGCATTACGGCCAAGGAGGGAATGGAGCAGCCGGTGTACTACTGGGACCCCGTGATTGCGCCGGGTGGGATGACGTTCTATCGCGGCGACTTGTTTCCGGATTGGAAGAAGAGCCTGTTTATCGCCGGCTTGGGGAGCACGCATTTGGTGCGGCTGACGATTGAGGGCGAGAGGGTGACGGGCGAGGAGCGGCTCTTGACGGATCTAGGCGAGCGGCTGCGCGATGTGGTGCAGGGGCCGGATGGGGCGCTGTATGTGTTGACGGATAACCCGAAGGGGCGGCTGTTGAAGCTGGTCGCCCGTTAGCAGTACTCCTAAAATTTGGGGACTTCGAAGAAGACGCCGCCGAAGATCAAGTAAGCAAGAATCAGCGTCCAGATGGCGTTGAAGGTTTGCGCGCCGAGAAAACTCCAGAAGGGGCGGCCTTCTTCGGTGGTGAGTAAATCCGTGAAGCGGGTTTCCAGACCAATGGAAACGAAGGCCATGGCAAAGAACATGTTGCGCAGGGCGGTGATGGCGGGCTTGGCCTTGGTGGCGACGGCGGGGTCGAGGACGAAGGAGAAGACGAGCGACGCAGCGACAAAGCCGAGGACGAATTTGGGGAAGCGTTCCCAGATCACGGAGGCGCTGGCTTTCTGCTGGGATCGCGCGCTCCACCAAAGAGAGAGGATGAAGGCTGCCACGCCGATCAGCACGTTCTGCGAGAACTTGACGATGGTGCCGACCTTGGTGGCGGTTTCGCTGATGAGTTCTCCGGCTGCGACGACGGAGCCGGTAGTGTCGAGAGTGCCGCCGAGCCAAGCGCCCGCTACAGCGTCCGGAATGCCGAAAGTCTTGATGAGCCAGGGTTGCAGAACGATCATGGGGACGGCGACGATGAGGACGATGGACGTCACGTAGCTGAGTTTGCGGCGGTCGCCCTGGATGGCGCCGCAGGCGGCGATGGCGGCGGAGACCCCGCAGATAGAGACGGCGGTGGAGAGCATCGCGGCGAATTCGTCGTCGAGGCGGAGTTTCTTGGCGAGCCAGAAGCTGAAGTACCAAACGACGAGAACGACAAGGACGGACTGCAGAATGCCGAGCATGCCGGCTTGGAGAATCTCGGCGAAGATGATCGTCGCGCCCATTAGGATGATGCCGGTTTTGATGTAGAACTCGGTGCGGACGGCGGCTAGAAGCCATTCGGGTGTGCCGACGGTGTTACTGACTAAGAGGCCGACGACGAGCGCGAATATGACGAACTCGATGCCCCAAGCGCTGGCGATGGCGTTGCCCGCCAGGAGGTGGGCGGCGATGCCGAGGATGAAGACGTAGGGAAAGGCGGCGGTGAAGGCGCGAATGCTCCCCCCGAGGAAGAGGATGCCGAGGGAAGAGAGCAGCCAGCCGACGGCGGCGAGTTCGAGAAGTCGCGTGGAGAAGAGGGCCGGGATCTGGGCGGGGCTGCTCCATTTAAACCCGAGGGAGACGGGTTTATATCCGTAGAGAATGGCAGCCAGGGCGATGAGGCCGACCCAGACGACGACCCAATCTTCGGTTCGGAACCAGGAGCGTTTTTCTTGTGACATGTGATGCGGAAGACGCGGCAATCCGTTTGGGCGGTTGACCGCAATTGGATCAGGCTATCACGGGGATGAGAAGGCAGTAATGGAGCCGGCGGTCGGACTTGAACCGACAACCTTCTGATTACAAATCACTTAATCATTTATTTTCAACACCTTACAAGGAATGCTAAGAGTTGCTAAGAGTCGCTATAGAATGCTCATTCTGAAGAGTTTTTAGCACTTTGCACCTGAAAGACTAGCAATCCTTAGCGCTCCTGCTATGCACAGGGTACGCACAAAAACGGGCACAGTTTTGTGCCCGTTATCTTTTTGGACTGATCGTACCAAAACGCCAATTCCATCCGAGTCCACCGACCCGATACCGGAGAGCGAACTGGGTTCGTTTCGCCGCTAGCCGGTATCGGGCCGGATCTTCGCAGAGGGAGCGCCCTAATTGTGCCGGTGGAGCCTCAACGGGGATTCGCATGGGTAGAGCGCCAATGATGCAAGCCAGGGCGGTTTCTGCCGCAAGACACACTACTAGCGTGCGCACTTTGGATGCGAATCCGGGATATTCAGTTTTCAAAGATCGAGCGCGGGGAAGCTTGCCCGTTTGGGCTTGCTTCATCACCGCTATACGGCAAGGGTTGCTGCGAATTGGGTTCGTTCTGGTGCTCTTGTCCTAGCGGCCTATTAGGCGGTCGCCCTTCTCATGCTCGAGGGCGTGCGCCACGTAGGCTTCATAGAGGCGCGCTTGCGTAACTGGATCATCCGTTACGAGCGCGAGGTTTTCGACTGGATTGAGGCCTTCGTTTGGTTTGTATATGAAGCCTTCGTAGCGCTTGGCTGTTTTGCTACCTGGCATCACGCGGTGCCGCTCCAGGGCCTGGAGCTTTAGCTTTTCGAAGGCGATCCGATCCTTTTCCATCTGGCGTTCCTCTTCAGCTTCGTTCGCCTCTCCGACGATGCGATTTACATACAAGTCGTAAAAGCTTTTGCGGGCCACTTCCGCTTCGCGATCGAGCCTGAGGCGCGTCTGAACAAAGCGATGCCAGCGGCGCTCGTAGTATTCGTCTCCGAAGTTCATCCGCAGATCCGATTCGGCCATTGCCTCAAGAGTCCGGGCGCGGCCGGCCTGAAAGGCACTGAAGGCCCAACGATCAAAAGCGAGTTCTTCGTCGGCCCCGCAGAGCGGCTCCTCCTCGGGATTCGTGAGCAAGGTTCCGCGGAACTTTTCGAACTCTTCGGCCAGTA
>VFQP010001889.1_pt1 | contig 25401 bp, 19 predicted proteins | sample 3512351 | NCBI WGS metagenome assembly VFQP01 (sample SAMN10412372, study PRJNA504923) | tailings metagenome | isolation source: Relicate 1 Philex TSF1 revegetated site | place: Philippines: Tuba, Benguet | collected 2017-08-29
CCCCGTCGCGCTGCCGGTGCCCGGCGAGCGGACGGTCGTCGTCGCGGGCGACGGCGCGGGCCCCGTCGCGCGCGACCTCGCCGAGGCGCGCGGTTGGCCGCTGCTCGCCGAGCCGTCGTCCGGGGCGGCGGGCGGTCGGCGTCTCGTCGTCGCGCACCCGCTCGTGCTCGGGGTCGACGCGCTCGTGGACGACGTGGAGCACGTCGTCGTGCTGGGGCGGCCCACGCTCTCGCGGCCGGTGCAGCGGCTCCTCGGGCGCGGGGACGTCGCGGTGACCGTCGTGGCTCCGGGCTCGCGCCCCTGGCCCGACGCCGCGCGCAACGCCTCGACGGTGCTCCCCGTGGTGCCCGCGGGGTGGCTCGAGCTCGCGTCCGCCACGGGCTGGGCCGAGCGCTGGGGGACGGCGTCGGCCGCGGCGGCGGCCGTCGTCGGGGCGGCGACCGACGGGGCCCGGACCGACGGGCCGAGCGTCGCGCGCGCGGTCGCCGCGGCGGGCGGCCCGGACGACCTGCTCGTGGTCGGCTCGTCGAGCCCGGTGCGCGACCTGGGCCTCGTGCTCGGCCTCGACGGGCCCGGGCCGCGCGTGCTCGCCAACCGCGGCCTCGCGGGCATCGACGGCACCGTGTCGACGGCGCTCGGCGCGGCCCTCGCGACGGGCCGCGGCCACCGGCGCACCCGCGCGCTGCTCGGCGACCTCACCTTCCTCCACGACGTCGGCGGGCTGCTGCGCGGACCGGACGAGCCGCACGCGGACCTCCAGCTCGTCGTCGTGAACGACGACGGCGGCGCGATCTTCGCGGGGCTCGAGCCCGGGGCGCTGGGGGAGTCGTCCGAGGGCGCGCGCCGCACGTTCGAGCGCGTCTTCGCGACGCCGCACGGCGCGCACCTCGCGCCGCTGTGCGCGGGGTACGGGGTGGACCACCAGCTCGTCCAGGACGTCCCCTCGCTGCGGCACGCGCTCGCGGCGCCGAGCCACGGCGTCCAGGTCCTCGAGGTGCGTGTCGGGCGCGCGGAGCGCCGTCGCGACGGCCTGGTCCTGGCGGACGACGTCCGGGCGGCGGTGCGCGCGGGGCTGTCCTCGGGCGGCTAGGGGCGCGGAAAAACTCGCAGCGGACTCCCAGGTTCGTTCAAGCGTCGTTCAAGCGCGGCGGTGTGAAGTAGTGGGCAGAAGAAGGAGGCCCACCATGACGAACACCCCGGGCACCGAGCCCACCCCCGTCCCGACGCCCGACGCCACGCAGCCGCTGCCGGCCGCGACCGCGGGCGAGCAGGCACCGGCCCAGCCGTCGGCGCACCCGACCGGCCACCCGACGCAGCCGCTCCCGCCGCACCCCGTGCAGCACCTCACGACGCCGCAGCCCGCCCCGACGGGCCACGCCACCGCACCCGCGGGGCACACGCCCACCTCTGCGCCGGCGAACCCGTACGCACGACCCGCGCAGGGCGCGCCCGCCCCCGGCGCGCACACGCCGTCCGGCAGCTTCGGCCCGCCGCCCGCACCGCCGGCCCCGGCCGCCGCCGGGGAGAGCGGCGCCCCGCAGCGCCGCCGCACCTGGGTGCCGGTCGTCAGCGCCGCGGCCGCCGCGGCGCTCCTCGCGAGCGTCGGCACCGCCGGCCTCACCGGCGCGTTCGGCGCCGACCAGGACTCCGCGTCGCTCGCCGACGTCGGCCAGCAGCACGAGACGTCGGCCGCGCCCGTCGCCGACTCGTCGTCGCAGAACCCCGACTGGGAGGCCGTCACCAAGGCCGTCGCGCCGTCGGTCGTGGCGATCCAGGTCCAGACCTCGCAGGGCGGGGCCGAGGGCTCGGGCGTCATCATCGACGACAAGGGCCACGTGGTGACGAACAACCACGTGGTGTCCGGCGCCGAGAACGACACGGTCCAGGTCACGCTCAGCGACGGCCGCCTGTTCGACGCGAAGATCGTCGGGCTCGACCCGGCGACGGACCTCGCCGTCGTGCAGCTCGTCGACGCCCCGGACGACCTCCAGCCCGCGACGCTGGGCGACTCCGACGACGTGACCGTCGGCGAGTCGGTCCTCGCGGTGGGCAACCCGCTCGGCCTCGCGAACACGGCCACGACCGGCATCGTGTCGGCCGTCGACCGCCCGGTGTCCGCGTCGGGCGAGGGGGGCGGCACGTCCGTCGTCACCAACGCGATCCAGATCGACGCCGCGATCAACCCCGGGAACTCGGGCGGTCCGCTGTTCGACGCGCAGGGCCGCGTCATCGGCATCACGTCGTCGATCGCGACGCTCTCGAGCGGCGGCGGGCAGTCCGGCTCGATCGGTCTCGGGTTCGCCATCCCGGTGAACCTCGCCAAGACGATCGGTCAGCAGCTCGTCGACAACGGGACCGCGGAGCACGCGTTCCTCGGCGTGACGCTCGCCGACGCGACCGCGACGGCCGACGGCGTCACGCGCCGCGGCGCCGAGGTCCAGGAGGTCACCGACGGCTCGCCGGCCGCCGACGCGGGCATCCGCTCGGGCGACGTCATCGTCGCCATCGACGGCCACCCGGTCGGCGGTGCGGAGTCGCTCACGGCGTTCGTGCGCGAGCGGGCGGCGGGTGCCGAGTCGAAGCTCACCGTCGTGCGCGACGGCAAGACGCTCGAGCTCGACATCACCTTCGCGACGCGCCCGGCGGACGACGAGACCACCGGCCAGGGGTCGCAGGACGGCCAGGGCCAGCAGCCCGGCCAGGACGGTCAGGGCCAGCTCCCCGGCCAGGGCGACCAGGGTGGCCAGCAGGGCGGCGACCAGGGCCAGCAGGGCGACCCGACCGACCCCGGCAACGTCCCGAACCCGTTCGACTGGTTCTTCGGCGGCCAGGGCTGACCCGGCGCCGCACCCCGTCCCGCCACCTCCTCTGACCGTGGCGGGACGGTGGGCCGTCGGGGACGTCCCCGCCCCGGCGGCCCACCGCACCGAGCGGCCGGCACGGATCTCCGTGCCGGCCGCTCGTCGTCGTCCGGGGGTCTCTCGTCGGGGGTCTTCCGCCGGGGTACGGGCGCGGGGCGGTGGGGCGTCAGGCGTCGCCGAGCGCGTAGCGCATCGGCTCGAGCTTCGCCTCGGACTCGGCGACCTCGGCCGCCGGGTCGGACGCCGCGACGATCCCGCACCCGGCGAAGAGCCGCACGGAGCGCGGGTCGGTGCCCGACAGCTCGGCCGAGCGCAGCGCGATGCCCCACTCGCCGTCGCCGTCGGCGCCCAGCCACCCGACGGGCCCGGCGTACCGGCCGCGGTCCATGCCCTCGATCTCGCGGATGAGGTCGCGCGCGACGACCGTCGGCGTGCCGCACACCGCCGCGGAGGGGTGCAGCGCGGCCGCGAGCGCCAGGCTCGTCGGCCCGGCCCCGGCGCCCGACGCCCCGGGCGCGCTCGCGCCGCGCGCGAGGACGGCCGTCACGTCGGACGCGAGGTGCATGACGTTCGGCAGGTGCAGCACGAACGGCGAGTCGGGGACGTTCATCGACGAGCAGAACGGGGCGAGCGCCTGCGCGACGGACCGGACGGCGTACTCGTGCTCCTCCAGGTCCTTCGACGACCGGGCGAGCTGCGCGGCCCGCAGGAGCGCCTCGTCGTCGGACAGGCCGCCGCGCCGGATCGTGCCGGCGAGCACGCGGGACGTCACGAGGCCCTTCTCGCTGCGGACGAGCAGCTCGGGGGTCGCGCCGACCAGCCCGTCGACGGAGAACGTCCAGCACGCCTCGTAGGCGGAGGCGAGGCGCGCGAGCAGCCAGCGCGGGTCCACGGGCTCGCTCGTGTGGGCGACGACGTCGCGCGCGAGCACCACCTTCTCCAGCGCGCCCGAGCGGATGCGCTCGACGCCCTCCGCGACGACGGCGGCCCAGTCGTCGGCGCCGAGCGCGCCGTCGTGCCAGGCCACCTCGCCCGGCGCGCGCACGGGCTCCCGCGGCGTGCGGCGCAGGGCGTCCGTGGGGGAGGAGGACAGCGAGCCGGCGGTGTCCACCGTCGTGAGCCACGCGTGGCCGTCACGTCGCCCGACGACGACGCGCGGCACGACGAGCACCCCGCCGGCCCGGACCGGGTCGTGCGCGTCGTCGCCCGGCGCGGAGTCGTCGAACGCGAACGAGCCGAACGCGACGGGGCCCGTGCCGGGCAGGCCTACCTCGTCGCGCACGACCGCGCGCGCGAGCGTCTCGTGCCACGCGGCCTCGGCGTCGGCGAACCGGCCGGGGCCCCACGTCTCGAGCCGCAGCGCCTCGCCCCAGCCGACGATCCCGTCGCCGCGGCGCACCCACGCGAGGGGCCGCGTGTCCGGCAGGAGGTCGACGAGGGCGTCGAGACCGCCGGGCAGGTCGGGGATCCGGGTGGTCCTCACGACCAGCGGGTGGGGCTGTGCGGCCGTGGCCGACGGTTCTGCGCTCATCGCCTCCCAGCGTAAGCCGCGGCGGTGCGACCGCGGGCGCGGGGACGTGGAAGCATGGGCGCCATGCCCCGTGCCAACCTGGACAAGAAGCCCTCCGAGGTCGCGTCGATGTTCGACGGGATCGCCTCCCGGTACGACCTGACCAACGACATCCTGTCGCTCGGGCAGGACCGCGCGTGGCGCCGGGCGACGGTCCGCGCGGTCGGCGCGCTGCCGGGCGAGAAGGTCCTGGACCTGGCGGCCGGGACGGGCACGTCCTCGGAGCCGTTCGCCGACGACGGCGTGCGCGTCGTCCCGTGCGACTTCTCCATCGGCATGCTCCAGGTCGGCAAGGAGCGCCGCCCGGACCTCCCGTTCGTCGCCGGGGACGCGACGCGGCTCCCGTTCGCGGACGGCACGTTCGACGCGGTGACGATCTCGTTCGGGCTGCGCAACGTCGTCGACACCGCGGGGGCGCTGCGCGAGATGCTGCGCGTCGTGCGGCCGGGCGGGCGCGTGGTGATCTGCGAGTTCTCGACCCCCACGTGGGCGCCGTTCCGCGTCCTGTACCAGGAGTACCTGGTCCAGGCGCTGCCGCGCATCGCCTCGGCGGTGACGCGCGAGGGCGGGTCGTACGAGTACCTCGCCGAGTCGATCGCCGCGTGGCCGGACCAGCAGGGCCTGGGTCGTCTCCTGCTGCGCGCGGGCTGGGAGAAGGTCGCCTACCGCAACCTCTCCGGCGGGATCGTCGCGCTGCACCGGGGCGTGCGCCCGGCCTGACGCCACACCAGGACGAGGCCCCGCGCGTGCCGCGCGGGGCCTTCTCGGCGACCCCGGCGGCGCGCGGCCGCGTCGGCACGCGTGCGCGGCGCTGACCTGGGACGACGGTGCCCCGGGCGGGCGCGGACGCGCGGGAGGCTAGGCCATCGTGGCGCCGGCCCCCTTGCCCGCGAGTCCTCGTCCCCAGGGTCGGGTGTCGCCGCGTGCCGGGACCTTCGTCACAGGATCTCCCAGGGAAGGGTCGCCTTGCTACACATCTCCCGTCCGGAGTGACTAGAGTGGCGGTGTCCATTGTGACCGACTTCACAAGGACAGTGGATGCACCGTGTCCCGAGCCGGGCCACGGTGGAGCATCGCACGAGGACTCCGACGACGGGACGGCGAGGTGGGCACGGTGGGCGCGAGGCTCGACGACGCCGACGTGATCGTCGTGGGCGCCGGCCCGGCCGGTTCCGCGGCCGCCCACTACTGCGCCGCCGCGGGCCTGAGCGTCCTCCTCCTCGAGAAGTCCGCCTTCCCGCGCGACAAGATCTGCGGCGACGGCCTGACGCCGCGCGCGGTCGCCGAGCTCGTGCGCATGGGCGTCCCCACGCGCGCCGAGGACGGCTGGATCCGCAACCGCGGGCTGCGCGTCGTCGCGAGCGGCCGCTCGTGGGAGCTCGCGTGGCCGGACCTCGCGTCGTACCCCAGCTACGGCATGGCCCGCGCGCGCCACTCGTTCGACCGCACGCTCGCCGAGCACGCGCAGCGCACCGGCGCCAAGCTGCTCGAGCGCACCGCCGTCACCGGCCCCGTCCTCGACGAGCGCACGGGCCGCGTCGTCGGCGTCACGGCGCGCCCCGTGGACGAGAAGGGCCGGCGCGCCGGGGACGAGGTCACCTACCGGGCGCCCGTCGTCATCGCGGCCGACGGCGTCTCGTCCCGCTTCGCGCTCGCCCTCGGCCTCGCGCGGCGCGAGGACCGCCCGATCGGCGTCGCCGTCCGGACCTACTTCCGCACGCCCCGCCACGACGACCCGTGGATGGAGTCCCACCTCGAGCTGTGGGAGGGCAAGCCCCGCGAGTCGAACCTCCTGCCGGGGTACGGCTGGATCTTCTCGCTCGGCGACGGCACGGCGAACGTCGGCCTCGGCTCGGTGAGCTCGACGCCCGCGCGGCAGTCCGCGGCGAACGTCGACTACAAGGACCTGTTCGCCACCTGGATGCGCAACGCGCCCGCCGAGTGGGAGTTCACGGAGGAGAACCGGCTCGCCCCGGTGCGCGGCGCGGCGCTGCCCATGGGCTTCAACCGCACGCCGCTGTACACGCGCGGCGTGCTGCTCGTCGGGGACTCGGGCGGCATGGTCAGCCCCTTCAACGGCGAGGGCATCGCCTACGCGATGCAGGCCGGGCGGGCGGCGGCCGACGTCGTCGCCCAGTCGCGCGCGCGGCTCACCGACGGCGGTCGCGAGCGCGCGCTGCAGACGTACCCGCGCCTCATGCGGCGCGAGCTCGGCGGCTACTACACGCTCGGCCGGTACTTCGTGAAGCTCATCGAGCACCCCGAGATCATGCGGATCTGCACGCGCTACGGGCTCCCGCGCCCGGTCGTCATGCGGTTCGTCCTCAAGCTCCTGTCGGACTGCTACGAGCCCCGCGGCGGCGACTGGGTCGACCGCGTCATCGCCGGGCTGACCAGGGTGGTGCCATCGTCATGAGCCCACGAGGTGGGCCGGCACCCGCGCACCACGCAGCGCCGGCACTCGCACCACCTGACCGCGGACCCGGACGACGTCGTCCGGGGAGACCCGTCCCGAGCCCCCACTCGAGGAGTCGACGATGACCAACCCGTACGTCCCGCTGCTCGTCCTCATGGGCGTGGCCGCCGTGCTGGCGCTCGGCGGCGTCGCCGCGAGCGCGGTCATCGGCCCCAAGCGGTACAACCGCGCCAAGCTCGACGCCTACGAGTGCGGCATCGAGCCCACGCCCCACGCCGTCGGCGGCGGGCGCTTCCCGATCAAGTACTACCTCGTCGCGATGACGTTCATCGTCTTCGACATCGAGGTCGTCTTCCTCTACCCGTGGGCCGTCGACTTCGCGACGCTCGCGACGTTCGGTCTGGTGGCGATGCTCGCGTTCCTCGCGCTCATCACCGTCCCGTTCGTCTACGAGTGGCGCCGCGGCGGCCTCGAGTGGGACTGACGGTGGCACCCAGCGGGGGCCCCGGCGGGCACCGGCGAGAGAACTAGGAGAGACACCATGGGGATCGAGGAAGCTCCCTCGGGCTTCTTGCTCACCACGATCGAGGACCTCGCGGGGTACCTGCGCAAGGCGTCGCTGTGGCCCGTGACCTTCGGCCTCGCGTGCTGCGCCATCGAGATGATGGCGGCGGGCGCGTCGCGGTTCGACCTGTCGCGCTTCGGCATGGAGGTCTTCCGCGCGTCGCCGCGCCAGGCGGACCTCATGATCGTGGCCGGGCGCGTGAGCCAGAAGATGGCGCCGGTCGTGCGGCAGGTCTACGACCAGATGAGCGAGCCCAAGTGGGTCCTGTCCATGGGCGTGTGCGCGTCGAGCGGCGGCATGTTCAACAACTACGCGATCGTCCAGGGCGTCGACCACGTCGTCCCGGTCGACATCTACCTGCCCGGCTGCCCGCCACGGCCGGAGATGCTCATCAACGCGATCCTCGCGCTGCACGACCAGATCCAGCACGAGCCGCTCGGCGTGAACCGCAAGGAGGCGGCGCGCGCCGCCGAGGCGGCGGCGCTCGAGGCGACGCCCACGTTCCAGATGAAGGGGCTGCTGCGGTGACGGACGAGAAGAGCGGCGCCGGCACGCCGGTGCCGCAGCCGGAAGAGGTGAACGGCCCCCGGTCTGCCGACCTCGTGACCGGTGCCGGGGCGCCCCGCACGCTCGAGGTCGTCGAGGTCCGCGAGGGCATGTTCGGCGTCCACGGCTCGGGCGACACGTCCGGCTACGGCGGCCTGGTGCAGCCCGTCGCGATGCCGGGCGCGAGCGCCCGCCCCTACGGCGGCTGGTTCGACGAGGTCGTGGACGTCCTCACGGAGGTGCTCGAGGCGTCCGGCGTCCGGTTCGACGCCGCGGTCGAGCGCGTCGTCGTCGACCCGCCCGGCGCGCACGCCGAGCTGACGCTGCACGTGCACCGCGACCACCTCGTCGAGGTGTGCCGGGCGCTGCGCGACGACCAGGACCTGCGCTTCGAGCTGAGCCTGGGCGTGAGCGGCGTGCACTTCCCGCACGAGGTCGGCCGCGAGCTGCACGCCGTCTACCACCTGACCTCGATCACCCACGGCCGGCGGCTGCGGCTCGAGGTGTCGGTGCCCGACGCGGACCCGCACGTGCCGACCACGACGTCCGTCTACCCGACGAACGACTGGCACGAGCGCGAGACGTGGGACTTCTTCGGCATCGTCTTCGACGGCCACCCGTCGCTCGCGCGCATCGAGATGCCCGACGACTGGCCGGGCCACCCGCAGCGCAAGGACTACCCGCTCGGCGGGATCCCCGTCGAGTACAAGGGCGCGACCGTGCCCCCGCCCGACACGAGGAGGTCGTACTCGTGAGCACGCACACCACCGGCGCCCCCGGCGGCGCCCCGCACGCCACCCGTCCGCCCGTCGGCGACTTCGACCCCGGCGTCCCGAGCTTCGAGGCGTCCGGCGGCGACTGGGCCGAGATCGCGGAGAGCGCCGTCGCGGCCGCCGCGCTCGGAGAGGAGCGCATCGTCGTCAACATGGGTCCGCAGCACCCGTCGACGCACGGCGTGCTGCGCCTCATGCTCGAGATCGACGGCGAGACGGTCACCGAGGCGCGCTGCGGCATCGGCTACCTGCACACCGGCATCGAGAAGAACATGGAGTTCCGGACGTGGACGCAGGGCGTCACGTTCTGCACCCGCATGGACTACCTCGCGCCGCTGTTCCAGGAGACGGCGTACTGCCTCGCGGTCGAGAAGCTCCTCGGCATCACGGACGACGTGCCCGAACGGGCGAGCGTCATCCGCGTGCTGATGATGGAGCTCAACCGCATCGCGTCCCACCTCGTGTGCCTCGGCACGGGCGGCAACGAGATGGGCGCGACGACCGTCATGACCATCGCGTTCACCGCGCGGGAGGAGATCCTGCGGATCTTCGAGGCGGTCACGGGGCTGCGCATGAACCACGCGTACGTCCGCCCGGGCGGCGTCGCGCAGGACGTGCCGCCGGACCTCGTCGAGCAGGTGCGCCGGGCGGACCCGCTCGTGCGCCGCTACCTCGGCCAGCTCGGCGACCTCATGCTTGCCAACCCCATCTTCAAGGGGCGCCTCGTCGGGGTCGGGCACCTCAACCTCGCGGGCTGCATGGCGCTCGGCGTCACCGGACCGGTGCTGCGCTCGACGGGCCACCCGTACGACGTGCGCAAGTCCGACCCGTACTGCGGCTACGAGACGTACGACTTCGACGTCCCGACCGCGACGGGCGCCGACTGCTACGACCGCGTCGTGCTGCGGCTCGAGGAGTGCTACCAGTCGCTGCACATCGTCGCGCAGTGCCTCGACCGCCTCGAGGCGACGGCGGGCCAGCCCGTCATGGTGGGCGACCGCAAGATCGCGTGGCCCGCGCAGCTCGCGATCGGGAGCGACGGCCAGGGCAACTCGCTCGAGCACATCAAGGAGATCATGGGCTCCTCGATGGAGGCCCTGATCCACCACTTCAAGCTCGTCACCGAGGGCTTCCGGGTCCCCGTGGGGCAGGCGTGGCAGACCGTGGAGCACCCGCGCGGCGAGCTCGGGGTGCACCTCGTGTCCGACGGTGGCACGCGCCCCTACCGGGCGCACTTCCGCGACCCGTCGTTCAACAACCTCCAGGCCGTGGCGGCGATGTGCGAGGGCGGCCAGGTGGCCGACGTCGTGGTCGCGGTCGCGTCCCTGGACCCCGTGCTGGGAGGGGTGGACCGATGACCATCGACGCCGGACCTGCGACGGACGGGACGCCCGCCCGGCGGGCGCGCCCCGGGTACGACGCAGAGACGACGGCGCGCCTCGCCGCCGACGCCGCGCAGATCGTCGCGCGCTATCCCGAGTCCCGCTCCGCGCTGCTGCCGATGCTGCACCTCGTGCAGTCCGAGGACGGCTACGTGTCGCGCGACGGCATCCTGTTCTGCGCGGAGCAGCTCGGGCTCACCGCCGCGGAGGTCTCCGCCGTCGCGACGTTCTACACCCAGTACAAGCGCCACCCCAACGGCACCTACACCGTGGGCGTCTGCACGAACACGCTGTGCGCGATCATGGGCGGCGACGCGATCTTCGACGAGCTGTCGGACCACCTCGGCGTCGGGCACGACGAGACCACCGAGGACGGCGCGATCACGCTCGAGCGCGTGGAGTGCAACGCGGCCTGCGACTACGCGCCCGTGATGATGGTCAACTGGGAGTTCTTCGACAACCAGACCCCCGGCAGCGCGACGGACGTCGTGGACCGGCTCCGCGCCGGCGAGCCCGTCGCCCCGACGCGCGGCGCGGCGAGCGTGTGCACGTTCAAGCAGATGAGCCGCGTGCTCGCCGGCTTCCCCGACGGCCGCGCCGACGAGGGCGTCGGTGCGGGCGAGCCCACCCTCGCCGGCCTGCGGCTCGCGCGCGAGCACGGCTGGACAGCCCCGACCGGCGAGACGGACGCGGAGGCGGCCCCGGACGGCGGCGCTCCCGCCGGCGGTGCGCCCGACGCCGGCGAGGCGCAGTCGAGCGCCGAGCGGAAGCCGACGACCGACGCCGACGTCGACCCCGGCGGCAAGGCCGAGTCGCCCGGCACGAAGCCCGACCCGTCGAAGGGAGCGGACGCATGAGCGAGCAGCAGAGCACCGAGACCCGCCCGGCGCCGGACCCGCTGACCCCGGTCCTGTCGGACACGTGGGACGCGGACCGGTCCTGGACGCTCGCGTCCTACCTGGACCGCGGCGGCTACGCGGGCCTGCGCGCCGCGCTCGGGCAGGACCCGGGCGACGTCGTCGCGACGGTCAAGGCGTCCGGCCTGCGCGGCCGCGGCGGCGCCGGGTTCCCCACGGGCATGAAGTGGGGCTTCCTGCCCGCGCCCGACGGCGGCCCGCGCTACCTCGTCGTCAACGCGGACGAGTCCGAGCCGGGCACGTGCAAGGACATCCCGCTCATGCTCGCGAGCCCGCAGGCGCTCGTCGAGGGCGTCGCGATCACGTCGTACGCGATCGGTTGCCGGCACGCCTTCATCTACGTGCGCGGCGAGGTGCTGCACGTGTACCGCCGCCTGCTGCGCGCGGTCGAGGAAGCGTACGAGGCGGGCTACCTCGGCAAGGACGTGCTCGGGTCGGGCTTCGACCTCGACGTCACGGTCCACGCCGGGGCCGGCGCCTACATCTGCGGCGAGGAGACGGCGCTGCTCGACTCGCTCGAGGGCCGCCGCGGGCAGCCGCGGCTCAAGCCGCCGTTCCCCGCGGTCGCGGGCCTGTACGCGCGCCCGACGGTCGTCAACAACGTCGAGTCGATCGCGAGCGTGCCGTCGATCGTCGCGCGCGGTGCGGACTGGTTCACCTCGATGGGCACGGAGCGCTCGGCCGGCGTCGGCCTGTTCTCGCTCTCCGGGCACGTGACGCGGCCGGGGCAGTACGAGGCCCCGCTCGGCACGACGCTGCGCGAGCTGCTCGACCTCGCGGGCGGGATGCGCGGGGGCAAGGCGCTGAAGTTCTGGACGCCGGGCGGCTCGTCGACGCCGCTGTTCACCGACGCGCACCTCGACACCCCGCTCGACTACGAGTCAGTTGCCGCGGCGGGCTCGATGCTCGGCACGCGCGCGCTCCAGCTCTTCGACGAGACGACGTGCGTCGTGCGGGCCGTGAGCCGGTGGACCGACTTCTACGCGCACGAGTCGTGCGGCAAGTGCACGCCGTGCCGCGAGGGCACGTACTGGATGAAGCAGGTGCTGGCGCGCATCGAGGCGGGCCAGGGCACGGAGGCCGACCTCGACCTGCTCCTCGACACGTGCGACAACATCCTGGGCCGCGCGTTCTGCGCGCTCGGCGACGGTGCGACGTCGCCCGTCACGAGCAGCATCGCGCTGTTCCGCGACGAGTACGAGGCGCACATCACGGAGCACCGCTGCCCGTTCGACCCGGCGGCCTCGGCGCTCTTCGACTACACGCCCCGCCCGGCCCGCGTCCTGACGGCAGGAGTGCACTGATGACGACCACGACCCCCGCCCCGGGCACCGGCTCCTCGGCCGTCGCGCCCTCGGGCGGCGCGGCCAAGACCCCGGCCCCCGCGGACCAGGTGACGTTCACGATCGACGACATCGAGATGTCGGTGCCCAAGGGCACGCTCGTGATCCGTGCGGCCGAGCAGATCGGGATCCAGATCCCGCGGTTCTGCGACCACCCGCTGCTCGAGCCCGCCGGGGCGTGCCGCCAGTGCCTCGTCGAGGTCGCGGCGCCCGACCGCGAGGGCAACGTGCGGCCCATGCCGAAGCCGCAGGCGTCGTGCACGCTCGAGGCGACGCCGGGCATGGTGGTGAAGACCCAGCGCACGAGCCCGGTCGCCGACAAGGCGCAGCACGGGATCATGGAGCTGCTGCTCATCAACCACCCGCTCGACTGCCCGGTGTGCGACAAGGGCGGCGAGTGCCCCCTGCAGAACCAGGCGATGAGCAACGGGCGCGCGACGAGCCGGTTCGTCGACGTCAAGCGCACGTTCCCCAAGCCGATCGCCGTCTCGACGACGATCCTGCTCGACCGCGAGCGCTGCGTCCTGTGCCAGCGGTGCACGCGCTTCTCCCAGGAGATCGCGGGCGACGCGTTCATCGACCTGCAGAAGCGCGGCGCCGCGCAGCAGATCGGCCGCTTCGACGAGGCCGTGCTCGACTTCGCGCCCCCCGCGGGCGAGGCGCCCGGCGACCGCCCGGTGGGCCTGGCCCTGGAGGACGAGGCGGGCCTCCCGTTCGCGTCGTACTTCTCCGGCAACACCGTGCAGATCTGCCCGGTCGGCGCGCTCACGGGGGCGGCGTACCGCTTCCGGTCGCGCCCGTTCGACCTGGTCTCGACGCCGTCGGTCGCCGAGCACGACTCGTCCGGGTCGGCGATCCGCGTCGACCACCGCCGGGGCGTCGTGCTGCGCCGCCTCGCGGGGGAGGACCCGCTGGTCAACGAGGAGTGGATCACCGACCGGGACCGCTTCGCCTTCACGTGGCAGTCCGCGCCGGACCGCCTCACGCACCCGCTCGTGCGCGACCGCGAGGTCGCGCCCGACGGGACCGTCACGCGCGGCGAGCTGCGCCCGGCCTCGTGGGCCGAGGCGCTCGAGGTCGCGGCCGACGCCCTGACCCGGGCCCGCGACGCGGGCGGGGTCGGCGTCCTGCCGGGCGGGCGGCTCACGGTCGAGGACGCCTACGCGTACGCCAAGCTCGCGCGCACGTGGCTGCGCACGAACGACGTCGACCACCGGGCCCGCGCGCACAGCGCGGAGGAGGCGGACTTCCTCGCGCACGCGGTCGCCGGCACGGGTCTCGGCGTGACCTTCCCCGACCTCGAGAAGGCCCCCGCGGTCCTGCTCGTCGGCCTCGAGGCCGAGGAGGAAGCGGGCGTCGCGTTCCTGCGCCTGCGCAAGGGCGCGCTGCGGCACCGGGTCCGCGTGTTCTCCGTGGCGCCGTTCGCGTCGCGCGGCGTGCAGCGCATGCACGGCACGCTGCTCCCCGCCGCCCCGGGGACCGAGGCCGAGTGGCTCGACGGCATCGCCGCGGGCGACCGGGTCCGCACGCTCGACGAGGCGAGCGGCACCGACGACGTCCTCGCCGACGCGAGCGACGCGCTCCGCCAGCCGGGGGCGGTCGTCCTCGTGGGCGAGCGGCTCGCCACGACGCCCGGCGGGTACAGCGCGCTGCTGCGCGCGGTCGCCGCGACGGGCGCACGCCTCGCCTGGGTCCCGCGCCGAGCGGGCGAGCGCGGCGGCGTCGAGGCGGGCACGCTGCCCAACCTCCTGCCGGGCGGACGCCCGGTCGCCGACGCCGCGGCCCGCGTGGACGTCGCGACCGTGTGGGGCGCGGCGACCACCGAGGACCACCCCGCGGGGCTGCCCACCGCGCCGGGCCGCGACCTGGGGGAGATGCTCGACGCGCTCTCGGTCGGCCAGATCGCGGGCGTCCTCGTGGGCGGGCTCGAGCTCGACGACCTGCCCGACCCGGCGCACGCGCGCCGCGCGCTCGAGGCGGCGGACGTCGTCGTCTCGCTCGAGGTGCGGCGCTCGGCGGTGACGGACCTCGCCGACGTCGTCCTCCCGGTCGCGCCGCCCGTGGAGCGGGCCGGGGCGTTCGTCAGTTGGGAGGGGCGCGTGCGCCCGTTCCCGGCCGCGCTCGCCTCGACCGCGATGCCCGACCACCGCGTGCTCGACGCACTCGCGGACGCCGCCGGCGCCCCGCTCGGCCTGTCGACGCTCGAGGCCGTGCGCGCCGAGCTCGAGCAGCTCGTGGGCGACGGCGCGTGGGACGGCGCGCGCGCCGCGGCGCCCACGGTCGACGCGACCGAGCCGCCCGCCGTCGCGCCGGGGACCGCGGTCCTCGCGAGCTGGCGCCTCCTGCTCGACGACGCGCGCGGCCAGGACGGCGAGCGGTACCTCGCCGGCACGGCCAAGCGCCCCGTGGCCCGCCTGTCGGCGGCCACGGCCGCCGCGGTCGACGTGTTCGACGGCGAGCTCGTGCGCGTCGTCACCGACCGGGGCGCGGTCACGCTCCCCGTGGTGGTGACCGACATGGTCGACCACGTGGTGTGGCTGCCGCTGCGCTCGCCGGGGTCGTCCGTGCACGCCACGCTCGGCGCGGTGCCGGGCGACCTCGTCCGGCTCGAGCCGGGGACCACCGACGGAGGGGAGGGCGCATGAGCGGCCTGCACGCGCTCCACGCGCTGGCCACCGAGACGCCGGCGGTGCCCGGCATCGTGGCGAACTTCTCGCAGGACAACGGCTGGACCTACCTCGTCAAGGCCGTCCTCATCCTCGTCTTCCTGCTGACGAGCGTGCTGTTCGCGATCTGGTTCGAGCGCAAGGTCGTCGCCCGCATGCAGGTGCGGCCCGGCCCGAACTGGCACGGCCCGTTCGGCCTGCTGCAGTCGCTCGCCGACGCGATGAAGCTCCTGCTCAAGGAGGACATCACCGTCAAGGCGGCCGACAAGTTCGTCTACCTGCTCGCGCCGATGATCTCCGTGTTCTGCGCGCTCCTCGTGTTCGCGGTCATCCCGTTCGGGCCCGAGGTGCAGATCCCGTTCACGGACTACGTGACGCCCGCCCAGCTCACCGACTTCCCGGTCGCGACGCTCTACATCCTCGCGTGCGCGTCGCTCGGCGTGTACGGGATCGTGCTCGGCGGCTGGTCGTCCGGCTCCACGTACCCGCTGCTCGGGTCGGTCCGCTCGACGGCCCAGGTCATCAGCTACGAGCTCGCGATGGGTCTGTCGCTCGTCTCCGTCTTCCTCATGGCGGGGTCGATGTCGACCTCGCGCATCGTCGACTCGCAGACGCAGCTGTGGTGGTTCCTCCCGCTCCTGCCGGCATTCGTCATCTACGTCATCTCCATGGTCGGCGAGACGAACCGCCTGCCGTTCGACCTCCCCGAGGCCGAGGGCGAGCTCGTGTCGGGGTACATGACCGAGTACTCGTCGATGAAGTTCGCGTGGTTCTTCCTCGCGGAGTACATCAACATGCTCAACGTCTCCGCGGTCGCGACGACGCTGTTCCTCGGCGGGTGGCGGGCCCCGTGGCCGCTCTCGGCGATCAACGACGGGATGTTCAACGAGGGCTGGTGGCCCATCCTCTGGTTCCTCGTCAAGGTCTGGGCCGTCATGTTCTTCTTCGTGTGGGTGCGCGGCACGCTGCTGCGCCTGCGCTACGACCAGTTCATGCGCTTCGGCTGGAAGGTCCTCATCCCCTTCGCGCTCGCGTGGCTCGTGCTGCTCGCCGTCGCCCAGGCCGTGCGCCAGTTCCTCGACGTGGACCTGCGCGTGTTCATCGGGATCGCGGTCGCGATAGCCCTCGTCGTCGTGGTCGTCGTCTGGTTCTGGCCCGAGAAGAAGGCGCCACCCGGCGCCGCTCCGCGCACCGCGGGGGGCGCGCCCGAGCCGTTCGACGCGTTCGCCGGCGGCTTCCCCGTCCCGCCGCTGCCCGGCCAGTCGCTCCCGCCCTCGCCGCGCCGTCGGGCCCTCGTGCCCGACGACGCGGGCGCGGCCCGGACGTCCGCACCGGGTGCCGGTGCCCCCCGCGACACACCGCACGACAAGGAGGTCGACCGTGGCTGACGACCAGAAGCCGGACCGGCCGGGCGAGTACGAGGTCCGCCGCCCGCAGGCGAAGGGCCTGCGCGAGCTCGTCGCGCCCGTCGCCGGGTTCGGCGTGACCTTCTCCTCGATGTTCCGGCCGACCGTGACGGAGCAGTACCCGCGCCAGAAGGTGCCGCCCAAGCCGCGCTACCACGGCCGGCACCAGCTCAACCGGTACCCCGACGGGCTCGAGAAGTGCATCGGGTGCGAGCTGTGCGCGTGGGCGTGCCCCGCGGACGCGATCTACGTCGAGGGTGCGGACAACGCCGACCTGCCCGACGGCGGCCACATGTCGCCCGGCGAGCGGTACGGCCGCGTCTACCAGATCAACTACCTGCGCTGCATCTTCTGCGGGCTGTGCATCGAGGCGTGCCCGACGCGCGCGCTGACGATGACCAACGAGTACGAGCTCGCGGGGCCGACGCGCGAGGGCATGATCTGGGAGAAGCAGGACCTCCTCGCGCCGCTGCGCGAGGGCATGCTCGCCGCGCCGCACCCGATGGTGCCCGGGACGTCGGACACCGAGTACTACCGCGGAGAGGTGAGCGGCCCGGTGGCCGAGCAGGTGGAGTGGGTACGCGAGCACCGGCCGGACGACCCGACGCTCCCGCCGGAGCCGGCGGGCCGCGAGCCGGAGGTCCGGCGGGTCGCGCAGCCGTCCGGGCGGTCCGCCCGTCCGTCGGCCCGGAAGGGCGCGCGGTGATCGGGGGCGGCGGCGAGGCGGTCCTCTTCTGGGTCCTCGCCCCCCTCATGGTGCTCGCGGCGCTCTCGCTGCTCTTCGCGCGCAAGGCGGTGCACGCCGCCATCGCGGTCATGTTCGTCATGGTCGACCTCGCGATCCTCTACATCGCGCAGGAGGCGCCGTTCCTCGGCGTCGTCCAGGTGGTCGTCTACACGGGCGCCGTGATGATGCTGTTCCTCTTCGTGCTCATGCTCGTCGGCGTCGACGCGTCGGACTCGCTCGTCGAGACGATCCGCGGCCAGCGCTGGATCGGCGTGCTGCTCGGGCTCGGGCTCGGGGCCGTGCTGGTCGGCGTCGTCTCGCAGGCGGCGTTCCCGCCCGCTGTCGGCCTCGAGGCCGCGAACGCGGTGACGAACCCGACGGCGCTCGCGCGCGTGCTCTTCGCGGACTACGTGTTCGCGATGGAGGTCGTGGGCATCCTGCTCATCACCGCCGCGGTCTCGGCGCTCGTGCTCACGCACCGGCGCCGGCTCACCCCGAAGGTCGGCCAGCGCGAGCAGGCGGACGCGAAGGTCGCGGCACTGCCCTCGGGCGGCCGGCTCACGCCGCTCGCCGCGCCCGGCGTGTACGCGCAGAACAACGCGATGGACACGCCGGCCCTCGACCCGCAGGGGCGGCCCATCGAGGAGTCGGTGTCCCGCATCCTGCGGATCCGTGGCCAGGAGCGCTCGGCCGGCACGATCCTCGAGGCCGAGCGCGACGTGCTCGTCGAGCACGAGCCGCACCGTGCCCTGCCCGCGCTGCGGGCCCAGGACGCGAACGAGCGCGTGGTGCAGGCCGCGACGGCCGAGCAGCCCGAGGGCGAGCCGCCCGCCGGCGACGTCGGGGGTCCCGACGACCCGGGCCGGTCCCGCGTGCCCGGCGCGACCCCGGGAGGAGAGGACTGATGGAGCTCACCCACTACCTCGTGCTGGCCGCGATCCTCTTCGCGATCGGCGCGGCGACGGTCCTCCTGCGCCGCAACGCGATCATCGTGTTCATGGGCATCGAGCTCATGCTCAACGCGACCAACCTCGCGTTCGTGACGTTCGCCCGCATCCACGGCGACGTGACCGGCCAGGTCCTCGCGTTCTTCGTCATGGTGGTCGCGGCGGCGGAGGTCGTCGTCGGCCTCGCGATCATCGTGTCCATCTTCCGCACCCGTCGGTCCGCCTCGGTCGACGACGTCAACCTGCTCAAGAGCTGAGGGGCCGGCACCGATGACGATGCTCCTTCCCGCCCTGCCGTCGGCGGGCGGACTGCTGACCGCGACCGACGTCGTGCCCGCGACCGAGACGGTCCCGGGCGCGTTCCTCGCCGCACCGCTGCTCGTGCTGCTCCCGCTCGTCGGGGCGGCCGTCCTGCTGCTCGCGGGCCGCCGCAGCGACCGCTGGGGCGCCTGGTTCGGCGTGCTGATGTCCGCCGCGGCGTTCGTCGTGGGCCTGGTCCTCTTCGTGTCGATGCTCGGCCTCCCGGTCGACGAGCGCGTCGTGGACTACCGCCTGTTCGACTGGATCGCGTCCGGCGGGCTCGACCTCGCCGTCGGGCTGCGGATCGACCCGCTGTCCCTGACCTTCGTGCTCCTCGTGACGTTCGTCGGGACGCTCATCCACGTGTACGCGGTCGCCTACATGGCGCACGACCGCGACCGGCGCCGGTTCTTCGCGTACCTCAACCTGTTCATCGCGGCGATGCTCGTCCTCGTCCTCGCCGACTCGTTCCTCCTGCTGTTCGTCGGCTGGGAGGGCGTGGGCCTCGCGTCGTACCTGCTCATCGGGTTCTGGAACCACAACCGGGCGTACGCGGTCGCGGCGAAGAAGGCGTTCGTCATGAACCGCGTGGGCGACATCGGCCTCATCGTCGCGATGATGCTCATGTTCGCGACGTTCGGCGCGCTCGACTTCAGCACGGTGTTCGCCCGCGTGCCGGAGGCCTCGACCGCGCTGCTCACGGCGACGGGCCTCGCGCTCCTGCTCGCGGCCTGCGGCAAGTCGGCGCAGTTCCCGCTCCAGGCGTGGCTCGGGGACGCGATGGCCGGCCCGACGCCGGTCTCCGCGCTCATCCACGCGGCCACCATGGTCACGGCGGGCGTCTACCTCGTCGTACGGTCCGCGCCGATCTTCGAGGGCGCGCCGACGGCGCAGCTCGTCGTGGTGATCGTCGGTGCGGTGACGCTGCTCTTCGGGGCGATCGTCGGCTGCGCGAAGGACGACATCAAGAAGGCGCTCGCCGCGTCGACCATGTCGCAGATCGGCTACATGATCCTCGCCGCCGGGCTCGGCCCGATCGGCTACGCGTTCGCGATCTTCCACCTCGTGACGCACGGCTTCTTCAAGGCCGGGATGTTCCTCGGCGCGGGGTCCGTCATGCACGGCATGGACGACCAGGTCGACATGCGCCGCTTCGGCGGCCTCGCGCGCTACATGAAGGTCACGTGGATCACCTTCATGATGGGCTGGCTCGCGATCCTCGGGATCCCGCCGTTCTCGGGCTTCTGGAGCAAGGACAAGATCATCGAGGCCGCGTTCGTCCCCGTCGACGGCGAGCCGTGGCGGGCGTGGGTCTTCGGCGGCGTGGCGCTGCTCGGCGCGGGGATCACCGCGTTCTACATGTCGCGCCTGTTCTTCATGACGTTCTCCGGTCGCCGCCGCTGGAACGACGGCAGCGGCTCCGTGGACGGCCTCGGCCCCCAGGACGGTCCCGTCCAGCACCCGCACGAGTCCCCGCGCCTCATGACGTGGCCGATGATCGTCCTCGCCGTCGGGTCGGTGGCCCTGGGCGGCATCCTCGCCGCGGGCTCGCGCTTCGTCACGTGGCTCGAGCCCGTCACGGGGCACGCCGAGCACCACGAGCCCGTGCTGCCCGTCTGGTCGCTCATCGCGCTGACGCTCCTGCTCGTCCTCGCGGGCGCCGCCCTCGCGTGGCGCCAGTACGCGATGTCGAGCGTCCCGGTCCGCGCCCCGCGCGGCTCCGTGCTCACGCGCGCGGCCCGCCGCGACCTGTACCAGGACGACGTCAACGAGACGGTGTTCATGCGTCCCGGCCAGTACCTCACGCGCTCGCTCGTCTACGCCGACAAGGAGATGGTCGACGGCGGCTGGATGGGCCTGGCGGGCCTCGTCGGCAAGGTGGGGGAGTGGCTCCGCGGGTGGCAGAACGGCTACGTGCGCTCGTACGGCGCGACGATGCTCGGCGGCCTCGTGGTCGTCGTCGCCGTCGTCCTCGCCCTGACCACCGGCTCCGCGAGCTGAGAGGGAGACACCCATGACCACCTCCGTCCCCTGGTTGTCCCTGCTCATCGCCTGGCCCCTGGTGGGTGCCGCGGCGGTGTGGCTCACGGCCGCGGCCCGCACGCGCGGCGTCGGTGCGGGCGCGCTGCGTGCCCTGCGCGGCATCGCGCTCGGCGCGGCGCTCGTCGAGCTCGGCCTGCTCGTCGGCGCGTTCACCGCGTTCGACACGTCCGCGGCCGGTACCCACCAGCTCGCCGAGACCTATCGCTGGATCCCGCAGATCGGTGCGAGCTACGCGGTCGGCGCCGACGGCGTCGCGCTCGCGCTCGTCGCGCTGTCGGTGCTGCTGGTCCCGCTCGTCGTGCTCGCCGCGTGGAAGGAGCAGGACGGCGACGTCCGCCGCCTGCGCCACTACCTCGCGCTCGTGCTGCTGCTCGAGGCGTTCATGGTCGCGGTGTTCGTCGCGCGCGACGTGTTCCTCTTCTACGTGCTGTTCGAGGCCATGCTCATCCCGGTCTACTTCATGATCGGCGGGTTCGGCGTCGGGGCGCGGCGGCGCTACGCCGCGGTGAAGTTCCTGCTGTTCTCGCTCGCGGGCGGCCTGATCATGCTCGCGGCCGTCATCGCGCTCTACGTCCAGGTGCCGATCGACCCGGCCACGGGCGCGCGGCCCGAGGACGCGTTCCTCACGACGAACCTCGTGGGGTACTTCGCGGAGAACCCGATGCCGGTCACGATCGAGCGGCTGCTGTTCCTCGGCTTCTTCCTCGCGTTCGCCATCAAGGCGCCGCTCTTCCCCGTGCACACCTGGCTGCCCGACGCCGCGCAGCACGCGCCGGCCGGGACGTCCACGCTGCTCGTCGGCGTCCTGGACAAGGTGGGCACGTTCGGGATGCTCACGCTGTGCCTGCCGCTGTTCCCGAACGCGAGCAGGTGGGCGGCGCCCGTCGTCGTCGTGCTCGCCGTCGTGTCGATCCTGTACGGCGCGCTCATGGCGATCGGGCAGAGCGACCTCATGCGGCTCATCGCCTACACGTCGGTGTCGCACTTCGGGTTCATCGTGCTCGGCATCTTCGCGTTCACGTCGCTCAGCGTGTCCGGCTCGTCGCTCTACATGGTCAACCACGGGATCTCGACCGGGGCCCTATTCCTCATCGCGGGCTTCCTCGTCGCGCGGCACCCGGAGCGCTCGCAGCGCATCGCGGACTACGGCGGCCTGCAGAAGGTCGTCCCGGTGCTCGCGGGCACGTTCCTCGTGGCGGGCCTGTCCGCGCTGTCGCTGCCCGGCCTGTCGACGTTCGTCAGCGAGATCATGGTCCTCGTCGGGACGTTCGCGCGCAGCCCGTGGGCCGCGCTCGTCGCGGTGCTCGGCGTCGTGCTCGCCGCGCTCTACGTGCTCCTCACCTACCAGCGGGTCTTCACGGGCGGCACGCGCGAGGGGCTGGAACAGCTCCCCGACCTGGGCGCGCGCGAGAAGTGGGTCGTCGCGCCGCTGCTGGTCGCCCTCCTCGTCCTCGGGTTCTACCCGGCACCCGCGCTCGACCTCGTGCGCGAGCCCGCCGAGGTGACGCTCTCCGACCTCGCGGTCGCGGGCGTCGAGGACCCGCCGCGCTCCGACCCGTTCGCCGCGGGGACCGAGCAGGTCGCCTCCTCGAGCCAGGGCACGTCCGTCACTCGTAGCTCCGACGAAGGGAGCGAGTCGTGAACGACTCCTTCGTGGCCCCCACGGTCGACTGGCTGTACCTCGCCCCGGTCCTCGTCGTGCTCGGTGCCGGCGTCGTCGGCGTGCTCGTCGAGGCGTTCGTCCCGGCGCGCGTCCGGCGCACGGTGCAGGTCGTGCTGGCCCTGCTCGCGACCGCCGCGGCGCTCGCGCTCGTCGTCGTGCTGTGGCGCGACCCCGCCGTCCAGGGCACCGACGGCGCCGCCTACGGCGTGCGGGTGCTCGGCGGGTCGATGGTCATCGACCCCTTCGGGCTCGCGATCCAGGGGATCGTCGTGCTGCTCGCGTTCCTGGCGATCCTCGTGATCGCCGACCGGACGTCGACCGGCCAGGACGCGTTCGCGCCGTCCGCGGCCGCCGTCCCCGGCTCGCCGTACGAGGACCTCACGCGGCGCAAGGGGCTGGAGCAGACCGAGGTCTACCCGCTCGTGCTGTTCGCCGTCGGCGGCATGATGATCTTCCCCGCCACCGGGAACCTGCTCGTGATGTTCGTCGCGCTCGAGGTGCTCTCGCTCCCGCTGTACGTGCTGTCCGCGATGTCCCGGCGTCGCCGCCTGCTGTCGCAGGAGGCGTCGTTCAAGTACTTCCTGCTCGGCGCGTTCGCGTCCGCGCTGTTCGTGTTCGGCGTCGCCCTCGTCTACGGGTTCGCCGGCTCGGTGGACCTCGTCGAGGTGTACCGGTCGCTCGCGACGCCCGAGGGCCCGCTCGCGAGCATGCCCGGCCTTGTCGTCGTCGGCGCCCTGCTCATCCTCGCGGGGCTGCTGTTCAAGATCGGCGCCGCGCCGTTCCACTCGTGGACCCCCGACGTCTACCAGGGGGCCCCGACGCCGATCACCGGCTTCATGGCGGCGTGCACCAAGGCCGCGGCGTTCGGGGCGCTCCTGCGCGTGCTGTACGTCGTGAGCCTCGGTCTGGCGCAGTCGTCGCCGGCCACGCGCGAGGACCTGTTCGTCGCGCTGTGGATCGTCACGCTGCTCACCATGGTCGTCGGGACCGTCGTCGGCGCCGTCCAGACCGACGTCAAGCGGCTCCTCGCGTACTCGTCGATCGCCCACGCGGGCTTCATCCTCGTCGGCGTCCTGGGGTTCTCCCAGCTCTCGCTGCGGGCGACGGTGTTCTACCTCCTCGTCTACGGCCTCGCGACGGTCGGCGCCTTCGCGGTCGTCACGCTCGTCCGTGAGACGGCCCCCGTCCGCGAGCGGGTGCCCGCGACCGTCGGGGCGGGCGCCGGGGGAGCCGACGGCTCGGACGCGGCGGACAACGTCACGGACGACTCGTCCCGGGAGCCCGTCGCCGTGCTCGGCGAGGCCACCCACCTCGCCCAGTGGGCGGGTCTGGGGCGCCGCAGCCCGTGGCTCGCCGGCGTCTTCTCGCTGTTCCTGCTCTCCATGGCGGGCATCCCGCTGACCGCCGGGTTCGTGGCGAAGTTCACCGCGTTCGGCGCGGCGATCGCCGGCCCCGACGGGCAGGGCGGCGGCTCCACGTGGGTGCTCGCGGTGGTCGGTGTGCTCGCCTCGGCCGTGGCGGTGTTCTTCTACGTCCGCCTCATCGTGCTCATGTTCTTCACGGCGCCGTCCGGCGGCGTGGGCGACGGCGCGGAGGCCTCCGAGGGCACCGGGGTGACCGTCGTGCGGTCGACCGGACCGACGACCGTGGCGATCGCCGTGTGCGCGATCGGGGTGCTCCTCCTCGGTGTGTTCCCCTCCCCGGTTCTCGATCTGGCGGCCGAGGCGGTTAAGTTCGTCCCGTGACCTCCGTGCCTCCCGTCCCCTCCGCGCCCGCCGGGCCCCGCGGCCCGCGCGAGCGGACCGCTCCCGTGACGACCACCGCGATCCCGATCTCGGACCCCGAGCTCGCGGCCGCCCTCACCGAGCGCCTGGCGGAGGTCGAGACCCGGCTCCGGGCCGCCGTCGCGCACGCCGACCCGCTCGCGGACTCGGCGTCGCGGCACCTCGTGAACGCCGGGGGCAAGCGCCTGCGCCCCCTGCTCACGCTGCTCGCGGCCGAGCTCGGGGACGGGACGCGGCCCGAGGTCGCGGAGGCAGCCGTCGTCGTCGAGCTCACGCACCTCGCGTCGCTCTACCACGACGACGTCATGGACTCCGCGCCCGTGCGGCGCGGGGCGCCGTCCGCGCACGCGGTGTGGGGCAACTCCGTCGCGATCATGGTCGGCGACCTGCTCTTCGCGCGTGCCGCGTCGACCGTGGCGGCGCTCGGCCCGGAGGCCGTGCTCATCCAGGCGCGGACGTTCGAGCGGCTCTGCCTCGGCCAGCTCCACGAGACCACGGGGCCGGGCGAGGGCGACGACCCCGTCGAGCACTACCTCGAGGTCCTCGCGGACAAGACGGCGTCGCTCCTGTCGACGTCCGCACGGCTCGGCGCGATGTTCGCCGGCTGCCCGGCCGACGTCGTCGAGACGGTCGCGGCGTACGGCGAGCGGCTGGGGGTCGCCTTCCAGCTCGCCGACGACGTCCTGGACCTCGCGTCCTCCGGCGACGAGTCGGGCAAGACCCCGGGCACCGACCTGCGCGAGAAGGTCCCCACGATGCCGGTCCTCCTGCTGCGCGCGCGCATCGCGCAGGGGACCGCGACGGAGGACGATGCGGCGCTCGTCGAGCTGCTCGACTCCGACCTGACCGACGACGCCGCGCTCGCGGCGGCCGTCGCGGCGCTGCGCCGGCACGAGGTGCTCGCCGAGACGCGCGCCCTCGCCGTCCGGTGGGCTCGCTCCGCCGTCGACGAGCTCGACACGCTGCCCCCCGGGCCGGTGAGCGACGCGCTGCGGTCCTTCGCGGAGGCCCTGGCGGACCGCGCCGCCTGACGCGCCGAGAGGGTGAACTTTCCGGTCGCGGGTGTCGTGGGCGCGAGGGCGTCCCGGTGCCCGGGCCGGTTGCCCGGGACACCCGTCCGGCCCGGCCGGTAGCGGCACACCCGACGGCGGTCCGCGCCGGGGGCCCGGGGCGCGCGGACTGCGAGGGGAGTTCTCCCCATGGGACGGGTGTCGGATCTCACTCGCCCTCCCGTTATCCTCGGTTGCGCGATCGGTGGGGCCGCCTGGCAAGTGCGAGATCGAGGGGGCCGGCGAAGGGGACCGGTCGCCTCCCGATCCGGCACCTCGGAGGACTTGTGGGTTTCCTGGCGCGCCTGCGTGAGCACCGCCGTACCGTCGCGTCCGTGAGCACCGTCTCGGTGTTCTCCACGGCGCTGGTGGGACTCGCGCTGTTCACCGAGGGCGAGGCCACGGCGGACGTGGACCTCAACGACTCGGGCGTGTGGGTGACG
>VFQP010001892.1_pt1 | contig 25371 bp, 18 predicted proteins | sample 3512351 | NCBI WGS metagenome assembly VFQP01 (sample SAMN10412372, study PRJNA504923) | tailings metagenome | isolation source: Relicate 1 Philex TSF1 revegetated site | place: Philippines: Tuba, Benguet | collected 2017-08-29
GCCGCGCCGCGCCGCATCGCGATAGGCGGCGTTGCCGGTGGTCGCGAACGCGGCGGCGAGCCCGCGGATCTCGCGCGTCGTCGCGTGATTGTCGATCGTCGCATCGTCAGGCCGGTCCGACGCCTCCAGCGCCGTGCGGGCGGCGGCGTCGAAGGGCCGGTCGTAGACGATGGCACGGCCGGCGAGATGCTTGGGCCAGCCGCCCGATGCGGTCTGCGCCGCGAGCATGCGCTCGGCGGCCGGCTCGGTCCGCGCGGACGCGGCGGCCGAGCCCGTGCCCGCGGCGAGCCACAGCGCGAGGACGCACAGGACGGCCGGAACGGATCGCATCATTCGAAGGGTCTCCAGTCGCCGAACAACATCTCGGGGGTCGGCACCGCCGGCGCTTCCCGCGTCCATGGCGTCTCGGGCAGAAACAGGCCTTCCGCGCCGCGCCCCTCCACGTTGGCGAAGCGGGCGGTTGCGTGCACCTGCGGCATGTCGCCGTCGTGCCAGCCCGGATCGTGCACCGGCGCATCGATTGCGCTGTCGAAGAACAGCACGGCCGCGTGCGGCCCCGCTGCCCGCCCCAGATACACCCGCTTGCCCGCCGACGCACCCAGCCGACAGCGGCGGAAGACGAAACCGTAGGCCTGGTCGGCGGGCGTCGAGGCCGCGGTGACCGGGCCATCGGCGTCCGAATGCAGCGCACAGCCGTGGAACAGGGCGATGGCGGCGCCGACGATGTAGTCCACGCTGCCCTCGACGCGGCAACCACGGAACCACACCAGACTGCCGGCGCGCGGGAGATCGAGGGCGTTCCGGTGCCCGAGCACCGTGACCTGGTCGAAGGCCGCGCGCGTGCCGTCGACCCGCAGCGCGACCGCCCGCCCGCCCGGGCCGAGGTTGTTCTCGATGCTCAGGCGCTCGGCGCGGAAATCGTCGCTGCGCACCGACAGCGTGGGCGGCCGGTCGACGTCATCGGCCTGGCCGGTGTGGGGCCGGTAACGCAGGACGACATGACCCTGGGCCAGCACCGTCGACGCCATGCCCGCGCCGACGATGGTCAGCGGCGGCGCGCCCGGCGGCACGTCGACACTGCCGTGCCACGTCCCGCGCCCGATGCGGATGCGCGCGGGCACGCCGCCGGCGACGGCCGCGTCCACCGCCGCCTGGACGTTCGTAAACGGGCCGTCCATGCGCACTTCGTACTCGGACGTCGGCGCGGGCGGCGGAGAACTCGCGCACCCGGCCAGCACCGGCAACGCGAACGCCAGGACACGCCCCCACGACCACCGCCGAAGCGGTGGCCGCGGGCGACGCGGGGAGGCCTCAGAACCGGTAGCGCGCACCGGCGTAGTACTGGCGGCCGGTGACCGTGTAGCGGTCGGGCAGCATCAGGTCCGAATCGACGTAGCGGCGGTCGGGCGTATCGAGCAGGTTGATCGCCTCGAACGTCAGGCTGAGCTTGCTGTTGATGCGCCAGGACATGTTGAAGTCCACGTTGCGGACGCTGTGCTTGCCGGTCACGTCGGCGGTCGCGAACTGGTTGCCGTCGAGGTCGAACACGTTCTCGCGGCTCAGCACCTCGCCGATGTAGCCGTCACGGTAGCTGGTCGACACGCGGGCGCTGAAGCGGCCGTCGTCGTAATACAGCGTGGCGTTGTAGGAGTTCGGCGACAGGTTGACCAGCTGGTTTTCGGTGACGGTGGTGACGATGCGCGTGTTGCTGCTGGCAGCAGTGCTGAAGAGGTACTCGATGTCCGAGTCGACATGCGTGTAGTTCATCTGCACGCCGAACTTGCTCCATATGCCCGGAAGGAAGGTGAACGGCTGCTGGTAGGTCAGCTCCCAGCCCTTCAGCGGACCGCCGGGCGTGTTGTAGTAGCTCTGCACGTTGAACACCGTGTCGCCGGTGAAGCCCGGCGGCAGCAGGTCGAGAGAATACCCGAGCTCGGACCACGTGGTCAGCAGACGGGTGCGCTGCACGTAGCTGTCGATGTCCTTGTAGAACACCGCTGCCGAGAGCAGGCCGCCGTCGGCGAAGTACCACTCGGCGCTGAGGTCGTAGTTGGTCGAACGGAACGGATCGAGCTTGGGGTTTCCGAGATTGATCGAGTAGAACCGGCCGTCGTCGAAGAAGTTGGTCGGCCCGCCGCTGACCGAGGGCGACATGTAGGCCAGCGTCGGCCGGGCCATGGTCTTGGCGGCGCCGAAGCGCAGCACCACGCTGTCGGCGACGTCCCAGGACAGGTTCAGCGAAGGCAGCACGTCGGTGTAGCTGTGATCGACCGTGGTGCCCACGACGAACCGGTCGCCCGCCGCCGAGGTCGCATTGGCGACGCCGAACACGCGCGTGCAGTTGGCCTCGCCGCCGGTCGGGCACGGTGCCCAGCCCGACGCCGAGATCTGGGTCTTGACCAGGCGCGCGCCGACATTGCCGCGCAGCGCACGGTTGAACAGATCGGTGTTGAAGTCGAGCTGGGCGTAGGTCGCCAGGCTGCGCTCGTTGACCGCGAAGTTGTTGTTGGACGCACCGAAGTGTCCGATGCTGGCCAGCCGGTAATCACCGCCGGGCATGCCGTTGTCGGCATTGCTGTAGATGTTGAGCGCCTCGGCGATGCGGTCGAAATCCGGAATGAGCCAGCTGCCGGGAATGTTGCCGCTCAGGTTGCGGCCGAAGCCGTCGAGCGTGGTGCTGAGATCGGCCAGGGTGACGCCGGCCGGCAGGGCCTGCGGCAGGCGGCCGTAGCTGATGTGGCGGTATTCCTCGGTGCTCATGTCGTAGTCCTTCCACGCAAGGCCGGTGCGGAAGGTGAGGCCGGGATTGACGTCGAACGCGAGATCGACCTTCGCGGTGTCGAAGGCGTTGCTGACGTAGTTGGGATTCAGACGCACCTCGCTGATGTTCGAACCGCGCGCGGTGCCGTTGCTGTTGACCGGCACGGCGCCGTAACCCAGCCACTGCCAGGCATCGGGACTGCTGGTGTCGAACGGGAAGGTCATGCTCGGCATCTCGGGATTGCCGCGCAGGTCGAGCACGAAGCCGTCGAGGTTCGAATTGTCGAAGCTGACCATCGAGAACACCGGCCGCGCGTAATCCGACGTCGAGCGGCCGATCGTCGCGTCGAGGCGCACCGCGTCGTTGAAGCGGTGCTCGAGTTGCAGGCTGAACTGCTTGAACTCGGTCGATTCCTCGATCTGGCTCGATTCGGTGCGGAAGTCGACGTTGTCGAACACCGCGTACTGCAGGCGGTTGCGGTCGTCGACCTCGGCCTCGCGCACGACGATCTGGGTCTTGCCGCCGAGATTCGCCGCACGGTGCAGGTTGGCGCCCAGCGAATCCTCGCGCTGGTCCTTGTCGAGCTTGGAGTACATCGCGTCGAAGCTCAGCAGCGTGTCGTCGCTGATGCGGAACTGGAATGCGCCGGTGACGCCGAGACGCTCGATGTCGTGCTGGGTGCGGATGTAGCGCGGATAGCGCGGAATCCACGCATTGGTCGCGGTCTCGTAGGCGGCGATGTTCTCCGGCGTCGCCGCCGGGCGCGGCAGGCCGGTGCCGCAGTTGGCCGCATTGACACCCCAGGTGCCGTAGCCGTTGTTGGTGTTGGGGTTGGAGAGCTCACCGGCGACCGGGTTGCGCGGCGTCTGCGGGTTGTAGCCCAGCGGCGAGCAGAAGCCGTAGGTGCCGTTGTTGGCCGCGGTCGACTGGTTGGAATTGCGATGGTTGCCGTGCTCCCAGCGCACCGGGTTGTAGCCTTCCTCGAAGATCGTGCGTTGGCTGTAGGACGCCGACAGCAGCGCACCCACGCGGCCGTCGGCCCAGGTGTTGCTGATCAGGCCGGACACGCGGGGATCGTTCTCGCGCGAAAGTTCGTTGTAGCCGAGCTGGCCGCTGGCGGATGCGCGGAAGCCGTCGAAGTCGAACGGGCGCGAGCCACGCAGGTCGACCGTCGAGCCCAGCGAGCCTTCGTCCATCTGCGCCGACTGGGTCTTGTTGACCTTGACCTGGCTGAAGAGCTCGGAGGCGAAGGTGTTGAAGTCGAAGCCGCGCGAGCGGTTGACGCCGGCGCTGCCGCTGCCGGCGGTGGCCAACGCCTCGAGGCCGTTGAGACGCACACGCGTGAAATCCGAGCCGAGACCGCGCACCGAGATGCGCTGGCCCTCGCCGCCTTCGCGGTCGATCGAGATACCGGCGATGCGCTGCAGCGACTCCGCGAGATTCTGGTCGGGAAACTTGCCGATGTCCTCGGCGAAGATCGCATCGACCTGCTCGACGCTGTAGCGCTTTTCGTCGAGCGACTTCTGCAGGCTTTCGCGGTAGCCGGTGACGGTGACCGTGGCCATGTCGACCGCGCGCGCGTCGTCGACGGCAGGCTGCTGGGCGAATGCGGGTTGCGTGAGCGCGATGGCGATGCCGGCGGCGAGCAAGGTAACCGGTGTCTTTCTATACGGGCAGTTGCGATCCATGGACGTCCCCTCCTGGTTGGATCCGTGCGGAGTGTGCGCGGGCGCCTGGGAATCGGCCCGTCGCCATCATCGGATGACACCGATGGTCAAAGTGGCGCGTAACGTAACAGTCACGTGCGCGGCGGGCATCTTGCAGCGCAGCAGAACTCATCGGTTGCGACGCAGGACGATCGCGACGTGCACGCTGCCGCCGCGCGGCCCACGCGCGCGCAGGGGCCACGCGGCGGCGCCCGCGCGCAAAAAAACGCCGGAGCAGTCGCCTGCTCCGGCGTCGCACACGATCCCGGGGGAGAGTGGGATCAGAACTTGTAGCGCAGGCCCAGCAGGTACTGGCGACCGGTCTCGCTGTAATCGAGCGGCAGGCGCGAGCTCGCACCGACCCACGACTCCTGCGGCTGGTTCGTCAGATTGATGCCTTCCAGACTGATCTCGATCTGTTCGCTCATCTTGTAGCGCAGTGAGGCGTCGAGCATCGTGGTGCCGTTCTGGCCGTGTACGTCCTCCGTGAAGCCTGCCTCCGTGCCCGGCACCTGGATGAGGTAGTCGTCACGGTTGGTCGCCGAGACGCGACCGGAGAAACGCTCGCCCTCGTAGAACACGGTGGCGTTCCAGGACCGCTTCGACAGTCCGAGCAGGTCGGTGCGGAGCGAATTGGCGCCACTGGAGGTCAGATACTGGATCTGCGAGTCGACGTAGGTGTAGTTGAGCTGCACACCGAAGTTGCTCCACACGCCCGAGAGGAAGGTGAAGGGCTGCACGTAGTTCGCCTCGAAGCCCTTGAGCGGGCCGCCCGGGGTATTGACCGGCACGGTGAAGACGAAATCGTCGTTGACGTTCGCGCCCGTGCCGTCGAGCAACGCGGCCGGCAAGCCGCTCGACGCATACGAGCGCACCTCGCGGGTGGTCTGCACGAAGGTGTCGATGTCCTTGTAGAACAGGCCCAGGCCGAGCATCGCGCCTTCGTCGAAGTACCACTCGAAGCCGAGATCGGCGGTCTTGGCCCGGATCGGATCGAGGTTGGGATTGCCGCCGCTGACGGTGCGTGCACCGCCACTGACATTGACGGTCACGCCCGGCGTGAGCGAGCCCAGACCCGGACGCGACATCACCTTGGCTGCACCGAAGCGGACGAGGAAGTCGGGCGCGATCTCGGCGACCAGATTCATCGACGGCAGCGTGTCGCTGTACTTGCGGGTCACGCTGGAGACGATCGGCGTGCCGCTCGCGGTTGCGGTCCCGGTGGAGGTCTGCTCGGTCTCGACGTAGCGCACGCCGATGTTGCCGGAGAACGGAATCGAACCAAGATCGGTCGAGAATTCACCCTGCAGGTAAGCGCCGCGATCCTTCTCCTCGACGCTGCGCGTGTTCACCGCGCGCTCGGCGAGCGCGAACGTGCCGGTATTGCTGTAGATGTCGAACAGGTCGGCGATGCGGTCGTAACTGGGAATGACCCAGCGCCCCGGCGAGCCGTCGATCCCGCTCAGCGCGGCCTGGCTGGTCAGATCCACCGGCACGAAGCGGGTGCCGTTGGCAAAGGTCGGCACGGCCAACTCGGAGCCGCGGCGCAACTCCCGGGTCGAGAAGGTGTAGTCCTTGGCCTGGACGCCGCCCTTGAGGCGGAAGCCCGGGCTGAAATACCAGTTGAAGTCCAGCTGCGCGTTGTCGAACTCGTTCTCGACGTACTGCGGACGGAGGCGGATCTCCGCCAGCGTCCAGCCGCTGGGATCGAGCGGGTCGATGCCGTAGTTCAACACCGGTTTGTAGAAGTTGCCGCGGTAGTCGTAGCTGTAGTTGTTGACGTTGTACTTGTCCATGATGATCGTGGTCTGGATCGGGTTCTCGTGTACGGAACTCGACCTGCCGATCTTTCCGGACAGGGTGAAATCGTCGGTGACGTCGAACTTGCCGTCGAGGGTCAACTGCTTGAAGACGGTGTTCCACTCGTCGTGGCGGCTTTCCGAGCGGATGTCCACACCGTCGAACAACCCGTAGACGAGCGCGCCGTTGCCGTCGATCACGCCGTCGCGGACGATGGTCTGCGGCTTGCCGGTCAGCGGGTTGGTCGCAGGGTTCGGGTTCGCGTTGCCGCGGCTGAAGGAGATCGCTTCGATGTACTTCTCGTCGCGCACCGCATCGATCTTCGAGTACAGCGCATCGAGTGCGAACTCGCTGCGGTCATTGGGCTTGAACTGCAGCGAGGCGGTGACGCCGGTGCGCTTCTGGTCGTGCTCCATCAGCGTGTAGCGCGGGAAGCGCGGATGGAAGACGTTGGCGGCGCGCGCGGCCGCGAACGGCGAGGCCGCGCTGAAACCGCCATTGCTGGGACCGTTCGCCCAGCGGCCCGTGCCGCTGCCCTCCTCGAGCGCCTGACGCTCGCTGTAGGCCACCGACAGCAGCGCGCCGAAGGTGCCGTCCGCCCAGGTGTTGGCGATCAGGCCGGCGACGCGCGGATCGGCCTTCTCGGCCATGTCGCTGTAGCTCGCCTGGCCGCTGCCGACGATGGTCAGGCCGTCGTAATCGAACGGACGCGCGGTGCGCAGATCGACGGTCGCGCCGAGTGAACCTTCCTCGACGTCGGCCGAGGCGGTCTTGCGCACGATCAGCTGCGAGAACAGGTCGGAGGCGAACACGTTGAAGTCGAAACCACGACCACGGTTGGAACCGCCGCTCTGGTCGGAGGCACCGACCGTGGTCAGCGCTTCCATGCCATTGATGCGCACGCGGGTGAAATCGGGGCCGAGACCGCGCACCGAGATCTGCCGACCCTCGCCGGCGTCGCGGGCGATGACCACGCCCGGAATGCGCTGCAGCGATTCAGCGAGGTTGAGGTCGGGGAACTTGCCGATGTCCTCGGCGACGATCGCGTCGACCACGCCGGCTTCGCCGCGCTTGATGTCCAGCGCGCGCTCGACGCTGGCGCGGTAGCCGACGACGCGGATGGTGTCCAGCTCGGACGCCTGACCGGCGGGCGTCTCGGTGGTCGGTGCCGACGCAGTGTCGCTGGTGGCGGTTTGTGCGAGCGCCGGAAGGGCTGCGACCTGGAGGGCCACCGCGATACTCGCGGCGAGAACGGTAACCGGTGTCTTTTTGCTGCGGAGCGACTGCGTCATCTCGTCCCCTCCCAGGGTGCGAAGCATGTTGTGTGGCGCGTCTTGACTGCGAGGGCGCGCTTGCTAAGGTGGCCGCCGGTGCCCGGAATGACACCGCGGGCCAAACGCTATCAGAACGTTTTCTGAGAAGCATGCTGCGGCGCGACACATTTTTAACGCCGCGTCGGCGGCACGAGGCGAGGACAGCGGGACGATGGGCAAGCGCATTCTGTGTTTCGGCGAACTCCTGCTGCGCCTCGGTGCGCCGGGCCGCGAACTGCTGCTGCAGTCGCAGCGGCTGCAGGTGCACATCGGCGGGGCCGAGGCGAACGTCGCGGTGTCGCTGGCCCGGTTCGGCCACGACAGTGCACTCGCAGGCACCGTGGCGGACAACGCGCTGGGCGCGGCCGCCCTGGGTGAACTGCGCCGCCACGGCGTCGACGTCTCCCGGATACGGCGGGCCGGCGGACGGATGGGGCTGTACTTCTTCGCCGCAGGCGCCGGCGTGCGGCCGAGCGACGTGGTCTACGACCGCGCGGGCTCGGCGTTCGCACTCGCGCCGGCTGCCGGCTACGACTGGCCGACCCTGCTCGCCGGCACCGATTGCCTGCACGTCTCGGGCGTGACCGCCGCCGTCGGCCCGCACAGCGCCGAGGCGGCGACCGAAGCGGTACGTGCCGCGCGTGCCGCCGGCGCGCTGGTGTCGTTTGACGGTAACTTCCGCCCCAAGCTCTGGGCCACCTGGAACAACCGCCCCGCGCCCCTGCTGCATGCGTTGCTGGCCGAGGCCGATATCGCCTTCATCGACCATCGCGACGTGGATCTGGTGCTCGGCGCCGAGGGCGCACCGGCGGACACATCGGTCGAGCGGACGCGGGCCGCCGCGGAACGCGCGTTCGCGGCGTTTCCGCATCTGCAGCGCATCGCCTGCACCCAGCGCGAGGTGCACAGCGTCGACGCGCACACGCTGGGCGCGCTGCTGGTGCATCGCACGGGCCAGGTCCATCACATCGCGCCGCAGCCGGTGGACGGCATCGTCGATCGCATCGGCGGCGGCGATGCGTTCACCGCCGGCGTGCTGCACGGCGTGCTGAGCGGCATGGACGACGGCCGCGCCCTGGCGTTCGGCCTGGCCGCCGCGCGGCTCAAGCACAGCGTGCCGGGCGACTTCAATCTGGTCGGCGTGGACGACGTCGCTGCCCTCGTCGACAGCGGGCGGCTCGACGTCAAGCGCTGATCCGCGCGCCGCATGAGGGCGCATCCGCAGAACGCGAAACGGCCCGCCATTGGCGGGCCGTTCGCATTTCGATGCGTGTGCGAACTCAGAGTTCGCAGAAGCAGTAGGCGACCGCCTTCACCGGGCGGCCCGGCTGCGGCGTCATCACGCTCTCGAGCAGGCGCAGATCCTGCTCCGCCCGCGGCACCGCGCGCGCCAGCAGCGTGCGCGCCAGATCGCTGTGCCCGACCAGCAAGCCGCCGGCGCGGCTGGCGATGAAGCCGCTGAGCAGACGACCGAACGGCGTCGCCGACTTCTCGACATAGCGCACGCGGAAGCGGTCCGGTTCCAGTCCGCCCAGCTCGGCGGCCTTGGCGATCGCGGTGCGCAGCCCGCCCAGTTCGTCGACCAGGCCGCGCTCCAGTGCCTGGGTGCCACTCCACACGCGTCCGCGGGCGACCTGGTCGATGTCGTCGGCGCTGCGACCCCGTGCGTCGGCCACCTTGCCGATGAAGTTGCGGTAGCCGCGATCGATGATCGCCTGGATCGCCTGTCCGGCTTCGGGCTGCAGCTCGCGGGTGAGATCGAACGCGCCCGCGTACGGCGTGGTGCCGACGCCGTCGGTGCGCACGCCGATCTTCTCCAGCGTGCGCGGGAAGGTCGGCACCAGCGCGAAGATGCCGATCGAGCCGGTGATCGTCGACGCGTCGGCGTAGATGCGGTCGGCGTTCATGCTGATCCAGTAGCCGCCGGATGCCGCCACGTCGCCCATCGACACCACCACCGGCTTGCCGGCCGCCTTGAGCGCGTCGACCTCGCGGCGGATCTGCTCGGACGCGAACACTTCGCCACCGCCCGAATCCACGCGCAGCACCACCGACTTCACGTGCTCGTCCTCGCGTGCCTCGCGCAGCAGGGCCGACGTCGACTCGCCGCCGATCGTGCCCGGCGGCTGGTCGCCGCCCGTGATGCCGCCCTCGGCGACGACGACGGCCACCTGGGCGCGCCGTTCCGCGGCCGCGCCGGCCGGCGTCACGTGCGCCAGGAAATTGCGCATCGAGACCTGGCGGAAGCCGCCCTCGGCGTCCTCGTCGGCGACGCCGCGCTCGACCAGCAGCTGCTCGACCTCTTCGCGGGTCTTGAGGCCGTCGACGAACTTCTGCGCCAACGCGTACTGCGCCAGGTCGCCCTGCGCTGCGGCGATCCCCTGCGGCAGCGTGGCGATGCCGGCATTGAGCGCCTCGGGCGTGGTGCCGCGCACCCGGGCGATATCGGCGATGTGCCGCTGCCAGATGTCGTTCATCCAGTACAGATCGGCTTCCTTCGATTCCGGCGAGGCGCCGTCGAGGATGTAGGGCTCGGCCGCCGACTTGTATTCGCCCACCTTGAACAGGTGCACGTCGACGCCGAGCTTGTCCTCGAGCGCCTCGCGGTAGTACTGGCGATAGCCGCTGAGACCCTCGAGCATCATGCCGCCCTCGGGGTCGAGGTAGACCTCGTCGGCCTGCGCCGCCAGCAGATACTGCTGCTGCCCGAAGTACTCGCCGAACGCGACCACCTGCTTGCCGGCCGCGCGCACCTCGCCGATGGCGTCGGCCACTTCGCGCATCGCCGCATAGCCGGAGAACGTCAGGCGGTCGGTGCGCAGCAGCACGCGCTCGATCCGGTCGTCGGTCTTCGCCGCTTCCAGCGCGCGCAGAACGTCACGCAGCTGCACCTCGCCCACGCCACCGCCGCCGCTTTCGGCCAACGCGCGCATGAAGGGATCGGTCCGGTACTGCTCCACCAGCGCCCCCTCGGGCGCGAGCACCAGCGTCGTGCGCTCGAGCAGCGGCGCCGGACGCGAGCCACGGCCGAACATCGCCACCAGCACCACCAGCGCGATCAGCAGCAGCAACCCGAAGAACAGCAGATTGAGGGTCAGCCGACGGATGAAGTTCATTCCGTCCCAGAGGCCGATGAAGACGCGCGTCAACGGCGCGCGTGGCGGCGGCACAGTGCTCATGCTCGATACGACTCCAACAGAAAAAGTAAACCGGTGATCGCGGCGGAACCGCGCCGACCGCAGTGCCCCGGGGGTGGCAACGTCGGCAGCCTAACCCGCCGGCGCGGCCGGATGCATGCGCCGGAGGTCACTGCGGCGCAGGGAACGCCGTCATCCTGACGGCGCCCCGTCCGGCGCGGCGAGCAGGGGCACGGCCACCCGGCGACTGCTGCGCAGGAAGCGCACGCCCAGCAGCACCGCGGCGACGGTCAGCCCGGCGATCAGGCCGAGCCACATGCCCTGCGGCCCCCAGCCGAGGCCCAGGCCCAGGCCGGCGCCGAGGCTCATGCCCACGCCCCAGTACGCGGCCGCCGCCAGCACCATCGGCACGCGGGTGTCCTTGAGGCCGCGCAGCGCGCCGGCCGACAGCGCCTGGATGCCGTCGGGAAACTGGAACGCCGCTGCGTACAGCAGCAGGGTCCCGGCCAGCGTGGCCACCGCGGCGTCCTGGGTGTAGATCCGCACCACGTGGTCATGGCCCAGCAGCAGTGCGATCCCCGACAGCGTCTGCGTGACCAGCACCAAGGCCAGCCCGGCGAAGCCGGCGCGGCGCACGCCGTCGCTGCCCAGGCCGCGCCCGAGCGCGTGGCCCACGCGCACCGTGGTCGCTTCCGCGAGGCCGAACGGGACCATGAAGCACAGCGCCGCCACGTTGATCGCGATCTGGTGCGCCGCCGCCTCCACCTCGCCCAGCCGGCCGATCAGCAGCGCGGTGACGACGAACAGGCTGCCTTCCATCGTCACCGTCACGCCGATCGGCAGCCCGGTGCGCAGCAGCGAGCGGATGGCCGGCCACTGCGGCGCATCGAAGCGGGTGAACAGTGCATACGGCCGGAAGCGCCGCGCGCGCGCCAGATAGAGCGCGAAGGCCGTCGTCTGCGTCCACATCATCAGCGCCGAGGCCAGGCCCAGCCCGCCGGCGCCGCGTTCGGGCAGCGGCCCCCAGCCGAACGCCAGCGCATAACCCATCGGCACCAGCACCAGCAGGCCGCCGAAACCGAACACCATCGTCGGCAGGGTCCAGTGCAGACCGTCGCTGAGATAGCGCATGCAGAAGTACAGCGTCAGCGCCGGCACGCCCCAGCGGATGCCGTGCAGGAACGCGGTCGCGCCGGGCACGATTTCCGGGGCGATGCCGAACGGTCCGAGCGCGCCGGCGAGCAGCGACAGCAGGCCGAACAGCAGCACGCCGAGCCCCGCGGCCAGCCACAGGGCCTGGCGGAACAGCGGGCCGACCTCGGCGCGCCGTCTGCTGCCGTCGAGCTGCGACACCGACGGCGGCACCGCCATCAGTGTGCCCATCGGCACCATCATCGGCAGCCAGAAGATCGCCGTGCCCACGGCCACCGCGGCCAGGGTGGTGGTGCTGTGGTGGCCGGCGATGACGCTGTCGACGAAACCGATCAGGCCGGTGGCGAGATGCCCGAGCACCAGGGGCGCGGACAGAACGGCGGTTCTGCGCACCTCGTGGCCGAAGCGCGGAACGGGGATGGGGCTGGACATGACGACGCCTGCGACTGCGGCCGCGCGAACGACCCGGTGCGTGCGCTGGCGCCGGGGCGCGAAGGGCCGGTATGTTAGCCCGGGCCTGCGATGTGCGCCGGGGAGCGCCGTGCATCGCCCGATCCCAACCGAGGCACGCCATGTCCCATCCCGTACCGCTGGACGGCCCGCCGGCCCTGCCCGTGGCCGACGCGCACGCCGCGCCGGCCGCCTGCGAGAACTGCGCGACGCCATTGCACGGCCACTACTGCCACGCCTGCGGCCAGTCCACGCACAGTCCGGTCCGCCACGTGGGCCATGCGATCGAGGAAGTGTTCGAATCGTTCTGGCATCTCGACGGCCGGATCTTCCGCACCGTGCGCGATCTGTTCGTGCCGGGCCGCATCGCCAACCGCTATCTCGCCGGCCACCGCGTGCGCTACGTGGCGCCCATGCGGCTGTTCGTGATCCTGACCCTGCTGACGTTCTTCGTGGCCAAGTTCGTCGTCCAGGACGCGATGCTCGGCTTCGATGCCGACAACACGGTGCAGACCGACGACGTCGAACAGGCGCTCGCGCAGGCCGCGACCGGCAGCGACGTGGTGGCGATTCGCGACGGCGTGCTGGCCGACATCCGTGAAGCCCGCCGCATCACCGGCGCGGTGCCGGGGGTGTCGGCGCGTCTCGATGCCGCGGAAGTGGAGGTGCGCCAGCGCGCCGAGGCGCGGCTCGCCGCACTGAAGGACGGCGCCTCGTCGCCCGAGGCGCCGGCGGGCGCGGAGCGGGCGGCGGGGACGACGCCGCCGGCACCGGAGGCCGCCGACACCCGGCCGACGCGACGCCGCGATGCCCCGGTGATGGGCGGACCGGTCGGAGAACGGATCGCACGCAATCTCGATCGTCTGGGCGACGATCCGGGCGCCTACAGCCGCGCGCTGCTCGGCGTCGCGCCGACGGCGCTGTTCATTCTCGTGCCCTTGTTCGCGGTCCTGCTCAAGCTGTTCTACCTCTTCAGGGGCCGGCTGTATCTCGAACACGTGGTGATCGGCCTCTACAGCCACGCGGCGTTGATGCTCGGCCTGCTGCTCGCCTTCGCCTGCACGCTGGCGTCGGAATGGCTGGCGCCCCGTGCCGCCTGGGCGGCGCAGGGCCTGGGCTGGGTGCGCACGCTGCTGCTGTGGGCGCTGCCGGTGTATCTGCTGGTGATGCAGAAGCGCGTCTATCGCCAGTCCTGGCCTTGGACGCTGGTGAAGTTCGCGGTGATCGGCCAGCTCTACTTCGCGCTGTTCCTCAGCGTGGCGATCCCGATGGCGGGCTACGCGCTCTACGCCCTCTGAACGGACGGATGCGTGCGCGCTGACGCGATGGCTCGCCGGTACGGGGGGCCTCGGCCGGCAGCGCCGCGATGTGCCGGCCGCATCGACCGGCGCGTTGCCTGTGGCGAGGCCGGCGCGTCAGGGATCCACGCGCGCGCGCAGCCACGCATCGCGGGCGCCGGGCGCGACCGCCAGCCACTGCGCGCGCAACGCGTCGCGCTCGTGCGGCGGCGTGCGCTGGGCGAGCACGGCGAGATCGGCGCGAGCCTGCGTCGACGCGGCCCGCAGTGCGAGCATCGCCGGCGCGTGCTGCTCGGCCGGCATCGCCGCGAACAGCGGATGCAGCGCTGGCCATTCCGCTCCGAGGGTCGGGCCGAGCAGCCAACCGCGCCGCAGGCCGAGGTCGAGCTGATCGAACTCCAGGCGCAGCGCCTGCCGCGCGTCGTCGGGTAGCGCGGCGAACTGCGCGGCGGCCTGCTGCAGGCGCGCCCGCTCGGGGTGCGGCATGGCCTCGACGGCCTCGAAGGCGATCCGCCGCCGTTCCCGCTCCGGGGCCGGCAGCGCGCGCCAGGCCGCGACACGCGCGGCGAACGCGTCACGCTCGGCCGGCGACATCGCCTGCAGGCGGGCGGCACGCGCGGTCAGGCGATCCCGGTCCGCGGCCGGCAGGGCCGCCCACGGCAGGCCGGCAGGCAGTGCCACGGCGGCGCCGCCGACCAGCAGCAGCGCCGCACAGGCGGTGCGCCGGAGGGCCTCAGAGATCCGCATCGCTGGTCTCCGGTGCATCGTCGGCCCCGTCGTCGCGGGATTCGAGGTGGACATCCTCGGTGTTGTCCTGCGGCAGTTCGAGCCGCGCCGCGAGCCAGGCGTGAAAGGCCGGATCGGTCCGCCACTCGGCGCCGTCCTCGGGCGCGATCAGCAATTCGAAATCGGGTTCGATCAGCAGGTCCAGCGCCTCGTCGTAGCGGGCCGCCGGGGTCTCGGCGTCGGGCAGCGCGTCGATGCGGATCTGGGTGTCCCCGTCCAGCCCGTCGCTGCCCGTCCCCACCCAGGTCCAGGCGAGTGCAGCCAGGGTGGCGATCACGACCGCGGCGGCCGCCGGCCACATCCACGGGGCCGGGCGCCGCGGCACCACCGCGCCCGCGGGCTCAACGGGTGGCGCGGCGAGCGGGAACCGGCGCGGCGGGATCGCTTCCCCGCGCAGGGCCGCTTCGCGCAGGCCCGCCAGGCGGGTGAGCCGATCGGGCGGCAGTGCGCGAATCTCGGCTTGGATCGACGCCGACAGCGTGCGCCAGGCGTCCGCATCGGGAGCGCCGTCGGCCAGATGCGGCAGCGCACGCTGCAGGCCCAGCCGGTAGGTCGCGCGGGACACGCCGAGCACCGCCGCCGCCTCGTGCTCGGCCAGCCCGGCCACCAGCCGCAGCAGCACCGTGACCCGCGGCCCGCCGGCGAGCCCCGCCAGCGCCGGCAGGCCGTCGCCTTCGGCGCCCAGCGCATGCGGCGCGCGCAGGCCCGGGGCCGCGAGCAGCAGACCCCAGAAGCGCCGCGGCCATTCGGCGAAGGCGGCCTTCGGCGCCAGCGCGACGAACCCCGCCATCGCGCGCGCCAGCGCCGCGTCTCCGGTCTCGATGTCGCCGCTCTGCCACTGGGCGAACACGGCGGCCCGGCGCTCGACTCCACGCAGGAACGCGGCGGCCGCGGACGAAACGGCGGACGGAACGGTCTGGGAGGAAATGCGCCTGCCACCTGGAAAACGGACGGGGCATCATAGCCGCCCCGCCGCGCCCGCCCATGCTTGACATCCGCGAGCGCCCACGTTCCACGCGCGCGCATCGCCCCGCGGGTTGTTCACAGGACTCACATTGCTGTCATTTCGCTGAAAGCCGCGGCCTCCGCATGCTGCATGACAACAATGTTTCACGGCCAAGTGATTGATAATTATCAAGAATTCGAACTTGGCACTTTTTTGTCCAACCGACCCCATCGGGGCCTGAACACCGCACAAAAACCCGCTTCGGCACGTTCATGCACAGGCTTATCCACAGGCTGTGTGGATAAGCCGTAAGTGCTTTCATTTCGGGCACTTGCAGCGTTTTCATCCAAGTCAAGACAGGTTGGGCCTGCAAGTCTTTCCGCCCGATCACGCGATGCGGGGCCCGCTACACTGCGCGCGTGACCGCCTCGCCCGACGCCCCGCTCACCCTCCACGTCGCCCTGCCGGTCCCGCTGCCGCAGCTGTTCGACTACCGCGCCCCGGCCGGTGCGGCGCCTCCCGGTGCTGCGGACGTGGGACGCCGGGTGCTGGTGCCGTTCGGACCGAGGCGCCTGGTCGGCATCGTGGCCGCCGTGGGTCCGGCGGCGGCCGATGCGCCCGCCTTGCGCGAGGTCGTCGAATGGCTCGACGCCGCCCCGCTGCTGCACGGCGAACTCGACCGCTCGCTGCGCTGGCTGGCGCGCTACACGCACGCGCCCCTGGGCGAGGTGCTGGCGACCGCGCTGCCGGCGACGCTGCGCCGGGGCGATCCGCTGCCCGACACCCACGCCTGGGCCTGGCGCCTCACACCCACGGGCAGCGATGCCGTCGACACGCTGAAGGCCGGCGGTCGACCGCGGCGCCTCGCGGATCTGCTGCAGACCGCGCCACGCGACGAGGACGCGCTCGATCTGCTGCTCGCGGGCTGGCGCGCCGCCGCGCGCACGCTGGCCGCGCGCGGCCTGGTCCAACGCATCGCGGTACCGGCGTCGCAACTGGCGCCGGTGCCCCAGCCCGGCCCGGCGCCCAACGCCGAGCAGCAGGCCGCGATCGACGCGGTGACCACGCAGACCGGCTTCGCCTCGCTGCTGCTCGACGGCGTCACCGGCAGCGGCAAGACCGAGGTCTACCTGCAGGCGATCGCGCACTGCCTGGCCCGGGGCCGGCAGGCCCTGGTGCTGGTGCCGGAAATCGGCCTCACCCCGCAGACCCTGGCCCGGTTCCGCGCCCGGCTCGGCGTGCCGGTGCACGCCCTGCACTCGGGGCTGGCCGACGGCGAGCGCGCCCGGGTCTGGGCCGCCGCGATGCGCGGCGAGGCGCGGGTGGTCGTCGGCACGCGCTCGGCCGTCTTCCTGCCGCTGCCGCAGGCCGGGCTGATCGTCGTCGACGAGGAACACGACGGCAGCTACAAGCAGCAGGACGGCATCCGCTACCACGCACGCGACTTCGCGCTGGTACGCGGCAAGGCGCTCGACGTGCCGGTCCTGCTGGGCAGCGCGACACCGTCGCTGGAATCGCTGCAGAACGCGATCGCCGGGCGTCACGTCCACCTGCGCCTGTCGCGGCGTGCCGGCAATGCCAAGCCGCCGGCCGTACGCGTGGTCGACGTGCGCAAGCGTCCGCTCGACGCCGGCCTGTCGCCCGAACTGTTGACGGCGATCGAGCAGGCCCTGGCCGACGGCGGCCAGGTGCTGGTGTTCCGCAACCGCCGCGGCTACGCGCCGGTGCTGCTGTGCCACGACTGCGGCTGGAGCGCGCACTGTCCGCGCTGCAGCACGCCCGAGCGCGGCCACCCTATGACGGTGCACGCCGGTGGGCGCCGCCTGCAATGCCATCACTGCGGCCACCGCGCCAGCGCGCCGCCGGCCTGCCCCGACTGCGCCAGCCTCGGCCTGCAGCCGCAGGGCGTGGGCACCGAACGCATCGAGGAATTGCTGGCCGCACGCTTCGGCGACGTGCCGGTGCTGCGTATCGACCGCGGCAGCACCCGGCGCCGCGATGCGCTGGAACGCCTGTTCGCCGATCTCGGTGCGCGGCCCGGCATCCTGATCGGCACGCAGATGCTGGCCAAGGGCCACGACCTGCCCAACCTCATCCTGGTGTGTGTGGTCGGCGTCGACGAAGGTTTGTTTTCGGCCGATTTCCGCGCCGGTGAGAAGCTCGCCCAGTTGCTGATCCAGGTGGCCGGCCGCGCCGGGCGGGCCGATCGCCCCGGCCAGGTGCTGCTGCAGACCCATCACCCCGAGCATCCGCTGCTGCAAACGCTGATCCACGGCGGCTATCACGCCTTCGCCGCGGCGGAACTGGAACAGCGCCATGCGGCGGGCTTTCCTCCGTTCGCGCCGATGGCCCTGCTGCGCGCCGAATCGCCGCAGGCCGAGCCGCCGATGGCGTTTCTGCATGCGGCGCGGCGGGTGCTGCACGCGACATCGAGCGATGCGGGGGCGTCGGTGCTGCAGCTCGACGGCCCGGTCGCCGCGCCGATGCCGCGACGTGCGGGCACCTACCGCGCGCAGCTGATTCTGGCCGCCGACCAGCGCCCGATCCTCCACGGCATCCTCGATGCCGCGCTGCCCGCGATTCATGCGCTGCCCGAGGCGCGTCGCGCGCGGTGGTCGCTGGATGTCGATCCGGTGGATCTGTACTGAGGGCGGGATTCGGGATTGGGGATTCGGGATTTGGTTCGCGAACGGGGACTCGGAAAGACACGAGTGCGGCTGCCGGCCGACCGCCTCCCTGTGCGAGCAGGTTCACGCGCTCGGGGAAGGTCTTTCGCGGGGCGCGGCTGTTCGGACGCGACTGAGAGCAGCTTCGGATCAGGCCGAGGCGCGCGGGCGCCGGCCTTTCGCACGCGTGGCGCGGGGCGCCGGCTTCGGGGCCTCGCGGATCTCCACCGCCTGGCCGTCGCGGCGGACCTCGAACAGCCCCGTGGCCTCGATCAGCGCACTGAGGTTGCGATACCCGTAATTGCGGGCATCGAACGAGCCCTGGTTGCGCAGGTGGGTACCGACCACGCCCAGGTGGCTCCAGCCGTCGTCGTCGGCTTCGGCGGCGACGGCGTTGCGCAGCAACTGCAGCAACTCGCGGTCACCCTGCAGTTCGCCCGTCGTCCTGGGCGTGGCCGCGCCGCCGTTTTCCGTCTCGCCGAGCGCGCGCAATTTCTCCAGATACAGGAAGGTCGAACAAGCCTTGACGAACGGGGCCGGTGTCTTCTCCTGGCCGAAGCCGTAGACGCTGTAGCCGTCGTTGCGCAAGCGCATCACCAGCGGTGTGAAATCCGCATCGCTCGACACGATCGCGAAGCCGTCGAGATTGCGCGCATACATCAGGTCCATGGCGTCGATGACCATCGCCATGTCGGAGGCGTTCTTGCCGGTGCTGTAGGCGAACTGCTGGATCGGCCGGATCGCGTATTCGTGCAGCACCTTCTCCCAGCCCGCGAGATGCTGGCTCTTCCAGTTGCCGTAGGCGCGGCGCACGTTGGCCACGCCGTGGCGTGCGACCTCGGCCAGGATCACGTCGATCTTGGCGGCCGGCGCATTGTCGGCGTCGATCAGCAGCGCGATGCGCGTCTCGGTGTCGTGGCGGGCGTCACTCATGCCGGCTCCGTCGTGCGGTGGGATGCGCGCCAGTCTAAGAGGCCCGGCGTGGACGTGCCGCCGCGGCCCGTCAGCCCCAGTCGGGCATCGCGAGCTCGCGCGCCATCACGATCGCGTCCTCGCGCCCGTCGTGCGCGGGGTAGTAGCGGGGCCGACGGCCGATCTCGTTGAAGCCTTCGTCGTGGTAGAGCGCGATCGCGGCGGGATTCGACGGACGCACTTCGAGAAATACCCGCACGGCGCCGTGACGGATCGCCTCGTCGATCAGCGCCCGGAACAGGTGCCGACCCAGGCCCTGTCCCTGGCGGGCCGGGTCCACGCACACGTTCAACACGTGCGCCTCGCCGGCGGCGATGCTCAGCACGCCGTAGCCCAGCAGGCCGTCTGCGCCGTGCAGCACCCAGGCCGGGTATCCGGCGCGCAGGCAGTCGTCGAAGATGCCGCGGGTCCACGGAAACGGATAGGCGCGCCGCTCGACGGTCATCACCGCATCGAGGTCGCCCGCACGCATCGGTCGCAAGGCGACCGCGACGGAATCGAGACCGGGCCGGTAGGCGCGCTGACGCATCGTTCAGCGCGCACGCAGACGGCGCAGGCGCGGCCACAGCGCGCGCTTGGCCTCGGCCCGGCGCAGGCCGTCCAAGGCGCCGAAGCTGCGGTACAGCGCGTAGGCGTCGTCGGCATCACGGCTTCGGCCGGATGCGCGAAGCAGGGCGTCGAGCAGGGCGTCGTCGGGCAGCGTCTGCCCGGGCACCTCGACCCGGTAGCGCACGTGGCCCAGCGCCTCGAGCGCGGCGATCTGTATGCCGTCCCAGCTCACGGCACGGGATCCGCCGCGCCGGGGCGCCGCCGCATCAGCCACAGCACCGGGCCGGACAGCGCATAGAGCACCGCGGTGGCCAGCAGCGTCTTGGGCGGATCCACCCACAGGGCGATCAGGATGCCCACCGCGATCACGAGGGCCACGAACGGCACGCGATCCGAGCGGGGCCCGGTCCCGCTGCCCTTGAAGCTGGTGTAGCGCAGCCGGCTGACCATCAGCAAGGCCGCGACGATGGTCACCCCCAGCGCCGCGAAGCGGAGCTCGTGGCCATTGAGGCCGAGCTCGTGGCAGGTCCACACGAAACTCGCCATCAGGCCCGCCGCCGCCGGGCTGGCGAGGCCGACGAAATACCGCTTGTCGACCGTGGCCACCTGGCTGTTGAACCGCGCCAGGCGCAGCGCCGCGCATGCGGCATACAGGAACGCGCCGAGCCAGCCGATCTTGCCCAGGGTCGGGCCGTCGACCCGCATGCCCATCAGCGACCAGTGATACATCACCAGCGCGGGCGCCATGCCGAAACTGATCAGGTCGGCCAGCGAGTCGTACTGCACGCCGAATTCGCTCTGGGTATTGGTCAGGCGCGCCACGCGGCCGTCGATACCGTCGAGAATGCCGGCCACGAAGATGGCGATGCATGCGGCGGTGAACCGCCCCTGCGACGCGGCGATGATCGCGAAGAAGCCGGCGAACAGGCCGCCGGTGGTGAACAGGTTGGGCAGCAGGTAGATGCCGCGCCCGCGGCGCGGCATGGGATTGGGTTCGCTCATGCCGCCGAGTGTAGCGCCGCCGAACCCGAGGTTGCGCCGCCCGCGCCGGAGTGCTGCAATCGCCGCTCCTGCCCGCCCTGTCCGGACTTCGCCATGCGCCGCATCGATGCCCTTGCTCTTCTTGCGCTGCTGGCCGCCGCCGCACCGCCGCTCACCGCCGGCGAGGTCTACAGCTGGAAGGACGCCCGCGGTGTCACCCATTACTCGCAGACGCCGCCGCCCGCCGGCACGCGCTTCGAAGTGCGCGGCATCCGCAACGATGTGCCGGCGGCGACGCCGGCCCCGGTCTCGACGCCGACGGCCGCCGCCGCACCGGCCGCGTCCACCACCGACACCAGCCAGTGCGAGGTGGCACGCGCCAACATCGCCGCCCTCCAGGGCGATGCACCGGTGCAGCAGCTCGGCGCCGACGGTACGCCGCGTGAACTCGACGCCGACGGTCGCCGCAGCCAGCTCGAACTGGCCCAGGCCGCCGTTCGCGCGTACTGCCGCTGAGCCGCGTCACTAGCGCCGGCGCGGCCGACGGCGCCGACCCGCCGGGTTCGATCCCCTGCACGACCGCGGCTCGCCCGATCTGCATCCGCGCCGTCGAAGCGAACCCGGCGTGCCGTCGTCGGATCATCGTGATCCGGGTTGCGCCGCGAGACAGGCGCCGCCATCGCCGCGCGGCTCGGCCGCGCTGACGCGTCCCGCCTCCGTGACCGCCGCCGGCAGTGGCCCGGTCCGGCCGGTGCTGCGTGGCACAATGCGCGGCCCAGTCCCGAGCAGATGCCGCCGATGCGCCTGTCGCAGTTCCATCTCCGCACCGAAAAGGAAACCCCCGCCGATGCCGAGGTCGTCAGCCACAAGCTGATGCTCAAGGCGGGCATGCTGCGCAAGCTCGCTGCCGGCATCTACACTTGGTCGCCGCTGGGCCTGCGCGTGCTGCGCAAGGTCGAGGGCATCGTGCGCGACGAGATGAACGCCGCCGGCGCGATCGAACTGCTGATGCCGTCGGTGCAGCCGCGCGAACTGTGGGAGGAAACCGGACGCTGGGAGAAGTTCGGCGGCCAGTTGCTCAAGATCAAGGACCGCAAGGACGCCTGGTACTGCTACGGCCCCACGCACGAGGAAGTCATCACCGATTTCGCGCGCGCCGAACTCGCCAGCTACAAGCAACTGCCGGTGAACTTCTACCAGATCCAGACCAAGTTCCGCGACGAGATCCGCCCGCGCTTCGGCGTCATGCGCTCGCGCGAGTTCCTGATGAAGGACGCCTATTCGTTCGACATCGACGCGGCGTCGATGGCCGGCTCCTACCAGGCCATGCACGCGGCCTACACCCGCATCTTCACCCGTCTGGGCCTGGATTTCCGCGCGGTGCAGGCCGATTCCGGCGCGATCGGCGGCGACGCCTCGCAGGAATTCCACGTGCTGGCCGACTCGGGCGAGGACGCCATCGCGTTCTCCACGGGCTCGGACTACGCGGCGAACGTGGAAACCGCACGCGCCGCCGAACCCGCGCCGCGCCCCGCGCCGACGGAAACGATGCGCCGGGTCGAGACGCCGACGCAGAAAACCTGCGAAGACGTCGCCGCGCTGCTGCAGATCCCGCTGGCGCGCACGGCCAAGTCGGTGGCGCTGATGGCCGGCGACGCCTTCGTGCTGGCCCTGGTCCGCGGCGACCATGCGGTGAATCCGATCAAGCTGGCGAAGGTCGAGGGCCTGGCCGACTACCGCATGGCCAGCGAGGCGGAAATCGGCCAGTTTCTCGGCAGCGAGCCCGGGTTTATCGGCCCGGTCGCGCCGGTCGCGCCGATCCGCGTCATCGCCGACCGCGAGGTCGCGGCGATGGCCGACATCGTCTTCGGCGCGAATGCCGCCGGCTATCACCTGGCCGGCGTCAACTGGGGCCGCGACCTGCCCGAGCCGGACGTCGTCGCCGATATCCGCGACGTGGTCGCAGGCGATCGCGCCGAAGATGGCGGCGAACTGAAACTCGTGCGTGGCATCGAGGTCGGGCACGTCTTCCAGCTGGGCCGGAAATATGCCGAGGCCATGGATTTCAAAGTGCTGGACGCGGACGGCAAGGCGGTCGTGCCCTACATGGGCTGCTACGGCATCGGCGTGTCGCGCATCGTCGCCGCGGCGATCGAGCAGAACCACGACGCCGCCGGTATCGTCTGGCCGGCCGCGATGGCGCCGTGGCAGGTCGCGGTGTGCGTGATCAACCCGAAGAACGAGGCCCACGTGGCCGAGGCGGCGGATGCGCTCTACCGCGAGCTGCAGGCGGCCGGTTTCGAAACCGTGCTCGACGATCGCGGCCTGCGCCCCGGCTCGATGTTCGCCGACATCGAGTTGATCGGCATTCCGCATCGCGTGGTCGTCTCCGCGCGCGGCCTGAGCGCGGGCACCTACGAATACCGCGCGCGCACCGGAAGCGATTCGGAAAATCTCGATCGCGAATCGCTGTTTCTGCGCCTCAAACACTGAAATCGCGCGCGGGCCGTGGGCCGGCCCGCAGCTGGAATTCCCTCTGAAGTTTCACCCGGCCTGCACACCACGGGCCGGCTGCGGCCGCGCGGCATTTGTGAAACGGATTTATCGCGATTATGATGCGCGCCATGCCATGGACTGGTATTTCCCGATAATCCAGCCGGAGTCGACACACAATGGCGTTTGATCTCGATGCATTTTCCCCGCAGCAGCTCGATGCGCTGATCGCGCAGGCCAAGCAGCGCAAGACCACGCTGAAGAAGCGCAAGCCGATCACCTCGGTGCGCAAGAAGCTCACCGAGCTGGCGGCGGCCGAGGGCTACAGCGTGGCCGAACTGTTCGGCGCGGGCGGTGGTGCCGGCGCCGCGACCCGGGCCACCACGTCCGCCACCCGCAGCAGCCCCACCAAGGGCCGCAAGCTCGGCAAGGTGCCGCCGAAGTACCGCAATCCGGCCAACAAGGCCGAGACCTGGACCGGCCGTGGCAAGCAGCCGCTGTGGCTGGCCGCGCAGATCAAGAAGGGCAAGAAAATCGAAGAATTCCTGATCAAGTAAGCGATCGGGAACCATCGGTTTTATCTGCAAAAGGCGCCCACGTGGCGCCTTTTGCATGTCCCGGTGGGACGTGCCGCACGCTCAGAGATTCTTGCGCGCCGGCAGCACCACGTTGCCGAACAGCAGGCCCGCGATCAGTGCGAGCACGATATTCATCACCAGCAGGGCGGCTTCCTGCCCGGCCTCGACGCTCTGCTGCTGCACCAGGGTCATCAGCCCGCGCAGGCTGTTGCTGCCCGGGACCAGCATGATGATCCCGGGCACCCGGATCACCGCACCCGGACGATCGGCCCAACGGGCATAGCCGTTCCCCGCGGCGGTGACCACGAGCGCCGCGACGAACAGCCCGACATTGGCCCCCAGGGCATTGCCCACCCAGCGCGAGATCAGGTAGCCCGACGCCGCCGCCGCCATCACCAGCAGCACGTCGCGGCGGGCGGCGCGGAACAGGATCGCGAACGAGGCCGACGCGACCAGCAGCGCGGCCCACTCCACCCAGTCCGGCTGCGGTCGCAGCGCGCGCACGTTGGGCGAGATGCCGACCAGCTGGGCCAAGGCCAGCGCGATGATGGTGCCGATGGTCAGCTTGAGGACCGTCGTGATGGCGCCGGCGAAACGCGCCGTGCCCGACACCAGATGCTGGCTGGTCAGCTCGTTCATGGCGTTGGTCAGGGCCATGCCGGGCAGCATCACGATCAGCGAGGCGATGATCACGGTGTTGAGGTTGAGTGGCACCAGAAACGCGGAGACGGCGATCGCTACCGCGCCGGCGAGCATGCCGGCGATCGCCTCGCCCGCCTCCTTCAACCGTGACCCGTCGCGGGTGGCCAGATCCAGCAGGCCGATCAGCAGGCCGATCGTGCCGGCGGTGGCGATATCGGCCCACGGCAGGCGCCACAGGCCGGCGACGCCGACGGCGACCATCGCGAAGCCGAGCACCTGCAGCGCCTTGCCCAGCGCCCGCGGTTGCCGGGCATCGAGCGCGCGCAGGGCGGCATGCCCTTCGGCGATGTCCATTTCGCCGGCCATCACCTGGCTGGTGATGCGGTCGGTCTCGCACAGCTTGTACAGATCGACATCGCCGGGTGGCATGCGGATCACGCGGGTCGTGTCGCTGTCGCCCGGCGGCCGCAGCGGATCGCTGAAGGACAGGATCATGCCGGTGGGATTCACCCAGGGCTCGCAGTCCAGTCCGAGGCGCTGGGTCACCGCGATCACTGCGCCCTCGAGACGCTGGGCGGTCGTCCCGTAGGCGTGCAGATGCTCGGCCAGCTCGACCACGAAGGCGATGCGTACGGCGTAATTCGCGGACGTGAGCGAGGCGGGCTGGGACATCGCGACAGGATCGCACGCCGCTCGTCCGCTCCGGTAGGGCCGCGACGTGATGCACGGACTCACACCCGGTTTCGGTATCCTCCGCCAATTCATCCGCGCAACCGACCGCCCCGCCCGAATGACCGCCCCGTCCCACGCGATGCCCAGCGCCGACGTCGAAGGCGGTTGCCTGCGGCTGCGCGGACACTGGACGCTCGAGCATGCCGGCGACATCGACGAGGTGCTGCGCGGCGTCGACGGCGCGGTGCGGGACGTCGACGCGCGCGGCGTCGACCGCCTGGATTCGCTGGGCGTACTGCAGCTGATGCGCTACGCGCACAAGCGCGAGCTCGACTTCGGCGGCTTCGAGTTCCGCGACGATCACCACACCCTGGTCGAAGCGATCGAGGATGTCGCCGACGACCGACCGAAGAAGAAGCGCGAATACGGTGTCGCCGCGGCGCTCGGCCGGCTCGGTTACCGGATGCAC